>Ga0307512_10002191_pt1 | contig 25469 bp, 34 predicted proteins | sample 14_EM_MG_FD_200267 | JGI IMG/M metagenome (GOLD analysis project Ga0307512, IMG submission 200267) | Populus trichocarpa ectomycorrhiza microbial communities from riparian zone in the Pacific Northwest, United States - 14_EM | ecosystem: Host-associated > Plants > Roots > Unclassified | place... | reverse complement strand
TCCCCCGGCGATTTCCGTTCACCCGGCGAGGCATTCGGGGTAGGTATCAAGTACCCCTGAAACTGTTAGCTGTGGTTGCTCCCTGCGACTTTCCTTCGGAATCGTGTGGCTATAACTCTTTTTGTGTCCCTTACGTGGTTGGATAAATAACGCGTGCAATTACCCCCCTCGCCAATCCATTGCCCTCCCCTTCCCTTCCTCCCTCATCCGCCCATGGCTCACCAACCGGCCAACATCCAACATGCATCATGCAACGATGAAGCACCTGTCCCTCTCGGCCTGGAGCAAGCACTTGAAGTTCTTTCCAGCGTAGTGCCGCACATGCCTATAGAATCTCAAATATCATTTCTCGCAATGTCTCGAGGTAGCACACCGAATCCTCCCTCCTGCGTGGCTCCAATAATACATACCCGGCCACATCGTCTGCTTCTCACCCCAGACATCATTCGCAGTGTGGTACAAGCCAAGACGTATGTCTGTATTTCTTGACATTCACACCAATTTAACGTCTCTCCAGTGCCCAACATCGATATGAATCTGATTCGGAGTTCGAGGTGAAGCAAACCGCTGCAGAAAGGACATCGAAAAGGTCGGGAGGAAGCAGGGGAATTACCAAATGTTACGAAAAACCTCGAAAGAACCAAATGGCGGAGAAACGAGCCTCAAAGGCGGTTTTCACCTCCACCGACGCACACACGATACCATCCGGGATTCCGTGGAGTGGTGGAGGTGCTACTATGCCTGGTAACCTTCAAGGGTTCGAAACTACCGCAGGTTCAACAACAATTTCTTACCATTGGGGGCCCAAAGACCTATAGTCCAGCATGCGCGTATTCTCCGACATGAGCGGACTTCCCCCCCTTTTCCCCATCTCATTTCAATTCCCGAACTGTTGGACCCTGGTGCCCACTGTTTCTCGTCGTCCCTCCAGTCCCACCACAGATTTCACTGCCGTCCCCATTTATAGCACTTTTCACCGTCTCAAGAACCATCACCCTAATTCCTCATATCATTACTCCCTTGATTTCTCACAACTGCTCACATTATCACCCGCGTTTACTCGTATCCACTTTATGCTAACATATTCTATGTATCACTGTTTGTAGTGCTCACTCAATGAGTGACCTTCCGTATGCATAGCCTAGGTAGGATGTTTTCCGAACTCATAACGGGTGCCAGTCACCATGTTTGTATTGTTTGAGCCCGGGCAACGGTCGAGGTCTCAATAGTTCCCTTTCCAACCAGGATGTCCGAGGATTCGAAAACCTAAAAAGTCATGAATGTCGCTATTCAATGACTCTCGAAGCCACTCCTTATCGAAGTGCCTCGACCAGTGGGCAACGGTTGTACACGAATGATCTATACGACCGAATAATTCGGAAAAGAAGGAAACATGAAACAAAACTACAGAAGAGGATCTCAAGAACTTGACTCGAAGCCCAACGGACCACAACCGCTTGAGACCCAAGGCCCAAGGCTTAAGCTCAAGCGCTTACCGACTTCACCATGATCGGCCTCCCCTTCTCCCCTCCCCCTGACTCTCCGCTTTGCCCGGCCCTGCTGAATGTCTTCGAAATCGTTTTCCTCAGCATCTCCGTCATCCTCCGCATTGCGGAATCGCTCTGGCTCATCGTCATCCCTACCCTTTTTGGTGACGACGATCGAGAGCGTGAGTAAAAAGTGTCTACGACAGGGGAAACGCTCCTCTCGATGATTTCTTGCTCAATGAAAAGAGATAGTAAGGTCCTTGAAGGGGGGACAGAGGTAGGGACTGCAACGATGCTACCAAAAAGCGAGCCTTCAGGCCTTCGGATCACTTCCGTGACTTGCCACCCAGCAGAGAGTGCGATGTCAGATATCTCTCGCAGGGTCCTTTCTTTGCTATTAAAAGTTACGTGCATCTGTTCTTGCCTCATTATCATCGTTCTACAAGAGAAGCAAGAGCGACTCGCCGTCATGTCAAGCCAAAATGCATTCGCGTTTGCTTTTCCCAGGTTCGGTAGAAGTCCGCTCGAGGGTGGTGCCAAGGTCCTGACCACGCCGATATCTTCTGTATGATCTTCACATGCCAACGGCAGGACGTAGTCCATAAGGATAAGCTTGGTTTGAGGGGCGGCTGCGTGTCGCAATTGTAACAGAATGCGGGTGACGGATTCATCTGGCCAATCGTGGGTAATGACTCGTAGTAAGAATACCGCGGGGTTCTGTACGGGTTGCGGGGTAAAGAAGTCGTGTTCTGCTCGGGTGTAGGTAAGTGGATTGTGCGGTGCAGGGACGTGGGATGGAAACCTTGGAACACCGCTTTTCCCGATTCTAAAATATCAGGGCACCGCTCTCTCCATGCCTAGGTTGTTTCAATAAGCAAAGGAACATACAGTAGGAAGGGCTACTCACCGCTATACCGAGTTTAATTGTCTTTGGGCGATCCTGGATGCAAAACCTGAGGTGGGGGAACGCTTTGGCCAAAGTCATCGATGTGGATCCAATTCCACCTCCGACATCGACAACGAGGCTTCCCTCTCTGAGTCCTGCCCAGTCAAATCCTTGGAAGAGTATCGGTTGGCTGTAACAGGGATCAAGTTTTCAAAGTCTTACCATCCGCTTGACCAACACCTCCCCCATCTTCCCATCCAGCCGTTCCTGTCATAGCGTGCCCAAATCGCTTCAATCGCATCTCATTCCCTTCCTCTTCTAACCAGCTGAAGAATTGACCCTTCACTTGAAACGCGCGGTTGAAAGGGGCAGCTGACGGAAGGGAGGAGTGTTTGGATATTTCATTGAGGAGGTAAGCGTCCGTGAGATAAGCGGACGATTTGAACAGTTCGTCGGTGCTGTCAGGCTCTAGTTCCGAAATGCTTTATTGATGACCATACTGCCAGACTTACCACATCCCCACGAAGGCTGCAATGCCGTTTGTGCCCTCATACTTGTTAGTGGGACTGGTACACTCAGTGGATCGAAATCACACGGCAACACACGTCACTTACTTCGTCTTGATCACCTTGGGGTCTTTCCCGGAATCAACAAACGACGACAGCCGGTTATTGGCGAAGACGTTTGGGGAAACTTCCTTTCCAATGTGATGGGTCGCAAGTAACCGGAGAATATGGCCTTGTTTTCTGCTGCGTCAGCTTCATATAGCTAAACTGGATAAGCCGAGAACAAACCAAGCTTGTTTGGATCGCAATCGACCCTAGCAGCAAGTTCCTGAAGGTGCAATCCGGCAGGACCCGCTTCGCGCATGATCTCTACAGCATGTGCAGCCTCGAGGAAGCGCATACAGGATGGTAAATGGTACTGATCGCGAGTATTATTCCATGTGTTGCAAGTAGACGCAATAACTTACACCCATCGTCGCGTCGCATATGGTAAGAAAAGGTCGCTGGACCATGGCCGCCAGCTGACCAGTAGCCGACACGATAAGCTTAGTTGCATGTACGACGGTGGGGTGAGACAGTAGCGCCTCAGCTGGTGACAGCGGATCGTACGGTTCGTCTAGCGACGGGAAGTCGAGAGGGACACTGTTCAGTCTTTCGTCTCCTGAAATCCTCGGGGATGAGGAGTATTGGGTGCTGCCAGAGGACTCGGAGCCCGTGGGAGAATGGACGGAAGGTTGGTAAGAGGCAAAGATTCGCTCGACGTTGTCCAGAGCGTCTCCGATCAGAGCGTGCAGGGCTCTCAGGCTAGCAAAGGTCGCCATGGGTGGGCTCACGAGAAGAGAGAAGAGGAGGACAGCAAGGAGAAGAAGGAACTGGAATCCATTTTAAGTCATACCTACGACGGTCAGACCAGAGAGACCAGGAGGGGAAATTCATTAGGACAGGAACGGAGGGTTAAGACAATTTTCTTGTCGTTGTAGTCTCATTAGAACAGGGCTTGTAGTTTCTCGTTATTACTACCGACCATGCGACCGCTGTGGCACCGATCGCCTCAGCATCTTTCTTTTCCCCCATTCGCTCCCCTCTCCCGTACCGTCCCTCATTGAAGTCCTCTTTCTAGAGAGGGAGGAAATCCACCGACATGCCTGACCAGTACATTTCTCAGATCCGTGTCGGACTTGGTCAACCAGGTCCATCCACTTCGACGGCAGCGAAGCGTCCCTTTCAAGACCTGGATCCCGGGGGTGAAGAAACACAAGATTCATCCCCAGGCCGCTCTTCCGCAAGTGGTTCCAACCCAAACAAGCGTGCACGCAGTGAAGGACTCCCCTCAACTGACGTTAGTGGTTCTGGCAGCAGCAATACCCTAACCGGCTCGTCATCGTCTTCAAGCAATATCCCCATACAGCCTCCTGCTGAGTTTGATGTAGTTCCAACTGAAACTATTCCGGACCCCAGATCTCCCCCACCGACCCTTCCAAGTCCTACTCACCTTCTCAATACGTCAAGCCATCTCCCAATACCCACAAGATCCCCGTTCGTCGATATGCATCATTCACCCGTTCTTCCAGTCCCGCACCCATCCACATCCACCCAGTCAACTCTCCCACACCCTCTTGTGTCATCTACATTGACCAACTCTTTCGAGGTTAATCTTCAGCGAGCTCAGGACTTTGAACTACAGATCGCTGCCATTAGGGAGGATATCAGTACTCCTGGCGCTTCATCAACGGAACATTTTCCTCCAACGGAACCTCCCCATCATTCTCATCCCCCCCTTGTTTCTCGTACATCTCACGACTCAGACCTTCCATCTGTCGAACAGTTCCTCAATGATATCCGCAGTAGATCGCCGCCGTTGTCCAGCAGTACCATGCAGGGTTTCACCGCGAGACGTGAGCGGCTTCTTTCTGCACTGTCTCTCTTTCGCCGTGAAAGAAGGGAGCGCCAAACTGGAGAAAGGGAGGAAACTTCTAGGACCCGATCCCCATCTGCGCATGGTCTCTATCTGCCTGATGTTCCCCTTCAACTATATGAGCACATCCTCAGCGACCATATAGCGAGTGCCATAGAGGGTGATTACTATCCGTTGTATATTGGGCAGACAGACTCAGAGCTGGCTCCGCTTCCCCTTGATTTAGAACGGGAGCTCGCGGAAGGTGCGTTCCACACTGCTGCGATCATCAGAAACCGACATCTTTTGTGCAGCTCGAGAGGAATTTCGGACCGGCCGTCCCCGGGCTTGGGCAACTCAATCAAATCCTCGAACCCTGTTCCCTCACAGGTCATCACGGCTCGATGACGATGGCCCCCCTGCTCACTCTACATGGACTTCTTCCACGAGGATTCCGTCTGCACTCTCTACCAGTGAAGCTGAGAACAGGCTCGGGAGACATCGAATACCCGAGTTCATCGAAGAGTTCGAGGGCGAACCATGGGACCTCACTCGGTGGCCCGTGGATGCCGAAGCGAGTGGGCCGTGGAATGACCGCCCAACTCAACGGCATGATCATGGGTGGCTGCCTGACCGAGATCGCACGAGGGAACGAGACGAGGAATTACGTCACCGAGCCCTTGCCCGGATCAACGAATCAGCATCTCTCCTTCGCCTTCCCCCGTCTTCCCCTCCGGCTTCATACTGGTATGGTGGCCATCATAACACTACTTACATGTCCCCATCAACCCAGAGCATGGTTGACAATTTGCCGGAAAGGAGCCCAGACGCGCCGTCCAGACTCGACGGATCGAGTTCCCTCACTTCCATACTGCAGAACGAGAGAAGGGCGAGGAGATTACCAGAGAGATATGCTAGTGGATCGATTCACTCGAGTCGAGATCGGGAGCTGAGAGAAAGGGACGGTCAATCAGCTTCATCGTCAGTCTTGCCACCATTTACGGATTTTCGTACCCGCGGTGGTTTTACGCCGAATATGGGGCAAGACATGGCTGCCCCATACCTCCGGATGCTAAGGTCGGACCATTCTTCCCGACCTACAATATTTCGGCCTCCTTCGCCCCATTTGGCTCCTTCGAGAGCTTCACCGCCTCCACAAGCATCACTCTCAACTGCAGGAAGAACTGAAGCACCCTCTGCAGTTGGACCTTCTCCCTCCTCTCCTAATTCCACCGACAGCACGAGCATCTTCAGAAATTTCGATTTGAGCGCATATACGGGGGGGCCATTCAGAGCCTCGCTTTCGACATTCAGGGAAATGAACCGAAGACGGGAGAGAGGTGAAACGAGGACTCAGAGGTACTGGGATCATGAGCTTGATCGTGAGCGTGACAGGGATATTGAAAGAGAGCTGGGTCTGGAGCGCGAACTAGAGCGCGAGAGAGAAAGGCAGCGCGAACGCCAGATGGAATTAATGAGAGAAGGGTCGATGTTGCAGAGTATGCTCAGCCGCAGACGTAGCACCGGCACGCACCCTCGGACTGAGGACCCTGACACCTTCGCCACTATACCCCTTCAAGATCCCGATTCAATGTTCAGACAGATAGTGAGCGATCCATTCATCCGATCCTTTGGGTGGTGCACTAACTCGGTTGTTCTTCAGATGGAACCACCCATAAGACCACCACCTCGTGCTCTTGATAGCATCATTCATCCGAGCTTCCCACTGCCCTCACCTCAAAGTCCTCATTTACCTCCTGCGACCTCGTCCAGCGTAGAACGGAGGGACATTGCCCCGTGGAACGATCCTCCCTTCGAGTTGAATCGTACTCCCAGTTTCCATCAGCGACGTCGTCTCCCTGTACCCCTCCCAATTCAGCGTCAACGCGAGGCGGAAGAATTCAATTCCAGAGCACATATCGATCACCTTCGTTCGCGCACTTCTTCCCCGTGGTCCACTTACGAAACTAACTCTTACGACGAAGTAAGGGGGCAAAGGGAACTAGGTCGAAGGAGAGAACTGCACAATTTACTCGCAAGAAGGACGAGGATCGAGGTTGCGAGGAGGTTGAACGAGGAAGCACATGTCCCCGCATCGTCTCCCACTTCATCCACCACCACAGCGATCCCGCCACCAGACATCCCTTCCTGGACCCCCGGCCTTGGGATCATCAGTTTCGAGCACCCCATTTTCGAGGAACCCGGCTCGAGATTCGGTGGGCTGGAGAGAGCCGAGGTTTCTGGCCCCTCAATGCCACCGACGGGACCCTCGTCTATCCAGTCCGTACCTACTCCCATCCCAAGTTCCGAACAACCGACATCAACCTCCGGATTACCGAGGGGAATGTTGAGAGGCTCAAGGTTACACCCCAACCGGGACCTTACTCCTACCAACGCATCGATTTTGGGGCCAGGCTTAAGAAGGAGAACGCCTCCCACTTCCAGAAGCCCTACACGTGGTAATACTCCCGGCAATGTCGTTCCTTCAACCCCTGCGGAAACTTCTGGACCAGTCAATTCAGCGAACACGCGGAGCACGACTAGGGGAACAAGGCGAGGAAGACACAGGTACATATCAGATTATAGTGGACATCACGGGTTTCAGTTTGATGTATTCGATACCCCCGGATCAAGGAGACAGGCCAACAGGTTAAGGAATATGGGAGATTACATCGTCAGTTCACTATCTTCCTTTACTTCTCCATTCACCTACCACGATCATTCATCCCTTCATTGCACAGCGTGACGAGGATTTCGATGGCTCCTTCGAGAATTTGACGAACCTTACTGCGGCCTTGGGCGAGGTGAAACCAAGGAATACACCGAGTCATGTCGTTGCGAGCCTCCCGTCCGGAAAGTATAGCGAATGGGCCGCACCTGGCTGTGACGAACGGTGTCCTGTTTGCTTGGATGATGTAAGTGTTTATTCGAGCCCGTACGATACGCATCGCTTATCCGGCGAGCTTCTTAGTATCAGGTTGACGACGAACTCCTGAAAATAACTGACTGCTCCCATTGGTTCCACCAGGGTTGTTTAAAGGTGGGTTTCCTCGTCGTACCTCGTCGCATCTCATTCTTGACATTCTATTGTGCTCTAGCAATGGTTAGGCGGTGCCAATACTTGTCCTGTCTGTCGGAAACGTGTCGAGGGCAAGAAACATCGCGAGCCGACGACTACCGACGGACAGCCTGAGGCTGGTCCTAGTAGACGGCGCGACGATGACGATGACGAAGATGACGACCTATTTATCCCTGGCGGTAGTGGCGGTGGGGGAGGGCCCAACAATCCGCCTCCTGGAGCTGGCGCAGGTGCTTGGCCAACCTTCCCCCCATGGTACTTCTAAAACTCTAGTTTCACAAAAATCTATCTCCTGGGGTCAGTCTCTGTGTCAGCTAGGACTCACCGAATTTTTTCTCTGCATTTCTTCATTGTGCATGTAGATTACTTATGATATATCATTCGCATTTGTACGATGTTTGGATATTTTACGCATCTCTGTCCTCTTGGAGAGGTTGTATGTTGTCATTTGCGCCATTTCTTTCTGACTACAATTGCATGCGAGTCGGTTTTTTGCCATCACTCAATCTCGGCCTATAAGTGTAGCGGCAGGGGTTGGCGGACACAGGACTGTAATTAGTACCCTACAAGCGATCTGTGTCTCGCCTGTCGCTGCCGCCACGCCGGACACCTTGTCATCGTCGTTCACCTTGAATTATGGTCGCACCACTATATACCACAGAATCCGGTCTCCTCTTCCATGCTGGAAAGATCCTAGTTCTGACCGTTGGCTTGCCCGCCCGAGGGAAGACTCACGTCTCGCGAGCTCTGGAACGGTATCTCCGATGGACAGGCGTCAAGATCGTGGTCGTATCCCTCGGAGATTACAGGAGGAAGATCCTGGGTAGTGCAGGAAAGCTGCCCAGCGATTATTTCACTCTGGGTGTGTTTGGTTCGGTGTATTTTCTCTGTCGGAAAGTTGCTCAGGCGGTTTTTTGACCCAGGGGCGAAGAGCGAGGAGTCGATTGCGCTTCGGAAACAAGTCGCGGATGCTTGTGAAGATACCATTCAGAAATTCTTCGATGGAGGAGGACAGGTCGTCGTTTATGATGCGAATAACGGCGTGAAGGCCAACCGGACGAGATTGGCCGAGAAATTTGACAAACTTGGCGTTCATGTCGTGTTTCTTGGTGCCGCCTTCCGCGCCTTCCGTTTGAGTATAGTTTGCTGATGCTCAGTTAGAATCCTGGTGCGATAATCAGGAGATGATTGAGCGTAACATCCGGAACGTCAAGATCTCTTCCCCGGATGTATGCACCCAATTGATGGACACCCATCTCGTTTGTTGATCGCCTTTTTGTAGTATCGAGGGTGGAACCCAGACAAGGCGGTGGAAGACTATTATTCGCGAATCCGTGACCATGAGAAATACTACCAGCCGCTCGAAGAAACCACTTGGCCATCGATTAGAATCATCAATGTACGTGTTTCTTGTTTGAATCTCGGGCACTGGTGGATGATACTAAGGATCCGTTTGTAGGTTGGGGAACAAGTAATCACAAATGTGAGTCGGTGACTCTAAATTGGCCCGCTATCTCCAGGCTCTGATTTCTGTGTGGGGGAATAGAAAATCGCGGGGTACCTCCAGGTGAGCGGATCGTATCGTAATTGTCGCTAAAGATTGCCGACCGTCACCATGCCGCAGTCTAGAATTGTTTTCTTCCTTATGAACATTCACAATCGGTTCAGGAATATATATTTTGCAAGAGTATACACCCATAGTTTCTCTACCCTCAGCACCCTCTAAACGCCATACAGTCAGGACAATCGCTGATCGAGCACTCATACCGTGCCGATTCTGATCTATCGCCCAGCGGATGGGCGTACGCGGAAAAGCTCAAGGATTTCGTTACCCAGAAGTACACCAAATCCCTATCAGACCGTGGGATTGACGGAAAGAGCCGCAGATTAGTGGTACGTCACACTTGCAACAAGGACTCATGTCGCTGAAACCACGCGAAATGTAGATCTGGACTTCGGCTCGAATGCGATGCAACCACACCGCTTGGCCATTCTTGACTCGGTCGTCGTCGCAATTGAACGTTAAGGTCATAGAAAAACCCCAGATGTCTGAGATTAACCCTGGCATTTGGGATGGACTCACACCGGAACAGGTAGCTCTTTTCGTTTGGCCCCGTTGAAAATCTAGGCTCACGCGAGGTCTAGGTCAGAAAGTATTATCCTGATGATTGGGAGAGGTTTTCCCATGACCCGTATGCCTACCGGGCTCCACGGGCGGAGAGTTACCACGATCTCTGTGGTGCGTTCTTACCCTCGTTGCCTTGTGATACACGTATCTCAAGTACCCCGCAGTGCGTCTCGACCCAGTGCTCATCGAGCTTGAACGCGAGAAGGAGGATTTACTCATTATCGGTCACGCCTCGGTTATTCGTTGCATGCTTGCTTACCTAATCGGTCTCCCCGTGTCTGAGATTCCGGCCATCGATGTTGCAAGGGGTGACCTCATTGAAGTCGTCCCCGCCTCTTACGGAGTGCAAACACAAGCTTACCACTTCTGGGACGGCGATAGTGGTGACGGTACAGGAAGTCCTGGTGTTCCACACAAGGATGAAAGCAACTTGTACGAGAACTACGCGGAGGATGCAAAGAAACCTAAGAGCCCTCTCGCGTTGAACTGGGAGCCGTCTCAGATCCAAACTTTGCGATCCGAACAGACCTTAACTGTACCTCATTAAAAATGGCTGTATTTACTTGTGTATTCTCATACTCTCGTATGCTAAATTCACCTGAAAGTTGTTCACCCATAAGAATTTGTGTGCGGAGAGATGGTCAAATACATTCCAATTTCGTTAGTAATCCCGTATCGAAGGTGAGAACGTAAATAATTTTTGTCTTCATTCAGGCCCGGAGGGTATATATATCCCCCTTCCCGTCGACCTCCTTATCACCAGTAGGGGAACTCCTGCCACTGCCGCCGTCACTGATGCCTTCGGACAAGTCGACTTCGCAGAATGAAGAATGTTTGCCGGCGGAGGGCTTTATCCAGTTGAGGAGAATGTATATCACCGCTGAAACACCTGTTGCGCAGACGGTCAGCCATGAGATCATGTAAGAAACAAGAATCCTGAGCACCGAATCCAGTGAAAAAGGACATCTGGTAAACGCGAGTTGCGGCGAGTGGTACGGAGGCCCCAGCTATATTTTCGAATTAGCCCCGCTGTATCTTTTGGATGTCCCTCGTGACTCACTTGCTCCCGCGAACCCGACGACGTTGATGAGAATGCCTGAGATGTACGCGGCATACGCCCTAAAATTAATGCCATAGGTGTACCAATACCACCCGTCCCGTTCGGTAGTGTAGAGGTCACTCAGGCGATAGTGACCCCGACGGATGAGATAGTAATCCGAGATCATGACTCCGGCAATGGAGCTCAAGAAGACCGAATAGGCGGAGAGGTAAGACGTGAATTTGTTACTGCTCGACAAGAGGTTCCATGGGCACATGGCGAACCCAACAGCAGCCGCGATGAAACCTCCTCGCCTGATATTCTGGATATTGGGTTAGGCATCTGCAGTTTATTTTCGGACAACTCCGCTTACGATGAAACGGGGAAAGAGGGCAGTTAAGTCACACCCGGCGCTGATGGAGTTTGCAGAAATGTTTGTGCTGGGCGTAACGGTCAGCGGCGGCCGTTCGAGATAAGATAAGTTGATAAGGTACGTGCCCAAGCTATCAGAGATATGAACATTTCGGAAGACGGGAGAAGCAGAAACGCCCTTACCTGCGCGATGATAAAGGCAAACGCTATAAACCAGATCTAATAGAAAGTCGTGAGAATGAGGCTAGGACCGAATCGTATCACCGGGTAACGTACTCCAAATCTAGTGGCACCGGACGGTGAATCGTCCAGGAACATGTCAAGCAATCCGATTGGGTCCCATACGGTCTTGCCGTAGATTGTGTGGGAGGAGGAGCTGACAATGATACCGATGAAGCTGACGATAGAAAACCCGAGAGGCACCGAAAGCAGCTGTGGAAGCATTGCGGCAGCGGGGGTCTTTGCACGAGAAGCAAAGTCTGGGGCATTGCTAAGGGATTTAAGCCGAAATCTGTACCAAGTAGGGAGACAGAAGAACACACGTCACAAGTGTGGCCATGTTGGAGATGCAAGACATGAGACTGAAGACCATTGCCCAACCCAGATCAGAGCCGTGGATCTGAGCGGGCTGTTTTACAACAGATCCAATTCCATGGGCTTTGACGATACACCATACAAAGAACGTGATACCCGCAATGGGCACCACAATGGCCTTCAATGTGAATAGGTGTCGGCTTTTTTAGAAGGGTTTCGGTGATTTGGCAATTCACTGATGGGGAGAACGTACATCTGGTGGATCGGGAACCAAATGGCGGGTAAAGAGATAAGGGAGAAGAGGAAGAAGCATAAAAAGTCCCGTGTGGTAATTCCCGCAGATTCTGGGAGGCTATTGGCTATGTGATATCGTAAGTTCGTGGAAGCACCAACAACCGGGGTCGCAGGTACTGACGAATATCGTTGATGCTCGGCCAAATAGCCCTCAGCATCACCTTGACGCATGATCCACCGATGTCTGCTTGGACCCCATACCAGATACTGAAGTCGGGGTCCATCAGCTTACACGTCACACGACCAGAGAAAAGACCCACCATGCCATGGCCGCTCGGTTGAACACGCACCATAGGCTTCCCCATATGCCAAAGGACATGCGAGCAACCACGGGGAACGTCACATGTAGTATCGCGCCAGGTCGCGCGTTCAGTACAATAAAGGGCGCGACCAGAGAGTAGCCGATCCACACGCAACCCCATGCCTGCCAGGGAGAGAGGCCGAGGGTTACCATTGAAGAAGCTATCATCCAGCTAACGAGAGCGACGGCCTTAATCAGGAATGGATCTCGTGATAGTGTGCAACGTACGTGTTGATGTTGAAACTGTCCGCAACCCAGAAGGCCACAAAGTTCCAAGCAGCCCACGTCCTCTTCTCTGGAGGTACTGGGAGCAAATCCTCGTTCTGGAATGAAGGTCGGGGTCAGTGTACCCGTAGACTGGATATATTGGGTGTCTATGTCCAGACCCACAGTAAGCATGAGCTGGGTGTGGTTGAGACCAGGCTCATGGGTGACCTCGAGCCGACGGATAAACTTCTTTGCACGACTTTCAGCCATGGGCAGCAGCAGGGCAGCTAGAGGCACGAGCGGGAGCAGAACAAGCCAAACAAAGCATAAAATCCGCAGACACGGCCATTTTTAAGAGACTTCTCTTATCTCTGACTGAATTAAGCGTTCGGGTTGTTCGGTGTCCTCGCTCGTTACGAAGCACGTAGTGTTTCGTACTTTACATACAGTTTTTTAGCCGATTCATTATCTCACATCTATACTACATCACGTGAACTTGTATCAGGAGCAATTCGACAAGGGTGCGATATACGAGTGCCTCTACGAAAACGAGACATGGTGGTGCGAGATAAACTCGAGCTCTCTCAATGTATTTACCTTGGCGTTTTCTAGACATCTTGATCCGCTGGTGGATTTACATCGAAGAGTGCGGTCTACGTGGGATGTATAACCACATTCGGGATTTCGAGCAAGGGTCGTATCGACGGGTGAGTTTTTCTTTCACACACTGGACGGTTGTTGGGCGTTTTGGCTGGGGCTCTTATCACTCCCGCTCTCCTCATCCGCCGCTAGTGTTATTGGCCACCTTCGTCCGCTGTACGGGCTTTCGCGTCTTTTTTTTTTTTTGGCGTAGTGGCGGGCACTGGATTGCGCTGGGAATCTCACCCTGCAGGCGGTTTTCGTGTCTTTGTATATTAGATACGCAACACGGTTGTATTTCTTATTACATATGGACCCATGGCAATCACAATATGCAACCCATAAGATGGTGCTGTCACTGAAGTATTAGTTGATAGTACCGCCCAAAAACTCTCGGGCTTCGTGAGTGGCCACAAATTAACTCAAGTCCGATATAAAAAAGGTCACGTGCTGCATATATCCTTCCCACCAACTGTGACGGTGGCTTTCTCCATTTCGACGGATGGGGGTGTTGGGTTTGGTCCCATTCCTCAGGAAGAAAAGGTGAGCTGATCTCTCTCCAGGGTTTCGTCTGGGTTCTGACGCGATAACTAGCCCACATGTGCTCAAAAATGTCCCATCCAGGTTTAGAGAGCTACAGGGGAAGGTCGTCGTCTTGTAGGCCACTCTCCGCTCGGCTGACACGAGGGATTGACTCTTTTCAACCATCAGCGATGCCACTCTCATCACGCAACGGTTTCACTTCGCTCCCACCCCCCACAATTATCGCCATGTTCTTGGGTGGTACAAACTAGTTAAAGAGCTCCACGAAAACAACGTACGCGCTATCTGCGTCTTCGATGGGAAGAAGCGGAACGCGGCCAAACAACGCGAGGTAAGGGGTCTCACGTATGTCATTCACAAATACCCCATCTTTCTTTCAATTCCAGGCCATGAGAAGACGCGAGCAAAGGAGAATGACTTGCACCCGTGGTGAAATAGAGATGGAACGACTATCACGGCTTGCCCAACTTACACACCTCGCCACGAAGTATGAGTCACTCTCTCAAGCGCAAAAAGCAGAGGTCGCTACTTCCTTACAGAACACCACCAAAGACTTCTCAGTGGACAAATATCGGGTCGACGGGATGACTTTCGAGCAGGAGAAAGACAGATCCGACACGCAACCGGACCACTTGTGGAGATGTAGTGAGACTCTCAGTGCCCCAAATCCTCCGCCCCAGTCTGTGACCCGAGGCAATTCTGCCGATTCTGCGCTGGATGAGGTGACCTCAGATCTAAGTTCCTTGACAATCGCCACGGAACCAGCCAATCCTGAGCCGCCACCGGAACAAACTGTGGTAGATCAAGCAGAAGAATCTCCGGGCTATAACCCTAGCCAGGTATCGTCCACGCTAGTCGCTCTTTACTCAAGTTTTCTCGCTAGCGTTCAGCAAATGGGAACGCTTCTGTCGCCACGTACCGTGCTCCCCAGACCCGAGGAGCAGGATGACGAAACGAAGGTCACACAAGAACTGTCACAAGCCCAACGACGGCTCGTCGTGGAGGAAGAATGTATTTGGAAACGACTCTCAGAGGTGGCGAGTGAAGAGGAAGCTGAGGGAGGCGTTTCCTCTTTGGCTCGTGAGCTCGAGGACAAGAGTGCCAAAATACTGACATCGTATGAACGTCGCAAGAACCCACCGACCTGTGAGGTTTATAGCCAGAGTCGGATTATTCTGCAAGCTATGGGCGTTCCTTGCATTGACACCGAAGGTGGGGTAGAGGGTGAAGCGCTCGCGGCCGCCATTGTCCGGGATGGCCTCGCCGATTATGTGGTTAGCGAAGACACAGTGAGATTTTTCTCGTCCCTCTGAGAGTGCTTTTAGTTGATCAACGACACAGGATGTATTGGTTTACGGTGTACCTCTGCTTCGCAATGTCACCAGCGGTACTGAACCTCTCACCCTCATCGAAGGACGCGAGGTCAGAGACGCACTAGACATGGACTCCTCTCAGTTCCTCGACTTCGCGCTGCTGTTGGGAACGGATTTCACTGACCGGATCCGGAACGTCGGACCGATGCGTGCCTACAACTTCATCCTCTCCCATGGGTCTATCGAGAAAGTTATTGAGGGAGAACCCAAGTACACCCCTAAATCCACGGTTTCCAACTACCTCGAGCAGATCAGGGTCGCTCGGGCAGTCTTCCGGTTCAGACCTACGGTACCTGCCCCGGAGCTCTTGGAGGTGCGGCGACCCAACGACAGCCTTAGCCTGGAGGTTCTCCAGAAGTTCCAACTGCGAAGGTTTGCGGAAAAGGATGCGGATTGTTCGTCTCTTCTGGGCGATAACTACTTCTCGGACCACCCATAGTATACACAAGGACTTACACGCATGCACAGTAGATATTCTAGTTGTAATCGATTTGATCGTGGATTTCTTCCGCCACAATGCAAAGGCACCGAGCGCTCATGATCACACAAGACCCGCACGTCCTCTACCACCACTCTCACCATGACACAAGAACCACCTCGGCGGGAATCTCAACGGAGTTATATCAGGTCTGCTGCTTACCAGATCGCCCACACTCCCAAGACAGCACCGCAAGAGTTCCCGGGTTCATTCGAGGAGAGCACACCCGATTACACAGAACGCCAAGTTAAGAATGTACCCCATCCAGCCACCAACAGACCCAAGGACGAAGAGTTTTTCACCTACGATCGCAACAGGGTCCTAATACCAAACCTCGATTTCATACGGGAACATTTCCTTGCCGAGGGGAGGCTGACCGAGGAGCAGGCCATCTACATCTTGGAGAGGACAACGGATTTGCTCTCTCGTGAGCCCAATCTGTTGTCTGTACCAAGTCCCGTAACTGGTGAGCCTCCCTATCCCATCGGCGCGCGCCATTGCCTTACAATACGCTATCTCAGTCTGCGGTGACATTCATGGCCAGTATGTAGGTATCGAACACCTGTAGTGGCACAATCAATCCATTGAACTATTTCCCTAGTACGACCTTATGAAGATCTTCGAAGTGGGGGGAACTGTGGTCGAGAACTCATATTTATTCCTAGGGGACTATGTTGATCGAGGCAGTTTTGGAATCGAGGTACGTTCGCGTATTTTTATGCGTTTTTCCCGCAGCTTAAAAGATCCCAGTGTTTACTGTATCTCTACGTCTTTAAACTGTGGCATCCCAGCCGTGTGTTTTTAATCCGAGGCAATCACGAATGCCAACACCTTACGACCTACTTTACATTCCGCCGCGAGTGTAAGCCCATCGCATCTCCGCCCTTAACGGGACAGCTGACCTGCCGCGTGTCCACAGGTCTATTTAAGTATTCGGAACGTGTTTACGACGCGTGTATACGGTCATTCAACGCGTTACCCATTGCGGCCTTAGTCGACAAACGTTTTTTCTGTGTTCACGGGGGTATCTCCCCGGAACTCGGAACACTACGTGATCTGGACAATGTAACGTTTTGTTGCATCGCGTGCTTATCGGCCATTGACACGTGAACAGCTAAATCGCTTCCAAGAGCCAGGTTCCCATGGTCTCTTGGTTGATCTGCTGTGGGCGGACCCCGTCCCATCCTACGGACACGAGCAAGAAGATGGAAAAATACCCCCAGGGACGATGTTTATTCATAACGGCGCTAGGGGTTGTTCATATTACTACACGTATGTGCCCCTCTTTCATTCCGCTCTAAGCTAACGCCAGATTTCCTCCAGATACGAGGCAGTCTGTGCTTTTCTCACCAGGAACAATCTACTTGGGGTGTTCCGGGGGCACGAAGCACAGGATGCAGGTTATACCATGCACAGGAAAACACCAACGAAGAAATTCCCCTCTGTGATCACGGTGTTTTCAGCCCCGAATTACCTGGACGCCTACAACAATCGTGGTGCGGTTCTCAAGTATGCAAACAAGAACATCACCATCCGGCAGTACAATTGTAGTCCTCACCCATATTGGCTTCCTAATTTCATGGATGGGTTTACGTGGAGTTTGCCTTTTGTTGGAGCCAAAAGTACGCACCAGAGAGCTCGGATTCTTTTACGCGAGCACTAACGTGGTCAAACCCGACAGTTGCTGAGATGTTGTTGGCGATTTTGAGTACCTGCAGCGCAGAAGAACTTGAGACATCATCCGAGGAGAGCACGGAAGCTAGCGATGAGGAGGAGGATAAGCTTGGAGAATTGCCCATGTCACCGGAAATTTCTGCACGAAGGCAGCAGATCAAGAACAAGATTCTTGCAGTTGGAAGGTTACAAAGGGTGTTCAACGTACTTCGGTATGTTGACCTAATGCAGCACCCGATCATCTCACTGATGCATTTGTGCCTACATCACAGAGAGGAAGCAGAGGGGGCCTCGGAGTTGGCTCACGCCGGTCATCCCCCGAATCTATCCGCGTCAGGACCCGGTGGAACACTTGGCGCCCGACTTGGACCCGATGCTCTCGGTGTACACGGTAACCAGTGGATTCGCAGCTTTGACGAAGCGTAGGCCCCTTCATTCTGTTTTCGTACCGTCGGTTCCACTGATTGAATGATCGGACAGTCGTCGATCGGATATGGGCAACGAACGTCTGCCGGAGTTCGACGCGGCCGGCTCCAAAGACAGTCTTGTCACCGCTCCCAGTATGAAACAGGAAAACATGGAGGAGCTGATCAAGAAGGCTTTGGAGGAGGACGAGGATGGAGATAGTGTTGTCGAGCGCTTGGCTGATAGGATTGCCCGAGGTAGGAGGCCACAGGGACGACCGAGGGCACTTAAGCGATTCGAGACGACATGACCTTAAATGCTAGTGATAACTCCGCAGACTCATCTACTACATGCTTGCACATTTTTTTCTATCTGTTATGGTTATATCGGTAAATATACCCCCCCCCAGCTCTTGAGAACTCTCTGAGCGAGGTGTTTGCGTTTCCGTGGTGACTGAACAAAGTATGTCGTGTCTGCGAGCTTTCAGTGACTTAGTCCAGAGGTATCCCGGCGTATTCGTCGTAACCCAACGCGAGGTTGAGGTTCTGGAGGCACTGCGTAGCGGCACCCTTCAGGAGGTTATCCAGCCCGCCCTGTAGATAAAATTAGCCGATTTGGTTAGAAAGTGAGAACACGAGGTGCTTACGACAACGACGGCTCGGTCCCCCTCGCTGTGGACCTGGAATCCACCAACTACCCACCCGTGCTTGTTCTCATAATCTTTGAGCTCAGGTACACCCTTGAGGATCTTGATAAGCTTCTCCCCCTCGTACTTCTCCTCATATAACTCCCTGACATTCTTAGCGGTAAGCTTTCCGTTGAGCGGCATGCTCAACACGGACTGGATCCCGCTGAACCACGGGGCAATTGTTGGCACGAACGCGACCTTCAACTTGGATCCCGATGGGAGAAGAGTGGAAAGGTGTCTCCCAGCTTCGCGTTCGTGGATGTGGTCCGTGAGCGAGTAAGCCCTCAGACCACCGTGAAGGCTCTCAGGGGACACCTTCGGTAAGGTAGTAGGTCGACCAGTGGGACCTTTAGGTCCAGTAACGGTACCCGCACCGCTGTATCCAGAAACTCCAAACACGGTAGGCAAGGCACCCGGCTGGAGGTATTTCAACAGTGGGGCAACGATGAGTTGCGTGGAGGTGGCATAGCACCCAGGGTTCGAGATCCTCTTGGATTGACGAATCGCACCTCTCGAGTACAGCTCTGTCAGACCAGAAAATGGGAAAGAAAGTAAATTTTGCGGAACAAAGCAGATGTTTTACATTAGAACAACAATTCACACGATCGAGTATATATTACACCGTACCCGGTAGTCCGTATGTCCAACCCTCTTCAAATCTGTAGTCCGCGCCCAGGTCAACAATGACGCTAGGGTTTGCACGTTCTTTCGATCCTCTCTCCACGGCATCGACAAAAGGCTTGCAGACACCGTTGGGAAGGGCCATGATCCATGCATCAACCTCCCTCTCTTTTTCCATTTTTTCGACGTCGTTCACCGAGAGGTTGCTGTGAATGATACGGTCCTTGGTATAACCCTCGAGTGGGAACCCAGCTAGTTGACGAGACGAGACGTGGGTAAGAGAAAGGTGGGGGTGTCCGGACAACAATGTCGTCAAAGTCTGACCAGTGAAGCCCCTAGCCCCAATAAGCGCCACACGCTTGGGTTCGATCGATGCTTGGGTGGCGTAGCCGCGAAACGAGCCAGGCATGTGAGGTCTACGGGTCCAAGTCGAGTAGGATCGCACACCATTTGTGGCGGATGTGGCGGCCCTATGGGGCGGGGCAGAAGGACCGACGGGAAGGTAAGCCCTTGGGATGCGATCTTGCTCCTCGAATCCTTTGACGATGTTTTCAACCTCTTTTATATCCTGTACACCATACCAGAACAATGTTCGACCGGCACGAGTGAAACTTCCATCAGCACGCTCGAAGTGCCAGCCGCGGTTTTCATCATCAGCACGGGCAAGCCAGAAAAGCTTGCGGTGGTCCTTTTTGATAGAGTTGAAGACATTGTCCACCACGTTGTTCATGATACCGCCACGAGTAGTGAGGAGATGGGACATGATGGGGACTTCGCCGTCTGGAGTTGAGACGATGGCAACGACATCGAGGGGCTCATCACCGTAGATTGTGAATGGGCGCTTCTTAAGGTCATTCAAAACGCCGGTGATACTGTTCTCCCCAGACTTGACGTCAGGGTCGCGGTCGTGGATGACTTGACGGAGACGGTCAGCACCAATCCCCTCAATGGTGTCGTGTTTGAAGAGTTTATAGCCTCTTCGTATGAGAGTTCCGGCACCGCTGTCGGTGAAAAGTTCCTTCTGCAGGGAGGCGGCGGATATAACGGCGACGGAAGAGGTACGAGGTAGGTGGTCCAGAAGCTCTTTGAACTCGCGGAGCTTCAGCTTGGTGCCATACTTCACCCATGGCTCCTTCAACAACCGGTCGTACTCCTGTACGTTTCATTAGTACCTTGAATGAAATAAAGGCATATGCTGACCTCGTCCAGGTTGATGACATCGAGTTTCTCACCGGTGACACCATGGAACAGGCCGCCTTTCTCGTTGAGGAAGACAATCTTCATAGGCTCAAGCTCCTTGGCGAGCTCTCCAGCGGCAATGTCAGCGTTGACATTGAGGATTTGACCAGTCTCAGATTCGGCCAAGCTGGTAAGGATAGGCAAAGCACCAGCACGGATAGACTCCTCCAAGGGACGCTTATCAACCCTGCTGATCTTCCCTACGAGGCCATACTTCTCCTTGTCCAGGTAGTCTGCAGTGAAAACGCCAGAGGTGATAGGCCGAGCACGTGTTCCGAGCTTCTCGAGGGCACCGACGAGCCTCAAGTTTTCCTCGAGGAAGACACGGCGAGCAATGTGTAAGGTTTTTGCGTCTACGCGGGACGTGAGGATGGATGGTAATCGCATGGAGTCTAAACGCACCCGTGACGCGGATACCGTCGATGTATTCAGGAATAATCCCCTCCCGCTCGATGATTTCGTTGAGCTGGGGCCCTCCACCGTGCAGAATTACGGGGTAGAGTCCAACGCGATACAAGAAACTAACACTGAGGGCCAGCTCATCGAGTTGGTCGAGAACGGCACCTCCGATTTTGATGACGGCGAACTTGGCAGGTTGGGAGGAATCGGAAGACGAAGAGAAGATGCGCAAGTGACGTTCGACCTCACGCTTGGTTCCAATCGAGTACAAAAGTCGGGTGATGGTTTCCTGGAGGCCAAGTGTCAGCTTCGTCCGAGCTAAAAATTTGCGCGAAGAGGACGATGGACGCAACTCGATCTGTTTGGGCTACCGATTGAACGCCTCTGACTTGGAAGCGACGAGTGGCGACGAGACCAGAGTGCCTCGAGCCCCCGACGATGAGAGCCTGTCGGAGAGCTTTTGAGGAGGATCTGGTGGCGGACAACATGACTGTTTCGACCAAGGACCGGATGACTCCGTTCTGCAAAGGCGATGACGGAAACGAAACACGAATTTACGTAGTGTCTGGTCTAGCCCCGTAGGGCTGTTCGTCCAAGGGGCTGACCCTCAATATTTTAGATCTTGCCTCTTCTCTTCGTTGCTTCGAGTAGCACGCTCTGCTTCTAATACGCGACTGTGGAAGCCACCGTGCGGTAGCGACACTCAGACAACAGACAGGACGTCGTGAGATTCGAAAAAGACAAAACCAGACTATCCACAGTCTTTTATACTATGGTTGAAATCGATACGTTGAACTCGCGGTCGAAAGCGGCGATCCGTCGCGATCATCCAAGGTTACAGACAGTCCCCTGCTTCCAGCTTTTCTACCAGAAACCACAGATACCCGGTTTCCGACAATGCCTCGAGGCCGGGGACTAGTAGGAAACGCCTTAACGTATCCCGCAGTAGCTTTGGCTAGCCTCTCCTCCCACCCCGCTGAGAATGGAATTAACTCTTCGGTCTTTCTTGTTACTCTTCAGAAAACTGGTATCTTTTCTCCGCAGACGATGGGATCACTCGACCCACAGGCTGTAGTACGTTTTTGCGTTTTTGCGCTCGCGCTTTTTACCTCCACACCCGAAGAAGAGAGGTGAAATCCGTCGAAGCGTCGAATTTTGGCCAGAAAACCCTCCAACCATAGTGATCTGCACCAGTCGGCTCCCTCCCCCGCTCACCCCGATCGCTGGTGGCGACATCCCAATTATCACCTCCCCGACACCCACCTCCATTCAAGTCCGCAAACCTATCTTAAACCATGAAGACCCTCTTTACGAAACCCAGGAGAACTACAGCAACGAGAACTGGGGTGTTGACGGCCACCATCTAGAGGGAAGTGGAATAATTTCGAGGTCACACAATTCCGCAGGCCATCACGATGAAAACGAATACACTAATATCACCGTGCCTCAAAGTCGAGAGTATTTCGCCTCCAACTCCCCCGTCACCCGGGGCCCTTCCCGACCGGCCTCCCGACCACCATCAGTGTATTCCTACCGTTCTTCTACCACATTCTCTATCCGCTCGCCATCCATCGCGGGTTCCGTCACTTCTCAAGCGTATCGTGCTTCGAGGCCAACCACTTGAGTGCGAGTGCCGTCGCTGACGGTATCACGACGTAGGAGTGGGTCGTCTACCCCCACGTCGGCTCGCTAGAACGTGCATGGGGCATCCCAATCCGGGTCCCAGGAACCCGTATCCACTCATTCCGACCCTCGTAGTACGGCTGTCAGTTGACCAATCCCGAACACACAAGGCAGACTGCGTCCCATGATAGGAATTGACAGGTACGAGAAACACAAGCTGGTCGTCGTCGAAGACGAGGTCAACACCCACATTTTCCCCCCTGTCACCACGGAATTCGTGCGGTGAGTTCCTGCGTTTCGCAGTGAAATATCGTGTGTGTACTCACCCTGGTTGCCAGTGATTCTGCTCCTGAACATTGGGTCCCCCTCATGCATCCTGAGGGAGCTCTATACTGGGTCCACGATAAGCAGGTAAGACCTTACCCTCACGCATATTCTGTACTGATGGGGCGCGCCTCAAGCCAATCTATACCGATACCAACATGTGTAATCCGGATCTGCGGCAGGAAATTGAGGAAGCTCTCGAAGGAATCAACAATTGAAGGATATTCACCCACTCATACCAGAGGATTGGGAGCTCGCTTTGGAGTTGGGTACGGATGACGAGACGGGCGAACCTATCTGCTCGTACTACTTTGTCTGCCTTTCTACTCGTTGTCTGTTTGGCTTCACGATTTCGACCTCGAGAGCGTTCTTTTTGGCCTGCGTGGTGTCACAGAGAAGACCCACATTTGTAAGTCCGCCCCCACACCAACCATTCGCAAAACTAAACGCATGAATAGACCTAGCATTGCAAGCACAGTATTGGTGGGTGGTCGCCGTATACCCCCCACGACTCCTTGGCCGACAACTCCTAGGTCTCATTGGGAGATGTTCCCCCATGACAGAGAAGTTCCCGAGCACCTTGTGCAAGAACTCACTGGGATACCAGTCCATGCGGGGATTGGTACGCCAGAGCCAGGATTGGATGTCGTGTTACTTACGAGTGGCCTAGACTGTATGACTTCTTCCGACTCCACCGCGGTTTATTCGGAAGGGGAGCTTAGCAAGCTTCTCAGCTACATGAAGGAGATCAAACAGGTAGGCAGAAACCATGGGTTTCCTGCTTGAGTAGTCGGTAAACCAAGTGTCCTACCTCTCATTGGTGCTGCTAATGGGTTTCTCAGGTCGCTTGATGACTTTCTTCAGTATGTCGTTGTCAGTGTTTGAGTTTGGGGTCCCTGACGAGGGCGTTTGGTAGTATCTTCCCGCTATATCAACTTCTATGGTCAGAAGGGGGCTCGCCTCACTAGCGACCAGACGATATATGGTTACCGGCAGAAGCGGACGTATCTGATCAGGATCCTGTCTATTTTATTCTTTTACGCTCCGGAGCCGTACCTCAGAGGTACTCATCATCGTCGTTGACGTTGTTTATATATTGAGGCCCCATAAAATAGGGATGGAATCCGTTCACACGTATTTCCTCATCTCTAAGCCCAGGTGGTTGCAATTCATCGCAAGTGTTCGGTCTGACTGGGCAGAATCCATCCTATACGTGAGTGTTGTCCACTTGCTGCACTGCAGTGTGACTGATGCGCCAAATTTTGACAGGGGACTGTGTTGCTAACTGCTAACGTGGCATTCCTGGCTATACCAGGTGTTGGTCCCGGGAATGATACTCGCACCTTGACTCAAACCATTAGCTACATCTCCATTGTCACATCTCTCGGGTGTCTTGTGACCGGTCTGATATTGGTTCGGCACCACAAGATCAGGCCGGAGGACGTTGTGGAAGAAGTTGTGAGCCATCTTATCTGATCCCTCGCCTATCCCCTCTCTCACTGCGATCGACATCCCCGTGATAGAATAATTATCTCCTAAGCCGTCATCACATTTCCCTCGGGTTCGAAATTCTCGCAATCATATACAGCTTACCTTATTCGCTACTGCTCTGGTCGTAAGTCTAAACAATTTGTATCGGACATTGTCGCATAATTTGTCGGTCTGACGTCGTTGATCGATAGCACGATAGCGTTTACCATTGCCTTTAGTGTTGAGACACTCTTTTTCAGCAGTGAATTGTGGGCGAAACTTCCCGTCGGCATCGTCCTCTCGATGATGACCCTCGTGATCTTATGGTGTATTTGGACTACGTTGGGGGCCGGGACATATTCCAGTGTCTTGGGCAGAGTTCATGCCTTCAAGGACCGCCTAGTCTATTTCTCCAGGAGCCTACGGGGTTAGGCCTCCGAGTTTAGGTTGGATGCGGGAGATGCTGGAGATGACGATGGCCAGGACATGGGCGGAATATCCAACCAAACGAGGACGTCGAACGGGTGCGATAGCAGTGGTGTAGTAAATAAAGTCGGGGAGTGTGGTGCGGGATGTACGTGTTTTTTTTTTGGGATATACTTCAAGTCCTTCTTCGCTTGCTTTAAGTACCCTAGTACTCTTTCCGTGTGGTAGTTCACTGTGACTGTCTTGGTTCCTCTCTGCTCGTTCGCTTGTGTCGGTTGGAAATTCAAGAACAGGTCAACGTAAATCAGAATCGTGATTCTGTAAGGAAGCTATTAAAACCGTGGATACACCTGTGAACTGTCGCCATACATCGCTCGAGGTGTAGAGCCAAGGAGAGTCATTCACCCCAAGGTATCAGACAGTCCATAGAAACCGGCTTTGTAGTCACGTTCTAAATCTCATAAACCGCGAATTTATTTGCCTTGGATTGCTATCGTAAAGGCCAGAACGTACTTCGGTATGACGTCTATCAACACCCTAATCTGACTCGTAGATGGAAGGTAATGGGGGTGGTCGTAAGGGATGTATTAGCCAAAAACCAAGTTGCTTCATGAAGCTTGCACAAGGAGAGATGATTGTTGAAGGCCGCATCAACCAGATGCATATACTTCTCCGTCCGCTTCGTCTTCCTTGTAATGCTTAGCAACATCACGAGGTATTCTGAGCCTGGGCTAGCCGCGGGAGATGGTGGAGGTGACGACGGTCAGGGCATAAGCGGAATAATTTGATCGAGGAGGTCGTTACTTTGGCAGAAGGTCTCACTCCAGGTAGCCCCTGGTC
>Ga0307512_10002190_pt1 | contig 25476 bp, 20 predicted proteins | sample 14_EM_MG_FD_200267 | JGI IMG/M metagenome (GOLD analysis project Ga0307512, IMG submission 200267) | Populus trichocarpa ectomycorrhiza microbial communities from riparian zone in the Pacific Northwest, United States - 14_EM | ecosystem: Host-associated > Plants > Roots > Unclassified | place... | reverse complement strand
ATTCACAATCCTAATAAATCAAACAAAAAGCAATAGAATCTAGTATCAAACATCGTATCTCATGACTTCTGCAATACGGTACTATCATATCCCTCCAGCCAACATTTAAACAACACCCGTGATTCTTCTCACCGTCCTCCTTGCCCCATCTCCATGCACCCTAACCTTCCCGTCCGCCTCTGCCGCCCTCAGCGCCTCCGCAAACTCCGCATTCTCAACATTGACATTACTCTGATCCTTGATCTTATTGAACAACTCCGCGTATCTGATACTTCCACCGCTGCCCATAGCTTCATCCAGCAACTTGACAATTGCGTTCTTGAGATCTTGCTTACGCCTCCTCTCGCTGCCGGAAATGCCTGCAAGGAGATCCATATCAATCCGTCCAGTAACAGGATCAGTAGCAGACTCCTTGATAGCGGAGCGGATGAGACGGACTGCTTCCTTGACGTCGTCGACTGTCACCTCCTCCGACAACCTCATCTTTGCGTGGGCTTCGGCAAGACGAATCATACTCTCTAGCTGCCTGGTGGTAGCAGTGATGCGGCGTTCAGCGGCTCTAACATCCTCGCCCAGTTTGCGAAGGGCGACATAGGCGGAGACAAGCTCCTCGCCAGCTTCAGCAGTGAGTTTAGGGTGAATGTTCTGGCGTGCATATGAGATGTATGCGGTGAGGGTTTCCACCGGAATGATTTCGCGGTCGGTAGCGTGGTCGGGTCTGTCTTCCAGATACATGCCAACTAGATGGCGGGCAAGTTTCCGGTCCACGGCCTCATCGACGCGGTCGAGAACGAGGTACACTAGGTCGAAACGGGAGAGAAGGGTAGGTGGGAGATCAATATTCTGCGGAACAGGGAGGTTGGGGTTGTATTTCGAGCCGATAGGATTCGCAGAGGCCAGGATAGATGTACGAGCGTTAAGCGTTGTGATGATTCCTGCCTTCGCGATTGACACGGTTTGCTGTTCCATCACCTCGTGCAAGACGGAGCGAGTCGATTCATTCATTTTGTCGAATTCGTCGATACAGCAGACACCACCGTCAGAGAGGACAAGGGCACCAGATTCGAGAACTAGCTGGCGTGTTTCCGGGTCACGGGTAACATAGGCAGTCAACCCGACTGCGGAGGAACCCTTACCGGACGTGTAGATGCCTCGAGGTGCAATCTTGTGGACATACTGTAAGAGCTGAGATTTGGATGTAGATGGGTCACCACAGAGAAGGATGTTGATATCACCTCTGTATCGCGGTGCACCACCTTTTTCAAAAGTCTTGTTTGTACCGCCGAAGAGCTGGAGGAGAATACCCTTCTTAACGTCATCAAGCTCGTAGATACTTGGTGCTAGAGAACGCGATAGAAGTTCGTAGATGTCGTAACGACCACCGAGCTCCTTTATCTTGGTGACTTCGTCGTCGGTGAGCTTGCGGACTTCATCGACATCTGCCATGACTGCGTTTGCAACTTCGGCCTCCAGCGTGGAGGTATCCTGCCCTAGGCGGCGTTTGTCGGTCTTCTGAATATGCAGCACATCAACGTACGTCTTGAAAAGAGACTTAATTGTACGCTGACGAGGATTGATCCGAACGGGCACAGATCTAAAGATTCCCGTGACTTCAATACGATCTCCGGCCCTTGGAACATCACAGAGCTCATCGTAGCAGCAGAGAGAGACGGCGTGGGGTGTCTGTCCGTCAGGGACATTGTCGGGAGTCTCTTGGAGCTTGATCACTTGCTTGTCCTGGAATTCGGAGCGATTGTGCACTATCTGCATGGAATTGGCGGTTTTGCACACCGGGCGAGGACATTCAGTGGGTTCGGCGATTTTCCCACGGTCAAGCTCAACGGTCACGGTATGACCGCAAACATGGCAACGGAAGAATGCTGCATAAATGATGTCAGAACAACATATCGTGGAGAAACTTAGTGCTTATTTCACCTTTGGACATGTCTGGAATGATTGACGAAACACGAATGACGAGTCCCTTGATACAGATGATTTTGTCGATATCTTCACAGCCTCATAAGTAGTGTTCCTTTCCTAAAACATAGAGATCGTACCAGCAGGATCGAGGTCTCGCATGTTAATGCTCTTGTCGCAATTGAACGGTCTTGCTTTGTAGCCTTTGGCCAGACATTTGTCGTACTCTTCAGGGTTGTTGGTCAAGTACTCCAACATCTCCTCTTTGAGACAATTATCCATAATTGGAATGATTTCCTGAGGATATGCATGCAACTGGTGGTAAAACTTCTTGGTGGGCGGGAAAGCCTTTAGATTTTGCATATCCAGGTTCAGTGTCGTGGTCCCCAATTCATGCATTTGCTTCATCATATCCTGGTACACCAATTCTTCACCCTGTCCAGGAGCTATAAATTCGTTCTCTTGGCGCATGCGGTACTTGCGCTTGAATTCGTGAAGGAACTTGCGGAAATTCTGGGTGCATTCTTCGACAGAAACGTTGGTACCCCAAATCAATCGTTTAGGCCCATCGTGAGCTTCAGAAGTAGGTCCAGCGCTATAGGTTGGAGCATCAGAGAGTAGACCAGCCGCATCGCTTCCGGCATTGCCGACCGGTACGCCCGACTCGTCCACATAGAGGAGGCGGCGATGACTAGGTGTAGACCTCAGGTCGGAAAACTGGAGGTCGCCTCGCCGCGAACGCACCGGAGTGCCTGCTATTGCAGTTCCACGACTGCATCAAACTCTTAGCAAAGATAACGGCAGGTTCCGTCGCGTTGTATGAACACACCTTGAACGCAGGGCACTTGCACTAGAGCCCGGCAATCCAGATGACCTAGGTGTCCGTGTATCCCTAGGAGGGGATGAAGATCCATATCTTAATGGCGAAGAGTCTGTAGATTACGTTAGAAGCTATTTTCCCCCAACACGAGACAGTAAACATACCTCTGAAGGCATCTGAATTGAACGCCAATGGGGTTGATACTGGGCCGGCGGGCGAGCTCTGGCGACCCCTATCTGACGATGGAACAGGCGATGATGTGAGGCCTTCAGGAAATAGAGGAGAGGTTCCTCGAACCGACGACTGCGAAGGGGGTACAAGTGGAGTGCTTGCAGGATTGTTTCTCGCAGAAGCGCGGGGAGTGGATTGTTGTGCGGAAGATTGGCGTGTAGTGCGCCGTTTTGCGGGTGAAGACATGACGAACTTCGAAGGAATTGGAATAGAAAAATTGGAATTGGGTCTATCTGTCTATTTTGTAAGGCGGTGGTGGTGATGGTAGTGATGGAGATGGTGACGGTTATGGGGTAAAGGGGAGAAACAAATAATCGCGTCGGGTCGCGGGGCCAAGCCACACCCACTCGCGTTAAGTGAAACACGTGAGAACTCGAGTGAGAACTCGTGGGCAATTGAAGAGCCGCACTCTAAATTTTCTCGATTCACTCTGGAATTCTTTTGGGCCCTCCACCGCACCACCGTCATCACCGCCTTTTCCGACTTTCAACCATCTCAATGGCCCGCAAATCCAAAGCTAAGAAGAATCAAACAGCAGCGACTGACAACGTCCTCGCCGCTGCCGACATTCAACCATTAAACCCTAGGGACGATCCCCCGCTTCCCAAAGACCGAGAGGAAGAAGAGCTTGAAAAGCTCGTTTTCGGTGACTTAGATGGCTTCAAAGCTGGTTTGCGAGCGTATGAGGAGGAAACAGAGCCAGAGGATGAGGCTGAGGATCTAGGAGTTCACGGAGACCATGATGCTTCGAAGGGAAGAGATATGGCAGCGTTACTGGATGATGAAGTGGGTCGCAATGTTTCCCCTGGTCATCCCGACGGTGGCTAATGCACATCATAGCTATTCTTCATAGATGCGGGACCTGATGAAGCTCTTGTGCGCCGCGACGATGACGTAGAGATGACAGTAGCAGTAACTGCTGACGACGAAGAAGCACCAGCATGGGAAGACAGCGACGATGAGAAGATGATGATCTCCCTTGCCTCTCATGGGCGGATGCGAAAACTCCGCGATACGGAGGCAGATGACTTCGTTACAGGAAAAGAATATGCCCGTCGTCTCCGGAGACAATTTGAGCGCATCTACCCAGTACCCAACTGGGCGCTCCCGGAAAAGCCTTCCTCTAAGCGTCGCCGTCTTTCCGCATCTTCCAACTCCTCGGCTGATTCAGAAATGGAAATCGATGATGATAATAACACTCCCACCCTTTCAGCGGCGCCGCTATCAGCTCTGCTTGCCTCCTCCTCCCCCCTCACATTGTCAGGGTCCTCACAAAAAACTCTCAGGCTCAGACCAGAAGTGATAGACATCGCCCGGCTTACAGATGCCAACGCCGCTGCAACTTCCAAATCCGCAATCCAATGCCTCTCCTTCCATCCCACCCACCCACTTCTTCTCACCTCAGGCCTTGACTCGACCCTCCGCCTCTACCATATCGACGGAAAAACCAACCCCATAGCTACATCTCTCCACATCCGTGGCTCTGCTCTACAGACGTCATTAATCCACTCCTCGGGCGCACAAATCGTTGCGGCTGGCCGTCGAAGATACTATCATGTTTGGAATCTTGAGTCAGGAGCTGTAGAGCGTGTTACCAGAGTTTACGGACACGAGAAGGTGCAGCGCAGTATGGAGCGCTTCGATCTTTCTCCAGACGGAAAGCACATCTCATTCATCGGCTCCAAGGGCACAGTTCAGATCCTTGACGCAACCACAAACCAATGGGTAGCAACGGCAAATGTGGAAGCACGGGTAGCCGATATCTCGTGGCATCCTGACGGAGAAACCCTGAGCATTGTCAATACTGTTGGTGAAGTCTACGAATACTTTCTTCCAAGCAAATCATTCAACTCGATTTGGCGCGACGAAGGTGCCGTCTCTATCTCCTGCATCTCCAACTCTCCTGTCCGTGGTGCTCGCTTTGTTGCTGTCGGCAGCGCCTCGGGAATAGTGAACATCTATGATCGGCGCGTGTCCTTCGGTGGGAAGGGCCCCGGTGCTCTAGGGAACCCGACAGACCCGAAGCCGGTGAAGACAGTGGAAAGTATTGTTACTAAAATTACCTCATTGGAATTCTCGAAGGATGGGCAAGTTCTTTGTATTGCCAGCAAGATTAAGAAGGATGCGCTCAGACTGGTCCACTTACCGAGTTGCACTATTTACAAAAATTGGCCGACGTCTTCAACGCCGCTCGGGAAGGTGACAGCAGTGAAGTGGGGTGGAAACGGCGGGGGAATAATGTTGGCCGTAGGGAATGAGGCAGGGAAGGTGAGGTTATTCGAAGTTAGGGCATAAGAGGGAAATGTAGATAATGTGTACTTGTAGATACTTTGAAGAATTGTGCGGATCAATATGATGATCGACCTCTCGTGCGTCGCGACTTTGTCGCGTCTTCCGCTATCCTCACATCCCTAACTCTAACCACCGCCCAGCGATACAAGCCCAATTCACAACGCTGCCTAACAAATCCGTCAGAAAATTGCGCGCAATACCATCCTTCTAGAAAGCAACGTCCAACATTACCAAATGTCCTCACCTTCACCCCCACCTTCGCCCCATCCAATCTACAACACAACCTACACCTTACACGCGCTCCCGCCGCTCTTCTCATTCCCCGCGCTCACCCCGTCCGCATTAAAACCCCACGCAAAACGGCTCCTTCAACTCTTCCGCGGCGAGAACCTCCGAGGTATTGCACTTCCGCCTACGGAATCCGAGCAAGCACAGCTGTCGCGGGCGGGGCGGCTACTATCCTGCATCTGGACTCCACTATCTTCCTTTGCGGACGAGGAGAACGACAGTTTGATTGGAACAAAGATTGATGTCAAGTACGAAAATGTATCCTACACAGCGCTGCTGGTGAGTGACGGACGGGAGGCAACGAAGGAGGAGTTCACGCGGCTACCCCTCTTACTTTCCCGTCTCCCTTCACCACTGCGCTCACAGCTCCTGGATTATTTGGCTACAAATTTTGATACACTACCACTACCACTTGGGCTCCCGGAGACCTTGCTGCGGCGGTGTTTAGACGAGTATATTGCTGCGTCGCAGGGAGGTGGGGGAAACGATGTGGTGCTTACGTTTGCTGGGAAGGGAGAGGGTTTGAAGCGGGTTACGGTTACTATTACAGCGGAGGATGTCGAGAAGTTTTGGCGGCGGGGGGAGGCAGGTGGGGAGAAGAGCAGAGAGGGGTTCTTGAGGACGCTAGGAGGACATTTGGAGAATGCAATGGGACTTCGAATAGAGGAAGTGGTACTGGTGAAGATTGCGACGGGTGGGTTCGTGCTTGCGGTAGAGGGGAAAGCGAAGTTTTTTGAGACCGGAGGGAGCGCAGTTGTGGGGAAGGTTTTACAGGAGGCGGGAAGAGGGGGTAGTTGAAGGGAGTGGACCACCGAGTGCGTTCGCACTCGAGGATGTTTCAGCCAGGTTTGGATCAACTGCCAGATGATAGATGGTTCTTCCAGCCCCATGCATATCCAAAATGCCACCAATGCGGGCATACATGTGTCTATATCAATCAGCCCATTCATCAGAGTTAATGGTGCTAATTCCTATACCGATGTCAAATTGATGCAATCATTGCCCTCCTGCTGTTCTCACATCAAGGATAGGGCTTGTGACATTGTATGGCCATAAAACGTGCCTAAGAGAAGAGCTGAGAAATCCGCATATCAAAAAGACGAACAAAACCAACAGGGTTGAAGTCAGAGAAAGTAAAGATAATCAAAACGCCTTGAACCGTTCCGAAACCGAGTTATCGTAACGAACCCTCTCAATCCTGACGCACGATCCTATGAACCCGTTCCACAGTAATATCACCTGTTTCGCCAAAAGAGCCCACTGAATTGAAGTTGCTGAACCAGTTTCGAGGAAAACCACCAGAGGAACTGATAAACAGAAAAGAAAGTAAACGATTCGCAATTCGCAAATCGAGGTAACCAGAGTCGCAAACGAACCCGGGAGGGGATAGATGTTAATCTATTCCGTGCTGCTTTTTCAGCTTTTCTAGGTTCTCCTGGCGCTTCTGCAGGTCTCCTTCTGCACGGACCATCTTCTCAGGCTGGTGGTATAATACTACACAGTTACGCCAAACACGGATCATCAGTTTTGCGAGTCTCGAGAATAGAGAAAGAGACTAACCAACAAGGTAGCGGTTCTGGAAGTTGAAACCGTTGAGCTTGTCGCAAGCAGTTTTCGCATCCATCACGTCCTCATAGACAACAAACGCGGTGCCCTTGGTGTTGTTGGCGATGCCTTGGCGGATTTGACTACGCGTTCCTTCGTGTCAGTTCACCGTAGTTCGATTGCGTTCATCCAGATAAGGTTCTATTGAGTATCGCAAGTAGAGAGGGACTACGCACCGAATGGGGCCGAACTTGCCGAAGAGATCAAAGAGTTCTTCTGAAGAGACGTTGTAGCTGTGTGTTTTCATAGTCAGTCTGGTGCTCAAGCATCTCCGATTATGCTGGGCGATAGCCCGCCACGTAACGGTTAGGGGGAAGATATGCTAAGGCAAACATCACGCTAGGCGGCCAGATGGCCTCAAAAAAGGCCGAGAGCGCTGAGAGAGAGCGAACTGACCTTAGATTCTTGACAAACAGAGCTCTCTGGACTTCGGGCGCGAGTTTGCCCCTGTTCATATCTCGGTGATGAGACTGAGATGAAGCTGAACTGAAATTGGATTTTATTGGTGGAGATGCGTTGGGGGAGGTTTGGAAGGCGAGATGACCCTAAGGTGTTGTTGGCTAAGGGAGGAAGGTAGGAGCAAGAGGTGAGATGGAAGTTATCGGGTACCTATTCCGTACCGTATCGCAGATTAGATCAGGTCACGAGACGCATACGTAGGGTTAGGGGTTGAAGTGAAATTCGTCATCGCGCAGGAGATACGAGATTCCAGAAAGGACGAATTTAAGAGTTGCTTATTTTAATACCAAATAAACAGAGTTTACACTTTTCATACTCGTAAAAGAAGAGTCATACAAACGACATCCGAGAAAGAGGTAATATCATCGATTAATCGCGCAAGGCTGTGCACTGCAATCTTCATCCTATGAGGCAACTCCTTGAACGCATTTTCACCTCACCACTCATCATCTTTATCCCGAAAAGGTGGCTGGTATTCTCTCTAATTGAGTAAACGGAAATGAGATCTAAGATGATTAGTTAGGTTCAATGACTCTAGGCAAATTGTTGCATAGGGACGAGTCGACCAGTCGACTTCGGGTACACTCAAGACTCTCACCTGAGGTTTCGGCAAGACCAGATGTCCAAGGCTCCATGAGTGATGGGCTATGCAAAATTTCTCGGCCGAAGACAAAGTATCTCGCGCAGAATATAAAACTAGATGGAACACCCGGGGGTTGAAATGATGAAATATATATGGAATGCAAATGACTGCGGTTGCGGTACGTAGAAGAGAGAAGGCAGATCTTGGGTACTGGATGGAAAAGGTGTAATTAACCCGGCAGGTACGAGTAGGCGGCGGAAGAGAACAGGCTGGCCTCAATGGGCTCACAATGCTATTGAAGGCGCCGCCGTCAACGAGACAGTGTCTTGCTGCGTTAGAATGCACACACTGTAAGAGATATCACTAAGTATGCAGTATTGCGGAGTACCACTGCTATGAAACAAGACAAGGTGATACCAATTCCGCGTCGGGCCCTAGCGTTGATGCACGGGCCCTCGAATAGCCCGTGGATAACCAGAGCCGCACCTTAACTCAACTTCCAGTCATACGAGTCAGCTCCTTCAACAAGAGTGTCGGGTTTCGCAAATGGGTACTTAAAGAGAAGATGTGGGCCGGAAGAAACGGCACAAAAGGTTCGGGACAGAACATCCGATCACATTCGCCTTTCTCAGACGTCATACTAGTAACAAGTACCAACTAAACGGCTTCCCAGTTTCCTACCTAAGGTTACACGCATACAACCATGGAAGATACTATCAAGCATTCAAACACACCAGCCATCACCGAGCGTGCCCCGTCGAATAGATGCGTCAAAAATATGGGGGAAAACAGCGAGAGACAAGTCAAAGCGGCAGTGGAAATCCAGGTACAAAGGGTGCCTGTCCTCATCTTGACAGTGGTTAAACTGAACCATTGTGTTGAGCAGAGATTATACAGAGGCTATCGGGAGCGACGTCAGTTGAATGGCATTTCTCTCTCACCGGAACAGAGATGGAGCCAAGTATGTATAGTTATTGGATTGCTACCGGCGGTGTAATGATTTCTAGTAGGCATTGGCAGAAGCACGACGAAGGAAACTTGCTCGGTCCGCTTCCGGGCAACAACTGTTAAGGGCCCCCAGCGGAAGTGATGGGAGCTTGGGTCCAGATGGAAGACCCCATCCCCCTGGATCAAGAGGCTTCTGGAAGAAGGCGATAGACGTTGCGAAGCAGGTTTGTCCCGGTACTGCCTCTGGAGGATTAGATATAAAATCTGAGGGAAACCTTGTAGGCCCAGGGCAACGGTGATGATACGAGCGAACCGTCAAGTTGTGATGAAGACGAAGACCAAAGCGGGATGCAGAAAGAGGATATACGCCATAAGAAGTCGCTGAAACGACGTCAGAGGGCAGAATACGCGGAGACAATGGGAATTCAGTTCGTTGTTTCTACTAAGTAAGCGTATACAGGCTGACCACCGGCAGATATTTTCTTGAGATGGTTGACTGTAAGCTCTCCTACTATGGCTATTTGCTCATCATTCTTAACGCCGAGAATAGTAAAGGCATACTTTCCTTACCGGTGTACGACTGCAGCATTCTCTTACTAGGATCTAGCATCGACATGGATCGAACCTTAGAGCATATCACGACTATTGGAAGCAACAAGAAACAAGGGAAAACTTTTTCCATTGGTAAGATACCCCGTCTTATGTTTCCCCGATACTAATTCTGGAATTAGGCTTGACTATGGCGAAGGCAAGAATCTGGACTTGGATATCTGTCCTCGAGAACGACTAAACTGTGAGATGGTCCGCTACCTCACTCGCGAGGAAAGACAAGCATACTTAGTAAAGATTGACCGGGTAGGTTCCTTCCTTGACAGGAGATGGATCATGAATTGACATACCGAAGGGGGGCCACCTGTGTTGGGCAAAGAACGGTGAGAGGATAGATACCACAGAGAAGTACACAGATAGTAAACAGGGTGCAAAACCCATTTACATTTCCGTTGATATGTAGGACAGCATTGTTAACGAAATAAGGGATCGTACCTTTGGGTGACCCGAGCTCCTATTCCGAAGAAGCAAGGCGCAATCGCCACACCTTATGTAGTTCACCAAATCCTTCATCGACGTCTCCTTCCACCTCAGCCGATTCTGGGGCTGGTCCTCAAGCAGGCCGACATCCAAACACCGGAAGCAATTCCTCTGGCCACTTCAAAAGATCATTCCATGTCTCCCCAGCAGCAATCCTCAAACGGCTCCTTCGCAAGAATGTCGAGAAAAACACCTGGATATTCGTCGCGGACATATCATTCCGACTGTATCCACCTCATTGAACTTTTAGTCTTTCCGTTACTAACGGACTTAGCAGATATGTAGGGATTAAGCAATATGGGGCTTTCCAACACTCTAGTTTCCTTCGCGGCGGTCGAGTATGTGCTGCGGGATTAATCAAAATCGAAGACGGAAGGCTTAAAAGCCTTAGCCCATTGTCTGGACACTATCGTCCTTCTGCACCCCACTTTAGAAAGTTCATCCGTTCACTTCAGGATGCCGAAGTCGATATGAGCGGTGTTACGGTTTCTAAAAGTTATGCTCTCCTTTTAGGACTGGAAGCTTACGGAAATTTCAAGAAGGGGAAGAAAAAGGCTAAGGGCGCGGCAAAGGATGCGTTTCACAAATTCATCCCAGAGAGCATAAGTAGACACAAGGAAAGCGATAGCAGAGACGTCAGAGGCGTTGGTAAAGACAAACAGGGCGTGGACAAAGGGGATAAGCCGGGAACGGGCGATGGAACTGGGGATGAGAACACAGTGAAGGAAAAAGAGCAAGTGAGGGAGGAAAGTGAGCCAGTAGTAAAAATGATACAGGACTGTAGGTTCCATTCCCTCGTTCAACCTCAAGATACAAGTTAACACGAAGTACAGTCAGTATCAAACCTAGGGAGCCAAAAGCTGGATCTGTTTAAGTACAGAGCCAGTGATTGTATCTAGGGCAATGGCCAATATGCCACATCAAATCTGACGTACAGTTGTCATGATCTCTTAATAATAATTTCAGATGGATTTGCTGCTTTATATTCCCTCTTGGATCGAGTAGTGCGTGGTCTCTGCATGGCTGTGCAAAAAGGTCTACCCTTGCAATCACGTGCAGCTTGGCTAGCGTATCACGTTCGGATCGCGTCACCCGAACACTCTTAAGGAATCCATCGCGACTTACGATTTACGATTTACGATTTACGACCCACGCTTTCCGACATTACGATCCTATGCTATAGCTGTCGCAATGGGGTCCCGCCGTAAACATCAGGCACCCGTCACCGACTTTTCCGAAGCCGACGAAGCCTACGATGCCTCAACTTTCGGCGACTTCGCTTCGTATATGCGACGCAAGCGAGCAAAGCTGCAAAACCAGGACTCTGTTCTTCGATCACTACATCCCTCTACTCCACAAATCTTCAGAAGCTACACAATAACCTCACTTGGCTACACCAACCCGAATTCCAATATCCTCCGAAAAATCGTTGTCAAACATGGTGGTGTGTGGAAAGAGTTTAAAGAGGGTGGCGCTACCGTTATTCTTGCTACAAACCTACCGCCAAAGAAGAGGGAAGAGCTAAGAGGGAGGAAGATCGTCAGGCCCGAGTGGGTGATGGAGTCTGTTAAGAAGGGACAGGTTGTGGAATGGACAAGGTTCAGGCTCGGAGGAGAGGGTGAGGGGCAGGCGAGGCTTGGGTTTGGAGAGGGGAGTGGGTTGAAGGTGGTTAGTGGGGAGAGGCCAGGTGCTGGGACGCCATATAAGTCTTCTGCCAGATCTGATGAACTGTTACAGCATGCGCTCGAGACGGTCAAGCTGCCAAACGCAGGATGGGAGATCCCGGCGTCGGATGATGAAGGTGAACTTGATGAGGAGGAAGAGGAAGAGAAGACGGTGGAGGTACCGAGAGCTCAGCCGCCAGAGCCGATGCCCGGAGAGGAGGACGAGGCGCCGCCTTGTGGGCAGCCGCCACCAAAGGAAGAATACATTGAGGAACACTACGACAATATGTGGTTAGAAGATCCCGCAAATTATTTACCGCCGCCTAGTCACCAACCGGAGAGAAATCATGAGAGTTTTGAAGAGGATGAGGATGATACGGTACGACTAGTAGAACTACCAAAAACATCCACTAATGTCTCTTTTGCTTCCAACACATACGAAGCATCAGCACGAGAAGAAGCTACTCTAACATCTTGTTCTGGCGCTCTGGGAGAACCTGAACCGGAAGCGGAAATACAACCATCGCAAGCACCCCCGCCGGCAACTATAATCGATGGTGTGCCGGCTTATGAAGTCGAAGCGGTGATTGGAGAGAGAAAACATCCCGCTGGCAAAAAACCAAAGACTAAACGTGGGAAGATACAGCTTCTAGTGAAGTGGAAAGGGTACGAAGAAAGTGAGGCCACCTGGCAGTTTGAAGACACTCTCCGAGCCGATCTTGGAGATGAAGTCTTAGATGAGATGTGGGAGGCCTATAAGGCGAAAAAGGCGACGGCGACGGTGACACCAAAGAGTTCCCAGAAACCCCGAAGGCGGAAGTCCTCGCAACAAGTTAGGGTCGGGTCGCAGCAACAGAAGGTGGTCTTTTCGCAGGTCACGAAGCCATCAAGTCAGAGCTCGAATAAGGACAGCAGAAAGACGCCAGCTGCGACCGAACAAACCAATTCTCGATCTCAGGACTGGTCTGTGGAGAATATGTTACCTACAGGGTTCAGCTTTTTGCCAGAAAGCTTCTCAACTGTAAATCTCTCACTGGAAGATAGAGCTGCCGATGTAGGCGTTGAACCATCACATCACCCAGAGCGATCAAAGTCTCCCGACTATCTTCTACTAGAAGACAAAGCTACCGATGTGGACATTGGGCATTCATCACATCAGCCAGAGCGAACAAAGTGTCCCGATTATCTTCTACCACCCTCTCAATTTTTAACATTAGAGAATCCTGATGATCCCTCGCGGCTGCATCAGTTATCTGTGTTTGAAGAAACGGCACCAACTTCTCAAGCAGAGATTCCGGCGAAATTGGTGGGGGTTGGAAGTGGTCATGAAGATATTCCCCCACCATATCCATCAAAAATCAAGGAAGACGAGGAAGCGGAATGCACTCTCCCTCAGTTACTGCCAGATAGAACTGCAGAACCTGGAATTTCCAGGTCCCTGGAAATTCCCAACAGTTTCTCCAGCATTAACCTTACCAGTGACATCATACCGCCAAAAACAACCACAGCGCCTTCATCGTCGCCGCCATCTACGAAGACTCTCAAGACGGTCAGTCGGAAACGAACCGCTCCGACCGAGTCTCTGATTTACACGCCTAAGAAGTTGAAGTATACGAATTATGACACAGAAGAGCAAAAGACAGCAGTCTCTTCGAAGGCGCCTGGTTCTCCCGACGCTAAAAAGCCCCCTAAGTTAAGCAAAGCAAGTGCCCAAACGCCGGAGGAGTTCAATGAAGTATTTCTCGCGAATCCTAAAATCAGGGCTGCGTCAGTGCTCAACCCTGACTTCCTACCCACGTTTTTCCGAGAGTCTCGTCTTCACTATCTCTCAACCTGGAAAGCAGACCTTCGCGCAAAATTACAAAAGCTAGCAGAAAAGTCTTCTCAGCCAACGCCTCCAACACAGAGGTCGGTCAGATATGTCATGCATGTTGATTTCGACTGTTTCTTTGCCGCTGTGTCAACGCGTGACCGTCCAGACCTGAAAGATAAACCTGTTGCAATCTGTCACGGTAAGACGGAAAACAGCACAACGTCGGAAATTGCATCCTGCAACTACGCCGCCAGAAAGTTCGGAGTCAAGAATGGCATGTGGATGGCGAGTGCGAAAAAATTGTGCCCAGATATCATCACACTTGGGTACGAGTTCGACAAATATGAAGAGGCAAGCGAGGCGTTCTATGATGTTATCTTGTCTATTGGTGGCGAACGACTTCAGGCAGCTTCGGTGGATGAGGTACTGGTGGATATCTCGAATCTTGTCTGCAGTGAACACTTCTCCGATGCAGCTCACGAAGAAGAGGCGACGCAACAGCTTGCTAAAAAGGTTCGTGATGAATGTCGGAGGAGGACTGGGTGTGAGGTCTCGGTGGGAATCGGAACGAACGTACTTACAGCAAGGCTTGCATTGAGGAAGGCAAAGCCTGCGGGTCAATACATCATCCCGCAGTCTAAGGTACAATCGTTTCTCGATGGTTTGGAGGTTAGAGCATTCCCGGGAATTGGAAAACACACCGCCAACAAAATCGTCGAGAAATTTGGGTCGGATGCGGTATCTGAAGTCCGAAAGATTACCCAGGACCGGCTGAAACAATCAATTGGACCAAAAACTGGCGTGAAGGTTTATGAGCTCTGTCGCGGAGTCGATGAAACCCTTGTCGGTGCAGCCGAGACCCCAAGAGAGAGAATATCCATCGCTGTGAATTGGGGTGTCCGATTCTATCACAAAGACCAAGTCGAAGAATTCCTCCACCGTTTAGCGCACGCTGTCGAAGAGCGAATGAAAAGCGAAGGAGTGAAGGGAAGAACCTTGAATTTCAAGATTGCAAAGAGACCCCCCGATGTGCCGTATGAAACTGAGAAGTTTCTGGGATGTGGAAGAGTCGATGAGACGAATAGGATATTTGTGTTTGGTGTTCCCACTTGCGACGCAAAACTCATAGCCAGGAAATGTGTTGATCTTCTAAGGCGGGAGAGTATCTCTCCAGGCGATATTCGAGGGTTTGGGATCGGAATGAAGGGTTTGGAAGATGAAGAGAATGATAATGGGCAGCAACTGTTGCAGTTTCGACCTGCTGTGAAGGAAAAGAAACAGGAGAGGTTTCCAAAAGAACAAAACGTCGAAGTACAACCGAAATTGGCACCGACACCACAAGTCGAACCCGAGTTGAAGACTGCAGCGCCGATTAGTATCACGGCGTATGTTAAGCCGAAGCCTGTGACCCTGATAGATGCATTCGCGAAGAAGATCGAGAAGAAAAAGCCCGAAGCACCAGTCCTTGCTGCTCCCGTGGTGAACGAAATACCTGTACAACAAATGGATGACATACCTGAAACACTCCAGCACATTTGGATCGAGCCAACGCATTCCACACCGCCCTCGGATCAAAGGCCATCAACACCACAACTACTGCCACAGAAGCAGCAGGCTACACTTGACCTGCCGGCGATCCCTTATGCCCCACCAAAAGTTACAACTCTGTTAGATAGATTTTCAAACAGCGTACAAGCAAAGAGAAGACAGCATTCTTCTGTCGATACTTTACCAAAGCCACCAGCACCGTCTGCCCATAAGCTGAAGGACCTAATACATCCTAAAGCGAAGGGTGGAATTCACAATTTTGTGCAAAAAAAGACACCAGTTCCTGTCACTCCTCTTCCACTCTCAACGCAGTTCGATATCCCGTCTCCTTCGCAAATTGATATCTCATGTCTTCCCTTTCTCCCCAAACACTTGCAAGAACTGGTTCTTCAGCAACAGCGCGTGAAAGATGCTACACCGGAACTAGAACAAGAATTTGAGAAGCCGCCAAACTCACAATGGGATGTGGATGATTGGAACTCATTTACTCAAAGCGTTCGGGATGAGATTAGGGCTGAACATGAAGCCGGGAAAGCTGCTGAACAAAAGCGCGTATTGGCCCGGGAAAACATACCTTCTCCCCAAAAACCGAAGCAGGGCACCGGGCCCTCCATTTTCGACCGCAATCCCTCCCCCACTAGCAAGAGAGGAGGTGCTGTGGATTCTACAGCGGCAGACCCACCGATTCCCTTCATTTTCGGCAAGAGCCACAACCGCAAACCACCATCACTACCAAACAAACCGCCTCTTTTGAAACCGAAACACCCCCTCGTCTACAACCGTTACGGGGAAGAAGTTTCTTCCTGGCTTTTTGCTCCCACGGAGCCCGGCGGTGGCATCGACCCGGAAATATTTTTCCTATACGATAACTCGGAGCGAGCGCGAATCGTCTCGGCTCAGTCAAAGGAACGTAATGCGATCTTGGAAAAGGAGGCGGAGAAGAAGGCGGCAGAAGCACGGGAGCGAGAGATGTTAAAAAATGTAATTCGAATAAAATCAACCCGGCGGCGGGCAGTGCTGTGTCTTTCTGTGGGAGGGGAGGTGGAGAGTGGAAATGTTGCAGCGGTGAGGAAGGTGATTGGGGGGTGGGTGAAGACGGTGAAAGAGGTGGAGGATGGTGATATGGAGATGCTGCGTGGATTCCTTCGAGCGATTGTTATCGATGAGGGCAGGCTGGACAAGGCGGCTGGATTGGTGCGGTGGTTCTTGGGGCTATGTGGGGACAGAGAGGGTTGGACATGGGTTTGTGATGGAGTTGTTGAAGCAGTGCAAGAAGCAGCGAGAGAGAAGGGACTCCGGGGGGTGGTGGAATTTTAGACATTGGGAGGTTCTTTGTTATTCTCTGGGATTTTGGACTTGCATTGCACTGGGACTGAGATTGGGATGGGATAGAGAGGTGGGGGAGTTGGTAGGTTTTTGCTTTGTTTATTATATCATTTGTATTCTCTGTTGGTATTCCTCGTGGCTTCTGCAATTCATGGATCAGATGCTGTTCAAGCGAAAGGCCGAGGTCGTGAACACTCGTACGCCTAAGTAGTGAAGATGTAAAGACCCAGAGCGGAAGCAAAATTCATGATCCCAATTGATCTCACCACTTCAAGTTGAAAAATCGCGAGCAAGAACCATTGCATATCATACGGGTTGGGGCTAGTCGGATCATACCTAAAAATAATTAAGTACGTGTTCAACCGACAACGCTATAGTGACCCCCTCAGCCAATAACTATCATTTTGCTCAGAGATAACAGGTGTGGATAAGAGCCAAGGGTTCCCAATATCTGAAGACAAATAGCGGTTTGTTGAGGTCCGTCCTACTGCATCACGAGGGCTCAATTCTGCTGGATCCTACTGAAACAACTTTCGAGACCAGTTGTATTACTACTTTGAAACAAAAAGCAAAAGAAAGAAGAGAAACTTGAGTCCATATATGCAGAAATCAGGCACCTGAACAGCGAAAGTTGGCATATTCTCCCTTACATATGTACCCATTCCCCTCCATAGACCGTCATCACAGCTTGACACCATCCAGAAGGTCATTCTGCACGCAAAGAAAGAAAAAGCGCTGCCATAAGTATGAAACATGTCGGTTGTAAACCAACTCGAAACGAAACAAAACATAAGAATACCCGAAAAGACCACTACCTAAGCCGGAGGAATAAGGGAGTTCTTGCGCTTAACGTTGACACCAGCATGAATTCCAGCCTTGATACGTTTCATAGTGAGAGCCGCAATAAGCGCAGCACCAACACCACTTCCGTCCTCGGATGGGACGAGCTGGATGGGGTCCTTGCGGACGTCCTTATCCCATCCAAAGATCTCACGCAGGGCCTGAGCACCACGTTTCTGGAAATGCGGGTACTTGTTGAAAACCGAGCCATCGGCACCGACGTGACAAGAGGCTAGGCCCTTCTTCTTACAAATGGCTGCCACACCACATGCAGAAAGACGGGCAGCACGTGTGCCAATGAGCTCCGCGAGACGCCGAATCAACTTGCGCTCAGGCTCAGTAGTATCGATTTTAAACGTCTTTTCAAAAAGAGCGTGGGTTTCCATCAAGTTCTCCCACGGGTCGCTATGTGCAGACTTGTCAGCACTGTGAACTCTGAAAAAATGGGTCTAATATTTACCTCTCAACCTCGGCCAAGAACGACGAATCCAAGGAATATTCAACCTGTAAGGCACCAATATCCTGGCCCTCAAAGATCTTCACATCTGGATTGGCATGCAGGTCAACGAGAACCAAACGGAATAGCTCTCCAAGATAAAGGCCGGCAACCATTTTTTCAAAGATCTGTTGGCCAGGGCGAGGCGACATCTTGTCGATATGCACATCGTAGGCGGTTCGAGGAAGGACGACACGTTCGTTATCGAATGCTCCCCACTCGCAATTAATGGCAATCTGCAGATTGGGATCTAAGTTCATGTGTTCCAGCTTTGGTATGCAACCAACTTCCTCCATGTACGCGGCGTTACAACCTGTACCGAAGATACAGCCAATCCTGGTCGTGTCGTCCGTGTATGCAGAAGCGATGAGGGTTCCGGTAGTGTCGTTCACCAGGGCAGTGATTTTGATGGGGACACCCTATGCTGCGTCAGTACGCATCCCGGACACTCATTCCCAACGTTCCAACGTTACCTTTCTCTCCAAGGCCTCCTCGAACATAGGTACCACGTCGTGGCCCTCAACACCATCGATGTCGAACCCTTTTGTCCAGCGTTGTAACACTCCATGATCGATAGCATCTTGCGTACAAGGGTAGGAGAATGTAAAGCCGAGATGCAAATCCTTAAGTTCGCTAATGTCCTCGCCCTCGTGGTTGGCAATCAAGAACTGTTTGACGCATTCAGCGATGTAGTCAAACAGCTGTTCACCAGTGCCTGACTTGATCTCTTCGGGTAAACGGTATTTGGATTGGTAGATGTCGTACTGGCCCTTCTCTTCAGGAAGTTCGACCTCGCATACTCGCAAGTTGGTTCCTCCCATGTCGAGTGCGAGGTAGGTTCCCGTCTCGTCACCGGTAGGATATCCGATAACCCATGTGGGATTCATAGGCTGTATATGAGTTAGCACTAGTTGGTTTAATAGTGAAATTCATCAGGAGCAACAGAACACAACGTACAATGCTTCCACCCTCCTTCGACAAACCTAAATAAATATTCTTATTATTATGGGTTGTCTACTAACAACACCTCCGATGGAGGACCAGGAAACTTGCCTTTTTCGAGCTCAGATTGAAATTTTGCAACGATCTCGTGAAGTTTTGGTGTTTCGATTGTGAATTGCTGCTCTAAGTCCTTGATCTGTTTCATCAAGTCCTTTGGTACATCGTGCATAGAGCCTAGAGACGGTGTATTGTATCAGTGACTCTGTAAAGCTGTGTGCCATGGATAGCATGATTATGATGCACAAGTCCTATGGCAAGATAGCTGCTAATATTGAATTGACGAACCTCTACGACTGGAAGGCTTGCGTCCGGTCGAGTACATGATGGTTGAGTTAGATACGTTCTAACCAATTGTCTCGGTAGTAGCTGCAAATTTGGGCCCAGGAAGCCGAAGAATGATGGTGAGGCCTAACGATCGAGTGAAAGAGAGGCGAGAAGGAGGATGAGGGGTTGAAGGGTTGAAAAGAGGCACAACAGCAGGATCTTGACGCGGCCCGGAAGTTCAAGGTGGTCTTAGTGGGGCTTTTGGAGGGGTTCATAGTTCAGAGCAACCGCGCTAGTATTGGTCGCCTAACTATAAAAAGACTTCAAACAGACCAAACGAACGCCAGCTCACATTATGATTACAAACAAACAAACGAACGCCAGCTCTGCTACATACAGAATGCCTCTGTTTCCCGAGGAACATGGATTTACGCCGGCGAGGGCTAACTTGCCACTTCTTCTTTCCTCGGGCTCATGGGTATTCGCCGAGGCAGTGGGGATGTGTTTCGGCGTTCAGCGTCAGCGTTCTCCTCAGGACAGATAGTCCTGGCTAAGACGGCGGGGAGATTGATAATGGCAATGACGAGACTTGCAATCTATGGGGACAGCATTAATGATTCTGGCATGTAAGAGTATTTGATATAAGATCTCACTCATCGCCAACCCTTCGCACGTTCGGCTCGTGAGCCTTAACAGTAATACCAGATGGCCAAGGCTTAATTCAATGAGTCCAAAATCATTCACCCACTGTCTTAGCGAGTGTGTAAGTCCAACTTACACGCTGCAGCCTAATATATAGCTAATACAGTAGATTCTAAAGAATAGGTGCATAGCTGTTGAACTGCACTCAAGTAAAGTCTGGCTCTCCATAACATCAAATTCTGCGAATATGTAATTGTACATACATGAACTGCTCGATTCGAGTAGATATGCTTTAGAGATGTCGATAACCCGACTGGCATGAGATGGGATCTATATTAGATTTATATTGCGTTGCCCAGCAAGGTTCTAGGCCTGGCGGCTGGGCTGACGCCACAAGGGTGAGGAACAACCCTAACACCCGCCAGTTCTTCAGTCCAACATCACACATCACTTACTTCCCATCCCGCTATGCTACAACCCCGCCGCTCGTCCCGAACGCTACTTCTCCTCTGGCTTCTCGGACTCCTTGGCTTTCGCTTCACATTCCTGATATTTACACACAACTCGGTACCGCTCTCGGCCTTCCTCTCGCTTATTTTTGTTCTCGTCCCGAGCTCGATCCTGCTACAGATTCGGCGGTTTATCACGAAGAAGGAGCACTCGCTCCCGCTTCAGAAGGACTCAAGGAAGAAATATACCGTTGCAAGATATGAAAAAGGAACGCTGTACAAGGCGCTGGGGCTGATGGCTACCTGTTGGCTGTATTATTACGGCTTGAGGGTCAGACATATCGACTTTGATCGCGAGAAGGTGGATACCCAGGGGAAATATTTTTTGGCCGTGAATTTTTGGGATAACGAAGTAATGATCCCCCTCCCAAAGCCTTATCGTTTAGTACTATGTACATCCTCCGTTCATTGCGCACGAACGAAAGTGGCGGTGATCGCATAAACTAGGGATATCCTGTGGAGAAACATAATCTGGAACCACTCTGCAAGAGCCCAAGCAATAACTCGAACATGTTATGCCGACAACGGCTCAGTAATGCAGAATAGAACCGTAAAAAATATCTACCGCGTCATGTGCCTTCATCGGGTGTCCCCATAGATGCTGTGTCTATGCCCGCTCCGAACATACTTGCCGCTAACAGTTTGCCTCAACCCAAGGCTATCCTCCCAAAATTCTTCAGCTCACTCTTCACCCTCTCTGCTCATCTTGGTCCCCAAAATATATTCCTCTCCATCGCCGAGAACGATTCGCGGGACGAAACCCGGGCGATCCTCCATTCATATGAGCGTGAGCTCATTCGCCACAACATATCCTACCGCCTCCGTACAGATGACAATCTGCGCAGCAAAAACCGCGGCGAGAATATGGACATGCCGTGGCTTTCTGTCTCGGACCGCATGAACTACATGGCGGGCGTCCGTAATCTCGCTCTGGAACCGCTGTACAACAGCACTGTCATATGGAAAAGGATAATTTTCTTTAACGATGTGATATGGGACTGGAGAACGGTCATGGCCCTGTTACAGACCGAGGGGGAGGTCGTTTGTACACTCGACCTTGATGGAAGCGGACTGTAAGTTCTTCCACCAACTACAAGACACGATCTTTGCTAATGTGGGCCAGGTATGACAGCTGGGTCCTGAATGATCGCTGTGGCGGTGCAGTGAGTACCATGTGGCCATATTTCTGGCACCCCGACGACCAACGCCACATCAACCAGCGTGAACCCTTTGAGGTCGGGAACTGCTGGAACGGGATCGCATCCCTTAATGCTGGACCTTTCCTTAACACATCCACCAGCACTTACAACCTCGCTGCTCCCCTCCGCTTCCTGAACTCCTCTGAAGGCTGTTATCAAAGCGAGTGCTCCTCACTCCCGTTGAAGCTATTCGAGATCACAAAGAGCAAGGGCCCGAGAGCGGTAATTGTGCCTGATGCGACGGTTGTGTATACCAAGAAGTGGTGGCTTTGGTATAATGTGATACTACGGACAAAGGCAGTGGAGTGGTGGGTCAGGGCTATCGAGAGGCCATGGGGGTGGATGTGGTGGCCGGTTCTGGGGAAGGCAACAAGATGGAAGGGGTTAGATGTGCAGGGGGAGGTAGAATGTAAGATTGAGAGCTGGGAGCAGTGTGATAGGAATTGATGTTGAATTCGGCGTTCTTGGGGTATAATGTATTTCTAGGTTGCCTGAAGTTTACTTTGTCTCGGTGGTTCCCGCAGAACCTGTTGATCATGGTCCATCACTCCTACCTCGCTCTCGTGCCTAGCCCGCATAAAACGGGTAAGCCGGGACAAATCTACTCGAGAAGCGAGTTGTCTACTCTACGTATGCTTCTACCGTACGAATTTCCTTAGATCTCCTTTATAACATATCAGTAATCCACGCCTCACAAGTGCAGGTCTTCATTAAGAGCTTGCGCTTACATCCCGCTACCAACATACTCTACTAGGGGTATTCAAAGATGGATAATATGGATCGATATTAGGAAAAACTATACAGGTCATTTTCTGCACCAAAAAACTGCATGATTGAATTAAGTACCCGCCATATAGTATGTATATTTGTAGCGTATGAACCCATACACATTCCCAAAATAATAAGTATGCAGCTCAACCACCGCACACTTTTACCTACCGTATTACCGGTGAAAGATACATAGTAGTGGCTTATGCTATTATTTCTCTAATCATTATTATTGCTAGTAGGTTTGGTTGCACTTACTTTGGTACGAATATACATACAAACAATCTATACGGTGATCGCGGTGGTGATATTTGCGGTGGTGGTAGTGGTAGCTGTGACGTGCTGCAGATTCTAGAATCGATGATAAATACTGCTTGAACTATATGTACGTATTCTCAGAATAAGAGGGGAGGTCGTCTTTAAAATCATATGTACATATAGTAGTGTAGCATCCATATTTACAGAATCTATAGACCTGGATTCCTCGTTGCATATATGGATCCATATTTCCTTGATTTGAATACCCCTACTGCTTAATTTCAAATATGAAGTTAAGACCGCTTTACTTTGGTGTGTTTGTACATTCTGCTTATCAATTGTGATCTGCGGCCGCATGGGTGGCTTGCGGACCGCTGAAATTACAGAATGCACCAGGTTAGTACCCTCTCCCGTATACTGGATTTCACTAACTAACACCGATAATATTAAAAGAGTTAGATTCAATTTAACGATGTGCTACAAGTAAAAAGACCCCATCCAATACCACCATCTTGCCCTGAAGTATCCTGCAGCAACAGCAGCAATCAAGTATTCGAATGGTGCAATCTTCGACAACGTGAAAGTCGAAGAATCGAAAGCTTATCGACTGGCTATGATGGAACTCGTCAAAGACATAATGAACGTGCGTGAAGAAAAGCCGTCAACATTTTTCGTTCCAAGTTTGGAAGCTAAGTGTAGTAGTGAATAGATTCCATACGTTGAACAGCCTATAGTGAAAGTATCATTGGCCTGGTCATCGAGCGTATTCAACACATCCTGTCAATGTTCCAATTCTGCGAAGCTCATGCAGAAGACAATGTCGACCACTGGGTTGCAGCCGTCGCTGAAATGTTATCCTCGCTCAAAGCAGAAGCACATACCCGACATTCTATACCGTATGACATGGTTCTTTTGTCCCTCCAAAACCTCTGCTTTTCTCAAGATGCTTGAGATCCTATGCGTCCTCGTCGCGGAGGCTCCTGTGCCGTTCAAGAAAGAACTTCAGGCCACATAGTAACGATGACAAACAGCCCCCTCCAACCTGGAAAGTATGGTATTTATTGTGGTACGTAGTCCTTAGCGGGTGGCTCAATACCCAGCTAGTCTTAGCTAAAGAGCATTCATGCCACGGATGAGCCATGGGCACACCGCCTCATTTCTCATAGCGTTTCCAGTAGAGAGTACAGCTTCCGTTCTGAAGTCCGTGCCCGTGACAAAAGATACGTCATTTCAAACCCTGACCTTACATTCAATTCAGTAACTAGACATCGTTCAAGGCAGCACATATGTTCCCTCTGGAGTGAAAGTCGTGGATCCAGTTCAATTACGGGCGGTGGATCACAAACATGGATGACACTAATGGAGTATCTAAGATCAACTCCTGCCAGAACAGGCTTCTTAAGTCTGATGCCTATAAACAATTTAACCAGTGCCGACTTTCAATCAATCTGGATGCGAGTTTCTCTTTCGCCATTTCGTGTTAGTTATGTACTATTGCATCAGGACAGTTACAAAATCACTACATTTGGTCTCGATGTCCTTGGTTTGGATGGGTGAACCCTTGATCCCGTGTACCGAAATCCAGCCAGTGTTCCCAAGCGGTCAGTCCGGTCAGATATGGCCTTCGACCGGGCCGGTCTATGGACCTATAGATCACCGGGCGGTCGATCTGACACTGAATCCAGTAGACCCTTCCGCGTCTCTGATGAGCTCCTTCGATGGCATTTTCGGTAATCGGTGCTTGCGAATATGAGAGGTGGTGGTGGGGAACCTACTTTATGGGGGGTTTGATTAAATAGGTAAGCATGACATGAACCTCACATGGGGCTATCATCTTTGACAACCTAGTTTGACATGTTTTCCTCACTCCTAGGCTGTTAGGTATTTTCGGCTATCACAGTTGTTGACTTTGCAGTCCATTGCAAGCCTTACAGGTGTATTTGAGTGACAGCCTAATGACCTTCATGTCAGTCTGTCAGGTTTGTCAGATTGTCAAGAGATGGCCGCTGCGGTAGCCAGCGCCATAGCAGCCATCGCTGTAGCAGCCATCGCTGTAGCAGTCATTGCCGTAGCAGTAGCCATCACCGTAGCAGCCATCACTGTAGCAGCCATCACCGCAGCAGTAGCCATCGCCGTAGCAGCCATCACCATAGCAGCCAACGCCGCAGCAGACTCTGCCATTGACAACCACAACTCTCACCACCATCATATAAGCAGCTGCATGCTTCGCACTCATATATACACATAAAAATTATAGGAGCAGTGGGAATGTAATCTGGAGATGAAAGTAGATCCTAAAAGTGACAAACCCATTATCTCAATTTTAACACTAGTTGCTATATGCTGCAGCAAAGGTGGGAAGCTGGTGAAATCTGCAGCTCTACACTGTAACCGAAAAAATTCTCATTACAACATACTCTACTACTGACAGGTTGATGTTAGGTTGTTAAATCTATTAGCCTAACCACTGTGCTAGCATTACACACTACTGCAAGCCTGTCAACTCTACCAACCTTCCCAGACTTGTGCTGCTGTCAAGTCAGACAGGCTTACATTTCGGTGTTGCTAACAGATTGGTTTTCCACATGTCAGCCTGCAAATCGAAACAGCACCACATCAACCTAATAAAACATGATTGCCTCACTTCAAACCCATGTGAGGCTTATGTACTTATTCGAGTCCCCCGTAGTGTATTTTTGAGTACAACTCCCTACTAGGAACAGATATGATGGCTGAGATTAGTGAAGGACCATATACGCAAGAAAGGTTGGATTGGAGTTTGAGAGGGGCTGTGTGAGGATTGCATAAAGTATGGCACTGATAAGTTAATTGTTCTTTTGCTTGTACATTATATGAAGGGCTTGTCCTTAAACTTACGACTTTTTTTAAATTTGTATTATCATTTTACTGTTTGA
>Ga0307512_10002189_pt1 | contig 25484 bp, 34 predicted proteins | sample 14_EM_MG_FD_200267 | JGI IMG/M metagenome (GOLD analysis project Ga0307512, IMG submission 200267) | Populus trichocarpa ectomycorrhiza microbial communities from riparian zone in the Pacific Northwest, United States - 14_EM | ecosystem: Host-associated > Plants > Roots > Unclassified | place... | reverse complement strand
TCGCTGGCATGATCCGGTGGTTTGTTCATGGATCCGATGTCAGGGGTCCCTATAGGGGGGCTGTCTCCGTGTTCGGAGGATGTTTTGATCCCAACGGGAAGTTGTACCCTGGGGCAAGAGACAAGGTATACCACTCTGGACGGGTAATTGTGTGGATCCACACCCTTGCAATGTGTGGATCCGAGGACTTTACGAGGACACACCCTCTCCCTGGCGCGGCCTACGAGACTACAGGTCTTGACGATGACCTCAGGCATCTTCTTCTGACCATCCTGCATTAATCATCCGACGATCTCGGCCTTTGCCAGCTGCTCGAGTTCGACATAGGGTGTACCTCTTCACACTTGCAATGGATGTCGGATGTACTGTTACATTTGACCTGGGCCAAGCGGTACCATGAAGATACTCTGGATCGTATTGCCCACACGCCCGAGACCAAGACAGCTATCCCTCTGAATGCGATACCCAACCGGCTCCTGATGTGGTGCACTTTCCTTGGCTTGCCTGTTGCGGAAGAAGCGCTGGAAATCCAAGACAAATCGTATGACATCTCCTATTTTTGCACCCCAAGTCGCTCACGATGCTCTTCACCAGTGATCGCGTGGAACCCATCCTAGATCAATTATCCGATGCGGTCCTTTCAGCCGTAAATGGTACCCCCACTCAACGAAGATTGATCCGGCCCATGCTGCGCGACTTGGTCAAGTTGGAAAACCATCCGAAGCGCTTGACGAAGATCGCGTATGAATGGTGCCCCGTAATATTGGAGAACCGCGGAAGTCTTGATGATTGGGAGAGTCTTATCCTTGTCTGCTTGGAAATTGGTTTTCGTCACCTTGACTCTCAGCATGGGTCCATCGAAGCCATGATTACTCGCACCGAACATCCCCAGGAGTTGATTGACGTAGTTTTCAAGAGTCAGGAAAGCGAAGTTATCGCGGATCTTCTCCAGGCCTGGACAAATTCCTCGGGACGCGAATTCCTCCGCCTCTGTGCAAACCCCCTTGTTGGCCTTCCAAACCTGGTGCAATTCTCCCCAAGGTTGCGACGACTCGTTATACGCTCTGTCGAGCTCATCGGTTTCGAGGGATTCGAGGGGGCAGGGGTGGAGAGGTTTATTGGATTGTTGAACCATCTCCGTGTCACGGTCGAGGATATGGACGAGGAAGGCAACTGGGCAAGTGTCCTCTTGGATACCATCCGAGTACGCGAGGAAACCAAACGCCTATCCTATTGGTATTGGGAGTCCCTAGTGGAGTTCGCAGTTTCGAAGTCACAGTATCTGGAACTTAAGGAACACAATCTGGAAATCGTAACATTCCTCATCGAAGCGAAGGAATGGAGTAAGTTGGAGTGCTGGATGGGAATTTTATGGATGTTACGGGAGGCAAATTCAACCGCAGAGCAGGATCAGGACCTAGGCCGCCCAACGCTACTCCTATTCCGCCAACGATCTGGGGTTGTCCAAAAGCTCAAGAAATGGATGGAACAGTGGAGCCAAGCAAATTACAAGGAAATACCAGAATTGCTTGAAGAAATCACAGATATGCAAGAAGCGGAACGACCGGATGCACCGTGAGCTCCCTTTGACGCTCACCAGACATATTCTGAGTCTCAGGCTTGGTTTTATCTCGTTTTAGGGCCACTTCATCAATTGATGGAGGGACTGAAGAACCCGCTGATTCATTATCGACCACCTCTTACCACCGTCCTGGGGCGGGAGGTTTGAGTCGCTATAATTCCGAGTGATTTATCACCGGCCGCCCCTACCACCGTCCCGAAGCAATTGGATCTGGGGGTCGCTACCGTACCATGTTTTCTAACGTTTCGATGGTATGATCGTTCGCGTTCGACCGTTTCGCTTCCGATTCCATCGTTCTATAAACTCCTGGTACCAAGACTATCTTCCATTACAACAATGTTTTCTTCCTTCTCACGATAGATTCGATGCGGCCATGTGTCCTTCTCTGTACAATCTAACGTTTCCCCTTGTCTCTCTTTACTACCCCAACGCGACGAGGCTCGTCATTCCCCGCGCACAACCGGGCCCATTTTGAACATCCCAGCTAGTCATGTCAACTCCTACGGGTCAAGCTTCAAGACCCGTGTGTCGAAGTGGAAGGACGTGGAGATCGTTCACTTGCCATCTCGTTTACGTTAATTATACTCCGATGGAGGGGACCCGAATATCACCACGTCATTGAATGAGCCTCGTTCACTGTTTATGCATTATGACCCGCACTCTTTCGTGAGGCGAATAGATAGTTGTGTGTATTTTGCAATCGATCCGACCCAAGATAAGTGACCATAGTAGTACGACTACGCTAATATTACAAATCGTGTATCTCAATGAAGTACCCGGAAATGAACGTCGGCTAAGGGAAGCGAACAGATCTTAGAGAATGCCACTGGGACCGAAAATCTTCATGACTAAAGCTTTGATGATCTGCAAAGGGATAGTTTAGCGATGATGCACAGCGAAATACGGACCTATGGTCTGGTGATCCATACCTCAGCCTTCTGTTCGTGTCCGAGGTCAGCAAAGACCGCAGCGACAGCCTTGCCCTTTGCGTCCCTAACTGCACCCAAACGGTTTCCAGCGTACGCTCCAACCATTAAACCGGGAATGTTCGCAATGATGAACCCTAAGCCGGCACCACAAGCGGCCCCTAGGTACGCCCACCACGGAACACGATTTTGGACCTCTGGTCGCAAGAGCTAAACGAAAACAACAGGAACGCAGGAGATTAAATGTTGTGATGATGGCGATTATAGAGTGAAATCCACTGACCTCATCGAACACGTCCGCAAACATGTAATCAGCATCCGGCCGCTCGGTGTTCTCATGAGCGGGCTCGGGTCCCTTCCCACCGAACATATTCGCAAAGTTCGTAAAGAAGTTCGCGGATGCAGAAGGATCTTCTGTACGCTCCTTCTTGGATCTGTACAAGGAATCATACTCCTTCCGCCGTTCTGGATCCGACAAGACGAAATAAGCGTCGGCTACGACCTACATTAAGCGAACAACACCACGCACGACGGATGAATGTGAGTGGCGAGAATGACGAAGAAATAACGCAGTATACGCACTTGGAAACGTTCCGTAGCTTTCTGCTTCTCGGCGGCAGTGACGTTCGCAAGGCGATCAGGATGGGTCCTGATCCACTGCAATGATTAGACCATACAATCAAGGGAAAGCGGCGTAGCTGCGTACCTTAACGACTCCTTCTTGTAAGCTGACCGTATTTCCTCGGTCGTAGCAGTCCTCGGAACAGAAAGGATCGCATAATAATCAGGAAAGTCGGACATGGGGGTATTATAAGAGAGTGGCTGGGACTGCGCCGATGACGTCTTCGCGCTCCTACCCACGTCGCCCCTTTCCATTTCCGGAAAGCATCCGCGCGCTCAGTGCAGGTGAGCGACAAAAACTCAATTCGTCTGGAGGCAGGGAAAATAAAGAATACAGGGTACACGTAGCGGTAAATGGGGTGAAAAGGATGGCCTATAAGAAAATCGAAGGAGAGGTAAACAGAATCCTGCTGTAATTTGACTGCTTGAGTACAATACGTCGCATCTACCACATCGGGATTGGCCAAAAAAAAAAAGGCCAACGGCCCAACGTCGCCATCAGCGCATGGAAGGCACAGCCCGCGGTCGTTCAAATGTATCCGAGTTTATGTCCTGTGGTAACCGCGGGAACGCTAGTTGTGGCTGACTAATATCCAACCTCGGTTTCGACGGTAACATAACCCTGGTAGCCGGCAACATCCCTGGAGTTGTGGAACTTATGACAGGCATTCTAGCGAGCGGAGAGCCGACGTGTGTCTGTTTCGACTGTTGCAGGGTTACAATCGTGGCGATCGGTTCGGGGTCGTCGAACCCCGAGCTTGCGACCGTCCAACCACCTGTCGTGTTTGATGACCCGGACAATTCTTTCCTGTGTCCAGGCGGAGGAGGGTCTGTCGATGGGGAACCAGTCAGATCTATCAAAGCATCAGCAAAAAGGGTGACCGACGACCCCCCCAAAAAAGACGTACTGCCGATGAAAGAAGTGACATCGTATTGCGTGCCCTGAGAATCGAACCGTTGCGTGCGAGCGGACATAATCACGTCAGAATCCGCGCTCTCCGACACCGGGAGCGACAAAGTCCTGCTATGCTCCATCACAGACACCGGCATTCGAGGGGGAATCAAGTCGAAGGGAACGTTATCGACGCTGACGCTCGGTGGGTGAAGACGTAAAGGCCTTACGGTGCGAACAGGACTGGGGCTTCGCCGTGGTTCACTGAGGTAATCCGACTCTGGGCTATTCACCCGTGGTGGGCTGGGGAAGTTGCTCAGAGAGAAATCGCTCCGAGTGGCCGATTGTTTGGAAGAGGACGGCGAGCTTGGTAGACCGGTAGGACCTTGGAGTAACTTCAAGCCGGCGATGCTATTCTCCAGTTCCTCTTGTTTACGGAAAAGATTAGAGATGTCCGAGCTTCCATCTTGGTCTGCGACCGTAGCAGAACCTTGAGAACGCCACCCCGACTCGCCGGTGAAAGGTCGGACGATACCATTCAAACCAAACACGGGAGAGTCTGCCTGCCACGATCTTTGATCGATCGTTTCGGGTGGTGAATGGTACAGGTCCAAATACCGAGATGTTGTAGACTCGGTGAATCCCCTTCCTAACCGAGGCGCTTCCAACCTAAGCTTTCCAATGGGCGGAGGTTGAAGTAAACCGGCAGCTAGATGCGAGTCGGGGCACCCATATGCTTTCTCGAATACGTCGGAATCCTTGGAAGGTTCCTCCCAGGACGATAGTCCACGTTCAGCTCGATTTTGATCCCACAACTGAGCGTTCATATCGTCCTGGCTACCCCCTCGATGGCTGAGATTTGACAGCCTCTGTCTCTGGGAGGCTAGCCATCCAGACAGTTTCGACGCGGACGAGGGCAGCTCTGATTGTCGTCGCTGGATTATCGACGAGTCGGACCGGGGTTGAACAGCAGAAAGGTTGGGGGTAGAAACGTCGGGCGGGGTAACGTTGAATGACGAAGCTGGTTGCTTTGGCGAAAGTGGGCGGAAGGATGTGACACGACCGGACTTCCATGGAGGTAGGAACACCGTCAAGAGCGAACAAAGTATGAGAACATAGAAGTTAATCCCCTGCAGGAATCGACCGAGGATGCTTTCCGTGAATTTAACTATTTGCCACGTGTTACTCAAGCAGTGAGGGTAGATCCGAAGAGGGACTTACGTTGTATGAGGTTGGCAATGCCGAATCCAGCACTGAGGAGTAATGATACAATAAAGCCCAGATAATCGAGCGCACACGTCCATTTTGGGACGATGGTACAGCTGAGACAATTCAAGAGGAGTTTGATGGCGAAAACGAATGAAAGAAGTACTTCAATGGCTGATTCAGCGGTATAAGAGTCGGTGAATTCGAATTCATTGGAGCTGTTGTCGAGACGCCAGACCACTTGCAGCGCGAAAACGACGAGGGCGAGGCAGAGAGTCACCCACTGCAAAATTCTGCCGACAAATCCCCAAACATCCCAGTTGCCACTGTGAGTGCCTGCACGAGCGTTTGGGGTATCACGCTCGGGTTTAGGTGGTTGTGCGACGAATATCCAAAAGAAGATGAATCGAAGCGAGTTGGAGAGGGCAAATCCAATCTCTCGCGTCTTAATGAGTGACTGAACGGAGTCCAACTGGAGTCCGAGGTCCGTGTTGAGCCTCCCCCGTTGCAATATTTGGGAGAGGTCGAGGGTCGAAGCAATAAACGCCGCGATAATGGACAAGTGTAAGGTTGTAAGCATGCTACACGGAAGATCAATATCGAACCAGTGGTGAACTGAGCCACACGTACATCCCAAGGCGCTTCATGAGCGCCAGAAAAGTGAAAGTGCAGAATGCCGAGATTCCGACGGTAAGGAAAGGAATATCGGCCAGGACGGAGTCAAGCTTGAACAGAGGGAGGTCAGTCCCACGAATGTTCTCGGGGGAGGTCTGACGAGAACTACGCACAGCTGCATCATCACTGAGAGCCCGTCTTGACGGACCGAAACGAAGGTACCCCAGGGGAGGGTGGGCCATGAAACGGCCAAGAAACGAAAGTTTGAGAATCCGCGACGACCGTATTCAGGGGATTTGGGTGCTTCTGGCGATGAGAACGCGGTCAACTTGAGGCAAAGAGCCCAAAGCCGAGAGAGCCAAAAATGGCGGAGACGTGGAGATTGGGGAAATGAGAGGTCGGATGCAATCCCACCAAGAAAGAATGGAAAAACAAAGGAATGAACGGCGGTCTCTGGGGTAGAAATGAAGGCGGCTGGAACCCGTCGCCGCGGGCCTCTTCAACGTCCTTAAGCTCCGGTATGTTTGCGAGCCCACGGCGAAAGTTTGCAAGAGAAGACGACGGGAAGGAAGGGGTGTAATGAGGTTACTTCTATCCCCGAGGGATATCGCCGAGGACGATTCCGTGACTTCGTCCCTACCACTTGGAAACCAAAAGGAATATCAGTAGACTGCCTTGGCGACCGACACACTCTCCGCTCGTTTTGAGTATTAAGCAACTCACGGGAAAGGAAACCTCCGCTACCCCTGAAAAACAGGTGTCTTGTACGTTCGAGGGATCTCACTTGTCCACTGTGACGACCAAAGGCGTCAGTCTGTCGAGAGAGTAGTTGAGGGAAAGGATTCGGAACCGGAAGCGGTGGTTTGCCGTTGGAGGATGACGGAATATCATATGGGTGAAATGCATTCCATCATCCTGGTAACTAGGCGGTGCGGTCAATCTCGCCTTCCCAGTCCTGAGGCCTGATCCACAGGTACCGAAGACAGAACCTCATGGTCACGCTCATCCTCACTGTCTCAACCTATCAGCCCGTCGTCAAGCACGATATAATCCCCCTTGGTTATCTTATCGAATTGTATAGCGGCCAAGTCTCAGGTACATGCTCAAATGTACAATTGTAAAACACGATTGCGATGAAAGAACAAATTGTCACAAGATGTATATAAAGTCCATTGACCTACTGTCATGTTGCGTATGGATCGCAAAGTGCAAATCCGTGGGTGATTGGCTTTCAATAACCAGAGTTTAGAACTCGGCGCTACCTCCTCCAGTCATCTGCCGAACCAGCTGCATCCCGCGACCCTCGCCCCGCATCCCAATTACGCTCTTCGGCCGAGGGTACCGGGTTGTTGACATTCCCAACTGTTTCACGGGGCTTATACTTCGGTTGCCCGTCATCTGGAGAATTAACGGATCCCCTCCACCCACCCCAGTGAACTGACGGGCAATGGTCGTCGTTCCTGTCGTCTGAGGTTCGACCCCTTTTAACTTGGTCGTTGTTTGACTCAACCAGGGGGATCCCGGATTGTTCAACTCAGGCGAACGAATCGGCGACGAAGGGGGTAACATAAGCTATAAAACAATTAGCCGATGATAAATCCACTGCAAGCAACTTAAACGCACCCAACATTCACGACACCAGACTCCACCCTCTGGGTCACTCTTGGCAGCACTGTCCAGCTTCTTTCCACAGCCAGGTTCACCTGCATTCCGCCGTCCACTCCGTCCCCGTCGATTCTTGCCCCCACAGCTGAGACAAGCGGAATGCCACCTTGTTCCAGAGGGGCCGGGAACGACACCCCACTCCATGGGTGAGACCGCCTTCAGGCAACCCGGGCAGGAAGTCGACCCACCAAACCTCGGGAATTTGCCTTGGTTGGCTGGTGCGGTCGCAGGGGGTTGTTCAAACCGTTGCGATATCGAGGTAGAGACTCCGTTAGAAAGGTTGGTTGTGGTTCTCGATGGCGGTATTGACTTCGTCTCTTTAGGAGCGCAACGAACGTGACAAACCCCTCGGTCCGTCTTGACAAATGTTGTTTTCCCTCCTCCAATATCTTCAAATGTTCCGCGACATACATTGCATCGGAAACAATGGGTATGGTACAACTTGGGTGATTTCTTCGAGTCGTCTTCTGGCACAGTGACGAACTTGGCTCCGTTCCTGTTTAACAACGGGAGGTTGCATCTTGAGCATTTGGCGTCCGACGTTATGGTTGTTGGTATCGCAATAGTGGTTGAAGGCCGCTTGGGCTGGGGCATAGGTGTAGGGGTGGTTCGCGAGGGGATGTCATCCTCGATCTCTTCAACCTTTATCGGCTTGTCATCCTCTGGCCTAGTTGGTGGACTGAGCAGGAGCGAAGGAGGAGTTGAGGGTCCTGAAGTGGATGTACAATCTGAGAAATCCGACCCCAGTTCCGGAGTTGACAAAAACACATCGGGTTCCCGGAACGAATTCACAGATGTGATCGTTCTCAGGTCTGGGGTCCGTATCGCGTTTTTGCTGGGGTCGGGAGTAGAAAGGAGCTCCGAGGAAAGTAATTCCTGATCATGCTGGGGCTGGGGTGGTTGGAAGAGGCTGACAGAGGACATGGTACGCAAAGGTGCAGTCGAAGAGCTAGAGGGATCGGGGAACGAAAGGAATTTGGAATCCATAAGCATACTTGCGGGTGGCGAAACGATCCTATCTCGGTTGACTTTCCGGGACGCACTACTTGATAACGTGGTATCCTTACTAATGACGGGAATACGTGATGGTGGGGTATGTGGCAAGGGGGATGGAGGTTGCGGGGAAGCTGTTGGAGAAGGGGTGGAACGGGCGGAACTCAGAAATCGCTGTTTCATCTCTTCGATGGCTTCTTCAGCCGTTATATTTGGCTTCGGCGACGAGTTGGAAGGGCTAGAGAAGATGTTCGGGCTCGGTTTTGCTGGTTCGCGATTCGTCGGGCGTTCAGGCGTCTTAAAGTTATCATAAGTTCTGCGGGCTGTAGGACTTCCATCCCCAACCAATGGAGACTGGCCAGATGGGGTCAGGTCTGACATCGTCCTCGACCGCGCTCGGTCCAACAGGGGGCTGCTGTCCCGCATGGGTGACACGAACCGTGCACTGTGGGGGCTCTTCGAAGGTGTGTGCGTGGGGGAGGATAGGGGGGAGGGGGGAGGCCGGGTGCTTGAAGGCTTGGTGGGAGTCTCTAGCATGGGACTGCTTTCCCGACTTCGAGTCAAGATTCCAAGCTTCTGTTCGAGCTCCTCCAAGGCTGGGGATCCCTGGCGGCTCCTATTTCCGGTCCTGATTCCACCAAGGTTAGCCTTCTTCTCCTCGCGGTCCACTCGTGGACTTTCATGACGCCTCGGGCTGTCCCTCTTTAGGCAGGTATCAAAACAATCTGCGCAAGAGGGCTTTCCCAAAAGGTCAACCATGGGCTGGCTACTGATGTCCTTCTGGCAACCCTCACATCGGAAACACCGTTTGTGCCAGAGGCGCCCAGAGTTTTCGATGTAACCACCCTCGCTCTTCAGAACGAGTACGGGTTTGGAACAGGCAGCACATTCGCCTTTGGATCCGCCGTTAACGGTAAAGCATGACCGGCAAAGGAAGCGAGGCTCCAGGCCTGGCGCAGTCAATGGATCAGGGTATATGGTTGCATCGGGTTCGAAGGGCGTGAGACAGATAGAACATGTGAATGAGGTGAGGGTTTCCTTGGGTTGCAAGATCGAACCGTAAGCTTTCGCGAGGACTGAACCATTAGGAGAAGCAATGATATCGGTGGCGTCCTCAAGGGAATACTGATTCTTGAGAGGTGAAGAGGGACGAGACGCCGTGGATTTCTCAATGTGTGTCGAGACACGCGAACTGAGGTTAACAGTGCCCACAGTCGACTGTGGTCGTGGGAATCTCCTGGTATTCGTGGATCTGGTCAAGGGGTTGGATGTAGAACCATTCGTATCTTGACCTTGAGCGGGCGCAGGAGGAAACGTGGTAGAAAGAGGTCGCCGAACGGGTGATTTCTCCTGATTGCTGGGGTTGGAAACGTATGTCTGGGACCATCTGTCTGTGGCTTTGGAAATGGATCCCTGCTCGTTCCATTTCACGGTTGGTGCTGAATCGAGGAAAATAACAAATCAGCCTGTTTGGTGATCTCGAGCCGAGGTGAAGTGCCTACCGACTGCAGTACCACCACACTTGCACTTTGGTCCAGAAACAATTTCTCCACAACGTCTGCAGAAGCCCATTGTACAAAACCTGACGCTATGTGTTGGAAGGTGAGAAGGAAACGCAGAAAAGAAAGAAAAGAAAGACAGAAGGAATAAGTTCAAGCCTAAGTTCAACAAATGTCACGTGGTCCTCCGTTCTCCTGCCATAACGTTACTTTGACTGTCATCCTTCGTCGCAGCCTTACTCACTTTCCTCTTGACAACATGTTGGCCTCCTCGAGGGCGGCTTTTGTTGGAATCTTACTCGCGACTGCGCTTGGTTCTGTTTTGATTCTATCGTTCACTACTTGGCGATCCGGACACGCGCTGACCCTGATCTCGCCTCCAACAGCACAAGGATCGCATTCGTTGCTAGAGCGAAACTTGATGCTTACACTCAACGTCGCTTCTCGCATCTATGTTATAAATCTATCAAAGGATACCCATCGGCGGGCAGACATGGAACAGCTCCGGTACACCTTTGGATTGGACTTCACATATGTGAACGGGACCGAGGCCGACAGAAATACAGTGGAAAGAATCATGAGACACGTTGCAGCATTTCGCACGCTGGAGGGTTCTCACAAAACTAATCTTTCGCTCCAAACCGCTTTTGAATGGCCGCAGGACGTCGATGCACTTGTCGAATCCGAGTCTCCTCTGGACAGACAGGGATCCGATCTCTGGCTCTCTGACGACACGAAACTCCCCGACCCTTCCTCCCATGAACATTTGACATGCGCTTCCGATAATTCTACCCTGGAGCCTTATTCCCCTCAGACGCCCCCCTATCGCTTACTCACAAAAGAACGACTTGCTTGCTGGCATTCCCACTGGCGTGTAATACGCTTGATAGCAGATAGCCAAGACGATGTGTCCCTTGTACTCGAAGACGACGTGGATATGGAATTGGACATCCGGCAACGTTTGCTTGGAGTTTGGGGCTCCTTGCCCAGCGCCTGGGATATCGTGTTCCTAGGTATTACCGTCAGAATGCAGGTTTTTGGCAGCGTGACACTGATGGTTATTCAGGTCATTGTTGGTCTGGGGAGTCAAGGAAAACTGCCATCGCCACCTATAACTCGTCGATTTCAAGCACGACGGTGTCTGTCACAACTCTTCACCCATCGACTTCACCGAAGTGCACACACGCATATGCACTATCTAGAAGAGGGGCACGACGGTTGGCGGTATACCTACGGTATTCTCCTTTTGCATACTCCAGGGCGATTGATCAGGCGATCTCGTGGTTGGTAGAAAGTGGGAAACTTAGGAGCTTTTCGATCGTCCCCAGCGTCGTGGTCCAAAGGAAAGTCGACGGTAGCAATATATTCAGCGGGAGAGGTAGTAACTGGAGAGATAATCTAACAAGAGGCGTATTTATGTAGAAAGTCATGTAACCTCTACCAAACGTACTGGGATCCAAGTAAAGTCGCTTAGATGAGGCGCCTATGACCTGCCTTTCACTTACGATCAGTCATAACGCTCACATTATCCTACATCTCGACACGTTTCTGACGGAAGAATGGATCTTGGAGCCGGATTTCTCACAAAGCTTGAGCCGTTTCTACTCATGTCCAAGTCTGCTAAAGGGGCAGCAGCCGCAAAACTAATCCTCGATGCCACTGGCTCGCCGGGTGTCTTCGTGTTTGGAGAACTGTTGGACGTCCCGAGCATACAGGAGGTCCGTGCTCGGTGGTGAAAGTTATGACGACGAGCTAACTGGATAGCGTATATAGTTATCGCGAAACGAACAGTACAGTGGACATTTCCGCCTCCTACAACTCTTCGCGTATGGGACATATGAAGATTATCTCAGTGCGTCCGTCCTCCCATACCACCGCATTTCTCATCTGAATCCTGCACACAGGGGAAAAGGAGACCCTCCCCTCTCTGAATAGTGCTCAGATCATGAAACTTAAGCACTTGAGCCTCGTCTCGCTCGCAATGGAGCGAAGGGTAAGTGCGAACATCGAGCGACACTCGCACCCACTGAAAGTGTATCTTCGCGCAGGTTCTACCTTACGAAACACTTCTCACCTCCTTGCAAATGCCGACGATACGTGATCTGGAGGATTTGATCATCGATGCGATCTACCTGGACGTTATTCGAGGTAAACTCGACCAAAAGGAGCAGCAATTTGAAGTAGAGTATACAATGGGACGAGATTTAGCTCCAGGAAAGGTCGAGAACGTTTTGGCCGCCCTTCAGGCCTGGTGAGACCTCCTTTTCGAATAACGAACAACCGGATGTTGATCCTAGTGTAGGGCAAATACGACTTCATCGGTCCTATCCACCCTTGATGCCAAGCTTGTCCAACTATCATCTCAGACCGAGATGAAGAATGCCAAACAAGCGGCCTACGACAAGGAACTTAACGCTACATTGAAGTATATTCTGGAGAAGCAACGAGAGGCCAAGCTGGGTAAACGCGATGCAACCAAGATGTCGTTTTCGCCTCCTACGGGTCCACGGGCGGATAAGGATAGAGATGCGATGGATATTGATGACCCTATGGAAGGAAAGGGGAAGAATCGAAAGTAAGTCTTGATAGCGGCCAGGTACTCCCTAGGCGGTGCCCTTACTTTTCTCTCAGAGCGCCAGACTCGTCATCGCGACCGTTACAGCAGAGGAAGCGGAACAGGTTTTAGCATTAGCTTAATCCCTGGGATACATCCCTCCACTAGTTCCTCGTCGTAGTCCACCCTTACATTGTACCAATATCACAACAGAATTGTCTTGACTGGCGCACGGCCCCACTAAGTTGTTTCTTGACGGACATGACCGCCTCCGCTACATTCACCGAAACTCGACTCCCTGTCTTCGTCGTCAAGAAGAATGGCATAGACGGTACGTGTTACAGTCTTGCGTAGGACCACTTGGTCTAACGGACCCTCGGACGTTGTCAGAACTCGCCCATGTAATCGAGAGTGATCAATCCGGCCACGCCTACGTCCACTATCTTAACACCGATAAACGACTGGACGAATGGGTATCGGGAGAGCTCGTCCGACCTGCTACCGAACATGAGGCAGGAACCGCCAATATGGGTCCCTCATCATCTACCACCAACGGTATACAAACGCGCAAGCGGAAGCGCGGCTCTGATGTTGCTCAGTCCTCTTCCACCACGCGACGCGTCTCCAACACAGCCAATACCCAACCGGACACCTCTAGGGGGGAGGAGATTTCCAATGGAACTGAAACACAACCGACCCAGCCGCGGGAGTTGACCGAGGAGGAGTACGACATCCAACAGCATCGAAAGCTGTTTTCGAAGCGAAACTTCGACAAAGTCGTCTTTGGGCAATGGCAGATCAAGACCTGGTGCGCGTGCTCATGGGTTCCATCTCATCATCTGGAAGCGTTTTAATTCGAATATTGTATTCAGGTACTTCTCGCCATACCCGGTAACAGAGTCGGAATCAAACGACGCCATTTCATCTTCTGCGACCCGTGATCCATCCACGCCTGCTGGACCTAGCCAAAAGGTGCTTGGGGTTGCGCGGACTTCCATACGGGCCCACGGGCGGACTTCCGATCTCCTTGCCGGTGGTCTAAACAGGAGCCACTCAAACCTCGAGCAGTCAGTTCTTTGGGTATGCGACCGATGCTTCAAGTACATGACAGATGGAACCCTATGGGAGGTCCACACTGTACGTGCCACAGTGTGTTTCCGCTAGGCTTTTCAGAGATTGAATTGTGATATTACTTCCGTCACACAAAAAGAAGAAGTGCGGTCGCAGACACCCTCCAGGAAAGAAAGTTTACCAACGAGGGGCCCATACAATATGGGAAGTTGACGGTGCGAAGGACAAGGTACCTGGTCATCGCTGATCTCGAACGACATAACTGAAGAGTGTCCAGTTATATTGCCAGAACTTGTCGTTGTTCGGAAAGCTTTTCATCGATATCAAGACTCTGTTTTTCGATACGGACAACTGTACGTCCAGATCTTCCCCCCCCAGTTGCTTTATCTGAAACGCCGTAGTCCTCTTCTACTTGTTGACCGATGCAGACTCCCAACGTGACCACGTCCTAGGCTTCTTTTCCAAGGTGCGCTGAATTTGCCGTTGGTTGATCGCACGTATAGTGATTTTCGGCGATAAATGATCATGGTTAAATCGGAATCTCCTCCACGCGCAGGAAAAGTTTTCATATGACGATTATAACCTAGCGTGCATCGTGGTCCTACCTCCTTACCAGAGGAAGGGCTACGGGATGCTGATGATTGAGTTCAGTATGTTTCAGATCCCCAAGGCTTGCCTGTTGCATCCGCACGTCCTTTGGATTAACGGGGTTTGAATTTCCACAGGCTACGAGCTCTGCAGACGCGCCGGTAAAGTCGGAACACCGGAACGACCCTTATCCGACTTGGGGCTTCGGAGTTATTTAGCATATTGGGTCGCAACCATCGTCCGCTTTCTGAGGCGAGCTACGTTTACCCGCCTATAGCGTCTCCTCTGGGCTAACAAAGGATCACCCAGGCGTCTTCTATCCGTCTTACCTCCCAACATAGGCCAAATAGAGGGCAACACCTTCGACGTGACCAGGATTAGCGCGAATACTAAAGAGGCTCCGGCTTCGCCGGTGGAATTCTCGGCAGTTTCTCCCGGTCCGAAGAGAAAACGGAGAAAGAGCGTGAAGGGGTGGGATGGTGAAATTGATATTGACCTGGATTTACCAACAGCGCCTGATTCTGTTATGGATGGTTTGTCTTCTTTTCCTTTCCATTTCCTTCCCATTCTAAAAATTTAAAACTCCGCCGCAGATCCCTTATTCAAGACGCTGAGGACTTTCTCGACGACTCAAAACCTGGATGGGAGTGCCACGACTCATGTTGTCGTGAAATGCACGTTGGCAGATCTAGCCCGCGCCACTAATCTCAGGGTCGAGGACGCTGCGTTCGCTATGAATGAATGCGGTCTCCTCAAGATGCGCGGAAAGAACGGTCGTGAGGCTGAAGTCTCTGACATGATTGTGGTCACCCGGGAGATGGTTGAACAGGTCGCGAAGGAACGTGGGGTTAAGAAAGCGTGTTTGATATTACCGCACGTGTTGTTGTGAGCGGCTGGCCCATGACGGCGCTGGAGCCGGTTACCCCACGGGACAGGTCTTATATTAATATGAAGGTTCGTTGTCGTCATCGGCTCTTCTGACAATCCCATCTGACTTTGAGGGTGAAGCAAAATTTTTCAGGGTGAAACGATTCTGTCATTTCCGTTTCGCCAATTATTGCCATCACCGGTGGCTCCGAAGCCATATTTCTTTGTTTTCGTGTTTGTTCGCGCGTATAGCGGGTCGCAACGCCTCACATTCAAACGATCGGCCATGCGTACAGCGTCGTGCGCGATGATTCATTACCAAAACAAGTTCCTTCTCTTTCTCAAGTAGCCGGACCAGTGGTGAGATCAGGACAAACGACAACTCGCTTCTTTGATGACAGTTGATCAACAACATGGGTACGCTACATAAAAGGTTTTATCAATCCCAGGGCGGGGAGGACCGTGTCGGGACGCCCCTGGCCATTGTTTGCTGTTTGGTTTGAGTGTGCAGTGTTCATCAAACATCAATGTTCGGACGGCCGGGGTTCGTCAGGGGTCCGACCGGCTGACGCGAAATCATCCGCTCGATCCAACAGCAAAGGAGAAGATTGGACGCGTGAGAAACTGGAGGTCTCATTCGCCTCGAAGCAGATCGTACCCAAGATGTTGGCGACGCTTCATGCATATATAAGTGCCCCCAACCTGGCGTGGGGCCGAAGGACCTTACGCTGTAGGTTTAGTGCAAGTCCATCCAACGTAAGGATGGTCCGAGATAAGGCAACAGAGAAACGATGATAAGCCTAGGCGCATCTGGGATCACGTCTGGAGGTGTCGTGACTCGGAGTTTTGCGGACTTGAAGATCATACAATCGGGTTTAAACCCGGGGAATAATGAGCCAGGTGCGGAGATGGCGGGGAGCATGCGATGCATAGCGTACAACAGTAACGAAGACATGTGAAAGTGGGTCGTATGAGGGATATTTACTCCTTTTCCGGCGCATCTTCCACCGCCAGGAATGCTTGCCTCTTCTCGGCAACTCTCTGGGCACGACGTTCCCGAGCGGCCTAAAAGGGGAAGGTGAATCGGCCTTTCGATCACCAAGAATCGGAGAGTATGGTACCTTGTTCTTCGTACGACGAGCCTCCATCTGGTCGTTGAGAACCTTCGTGCGCGACTTCTCGGCCTTGGCCTTGTGGATGTACTCCATCAATACACGCTTGTTTTTGAAGACGTTACCCTTGGATTTTTGGTACAGGGAGTGGTACCTTCATCTCGCGGTCAGACGACCGCATAAGATGGAATGAACAAATGAGAGAAAATACGCACAAGTGCTTGTCGATCTTTCCGCCTTCACGATATTTCCTCAGCAAACGACGAAGAACCCGTTGTCTCCTCATCCATTGAACCTTGGTAGGCATCCTAGCCTCAGCGGTACCCTTCCTCTTACCCACACCTGTATGCCTCCCCTTCCTCTTGGCAGCAAGGAGATCGCGAGTACGAGCCCTCGAATGGATAACGGTGGGCTTGACAATGATTCGCCCATCCTTGATGAGCTTCTTGACATGCGAACGCGAATTTGCGTTTCCGATTTCTGCTTGTTCGTTGGGGTCGAGCCAGATCTTACGCTGGCCGACGTTGGAGACGGAGGCGGCGAGCCGCTTTTGAGAACGGAGGTTGACCATCACTTGGAGGGATTTGGCGGCGGGTGGGGGATCTTTGGGTATCGAGAGGAGGACGGTGGCTGAGTTTGAAAGGTGCTATACAGCTGGTCGGAGGATGCCGATGAGTCGATGGCACCGGACCGAGTCGGCCGGAGATGTCCGGGGGAGGATCGGCGGAAAATAAAAAATAATTTAATTTTCCTAAAAAAAAATGCTTAGTAATATACACGACCGAATTTAACCTGGGCTGCCCTTCCCGTGAAATCTCAGTCACGGCACTTCACCCCCTCACCCTCCTCTTCCCACTCACCCCCCCTTTTTATTTCTGTTTCTGCTCAATCTCACTCCGTCTTCTCGTGCAAGCAGCGTCATGATCATCTAACCCACATAAGTGACATCCAATCGCTTTTGTGGTCCATCGCTTCGAAGATTTCGCACCGCTTGTTGCTCGCCCATCCATCACTAGCCCATGACGCAGCCAGATTCGAATGAAACAGAAACTTCCCAGACCGAGGGTGAGGGTCCTGACGGTTCAGACAAACCTCCGCGGTCTACTACCATCAAGGCCACCCATCTACCCAACGGATCTCACATGTACCCACAATCTCCCACTTTCCCCACCACCAACGGTGCCATGAAGCACCTCGACGACCGTTCAAACATCCCTCTTCCCGCTAGAGAGGCCGCGTCCCATCCCAAAGAGCCCCAGGTATTGGTCAAAGGCGATCCATGCCAGCTCCACAGCTCTCCTTCGACTACATCGCTGTCATCATCAGACCATGAAAGCTGGAGTCCACCCTCTAGTAGGGCTCCTAGTCGACGTAGCAGCAGGGCTCCCAGTTTCAACGCAGGGAAGTTGAGCAACTTATTGTCGCCGAAGAAACACGCCCCTGTCACTCCACAAACGGCCGTTGTCGGGCCACCATCCACGCCTCGCAGCAAAGGCCCGTCCTCGGTACACTCCGACTCGGCCCACAAGATCACTCTCAAAGATTTACTTGCCACTGCTCCCAAACTGGGAAGACGATCTTCGGTGCGCTCGGCTGGGAGCAGCAAGAAGTCTGAATCGGATGGAGGCGCCAAGTCGGTGGCCGATAGCACTGCTAGCCTTCTGAAGAAATACGGCGTCTGCGAAAACGGCGCAATTGGTAAGGGTGCTACTTCCGTCGTCCGTTTGGTACACAAATGGGACCGAAGCGAGGAGAAGATCTACGCTGTCAAGGTCAGTAATTCTTACCATCGTCCCGGCAGGTGAGAACGGCTGTTTGACTTGCCTTACAGGAGTTCCGCAAACGAAGGAAAAACGAAACAGAGAAAGAATACGTCAAGAAACTTACCGCAGAGTTCTGCATCTCATCGACACTCCACCATGTGAACATCGTCGAGACGGTCGATCTAGTCCAGGACGAGAGCAAACGATGGTGTGAGGTGATGGAGTTCTGTCCAGGAGGCGATTTATATGCCGCAATCAAAAGGGGCCGCATGTCACCGAGCGAAGTCGAATGCTGCTTCAAGCAAATATTGACGGGGGTGACCTATTTACATAGTCAAGGGGTCGCCCATCGCGATATTAAGCCGGAGAACCTCTTCTTCGATCTAAAGGGTCATCTTAAGGTACTCACTCCCGGAGATACGCATCCATAACTTTCGTTAACCCGCCTTCCCAGATCGGGGATTATGGTGCTTCCACCGTATACAGATTGCCTTGGGAGACCACAGTCCATATGTCTACCGGCCTCTGTGGAAGCGAGCCATACATAGCTCCTGAGCAGTTCTTGGGAAAACGTAAGCAGGGCACGCCTCTCCCATGAAGGCATTCTTTTAATACGTTGGTTGTGTGTGAACAGCCTACGATGCGCGTTTGGTCGACGTCTGGGCTTGCGGCATCGTTTATTATTGTCTCCACTTCCAAGAGATGCCGTGGAGGGTCGCACAGATGTCCGACTCCATGTACGCCGCCTACGCCAATGCCTGTAACTCTACCAATGCGGCTACTGCGGCCACCCCACCTACAATTGCCAACCTCTCGCCTAAGCAATGCCGACCTTTGATTCGTGCCATGCTGGAGCCCAACCCCAAGTCAAGGTGGACGACAGAACAAATCATGGCCCATCCATGGATGGAAAGTATCGAAGTCTGCCATGTTATGGAGAAACCCAAACACGTCCATGTCAACGTCAGGTCCATTGTCGGGTCTCATGCTAGCTAGGAGTTGCTTACGGTGTTTATTCTGATTCTGCTTTACCTCTTCCGTTTCTTTCCTAGCTTCTCATCAACGTATTCTTGAGCTCCCTATTCCTTTTCCTTCTCTCTTTCGCGCACATGTACATGCAGTGGGACTATGTCTTCCAGGCCTGCATTCACATCCTGATAGCCTATTTCTGTTCCGTAGTTCAATCCAATTTCTGCTGTGCCTCATTCTTCTGAAGTAAACGTCCGTGCTGGGCTGGGGATGAGAGATCTGGGAAGAACTTGGTCGCGAAATCGATCAACCATTCGAGCGCCTCTTCCCAACTATCCCTTCCAGTGGCCCGATGTCTAACAACTTGGATGTGCGTGCGCGCTAAGACCTCGTTTGCAGCTACGACTGACTACTGGGCATATCTGGCTTTGGATAGCGCGCTATCGAAATTGTGCAGCGAGCCATCGACGAAGATGTCAAGCAGAACTATTCGGAAGCATACAGGCAATACCAGAACTCTCTGGACTACTTCATGCTTGCTCTCAAATGTAATGTCCTCTCATTCACCCCCTGCCCCATACCCCTCACCTAGGTCCGATCCGAAATGCTGACGACTTGTCACCTTTGACCTTTCCATGGACGATTCGTTGTCTCGTTTTCATCCTCCGTCGCAACGCCGATCATCCAGATGAGAAGAACGCAAAGTCGAAGCAGCTGATTCGGTCAAAGATTAACGAGTATTTGACGAGGGCTGAGACGTTGAAGCAGCATTTAGTGGAGGGGGAGAAACCGAAGAAGAATGCGGTGGGGGCAAACGGGGTGGTTAATGGTGGCTCCGGCGCAGCGGGGAAAAAGTAGGTCGCTCGGTCTGCGCTTCCATGTGTCTCTCCGTTTATTGTCCTCTTTGCAGGAAAGATGACGATGACGAACATGACCCGGAGGTCAAGAAGCTTCGTGCTGGTCTGGCCAACGCGATCATCGTGGACAAACCCGACGTTAAGTGGGACGATGTCGCCGGTTTGGAGGTGGCGAAGGAATCGCTGAAGGAGGCCGTAATCCTTCCTATAAAGTTCCCACATCTGTTTACCGGAAAGCGAACACCGTGGAAAGGCATCTTGTTATACGGTCCACCGGGAACCGGAAAGTCTTATCTCGCTAAAGCCGTCGCGACCGAAGCAAAGGGTACCTTCTTCAGCGTAAGCTCTTCGGATTTGGTCAGCAAGTGGCAGGGTGATTCAGAACGGTGAGTGTTTCCGTTTGTCGATTTTACCGTTTGAAACCGGTGCCATCCATACCCCAGACTTGTACGACAACTATTCGAGATGGCGAGAGAAAGTAAACCGGCCATCATTTTCATCGACGAAGTCGATTCCCTCGCCGGGACCCGTGGCGAGGGCGAATCTGAGGGTTCGAGACGTATTAAGACGGAGTTTTTGGTTCAGATGAACGGCGTCGGCCACGATGACACCGGTGTGCTTGTCCTTGGGGCCACAAATATTCCGTGGGTTCTGGATAACGCTATCAAACGAAGGTAGGCGATGGGCAATTTCATGGTCTGTACCCTGAGCTCCCCCACCTCTAGGTTCGAGAAACGTATCTATATCCCATTACCTGGCATCGACGCGCGGAAACGAATGTTCGAGCTTCATGTTGGCAGTACCCCCTGCGAGTTGACACAGAAGGATTATCGAGATTTGGCAGAGCAGACAGATGGGTAACGCCACTCCAACACACTGTTTCCCTCGTGTCTCATGTTTTCAAAGGTACACCGGTTCCGATATCGCGATCATCGTCCGAGACGCTCTGATGCAACCTATCCGCAAAGTCATGTCTGCCACTCACTTCAAGGAGGTCCCTGCAGACGGTGGGAAGGTGAAATGGACGCCTTGCTCCCCTGGTGACCCCGCGGCCGTCGAGAAGACATGGTCCGAGGTTGAGGGTGACGAACTTCACGAACCGCCTTTACGAATGGCCGACTTTATCAAGAGTTTGGCTAGCGTTCGACCCACTGTTACACAGGCTGATATCAAGAAGCATGACGACTGGACGCAAGAATCGGGTATGTGTCTACTTTGATCATCCTCTGTGCTATTATTCATCTCCTTGTAGGTAACGATGGTGCTTGACGATACACATGAGCTAGTTTCCTGGAGATATTTATGTATTACACCGATTTACGATTCCGCATGACACTGTCCACAACTGATCGTACACACGGGACAAAGGAAGGAACCTGCCTGTCATTGTTGCTTTGTAAGTTCATAAAAGGCTTCCCAAACCTGTTTGATAAAGTTATAGAGGTCTCTCGTCCGGTTAAGCTCGTCAACCAGGATGGGAAGAGTCGGTAAGAATGGTGTACTTGTTGGAACTGAGGGTGTATCAGCTACCGTATGAGGTATCTCGGAAGAACCCACACCTTTGTATGTCTTACTTGAGACGTCGATGACGACGCTGAACTCACGGTCCAAGTCTGACGGGTCGATGTGGGTGAAACGGAGAAGGATCTGATCATCTGCGATGCCTTCAATGACACCGTGCAGCGTCTCTTCGCATGCTCGAAGTTTATAGTTCACTTCTTGAGCGCGACTGCGTAAGAGGTTCTCCTCGCGTTCCTTCTCTTGTGGCCTTGTAAATCGGTGGACCGTAACGCGTACGTAGTAGCCGCTTACCTCGCTCAAGTGTTGCGACCATGGATCTATATTGTTCAATTTCCGCATCCACAGATGCACACTTCTCTTTGATCGAAGCAAGTCGCCGTTTGACTGCATTCACGGCAGACTCCATCTCTTTCCGCTCTTCCTGCTCCTGTCGTAAGACTGGAGAGTTCAACGCAAAGGATCACGAGGGCCCACTCAAAGGGAACCTACCTTCCACAAGCTCAATCTCCGCCTCTTTGCATTGGTTGATCTCAATTTTTGTGGTCTGAATCTTCTCAGACAGACGTGCTTTCTCGGTATTATACGCGTTTGTCTTCTCTACGACAGAAGTGGTCGTCTTCTTCGTGTAGTTCGCGACCAAGTTCATGAACGAACGCGTAGAGCGTTCGTATTCATCCAACCTCAAGTCTATCCGGGGGTTTTGAGCTGCAAGGATGGCAACAAGGTCGACATGTGGTCTGTAGGACGCGGCAGTCATTATCGTGGAGGTGGAGGATGAGGGGACTCGGGAGATGTGGGCGGGAGGTCACGTGCAACGTTAAACTCGGCAACCTGATCGGATAACTAGAGCTTTCCCCCTCGATCCCTGAGCTGATCCGAGTTTGATACTCCCTCTGCCACGACAGCGCATCCAGCTTGCTTTTCTTCGTTGTTGACCTCTTCTAGAATATCGGCTTTTGCTTTGATTCACGACAGCTGTTGCTTGCTTCGCCATGGCCCCACGACAAGACATTTCTGGGTTGCCTGAGACTAGAGGCGATCAAGACTACTACCGATACAACGATGTTCATATGGACACCGCCAGAGGGACGATAGGAGGGCTTCCAGATGTTCGCATGGATACCGCAAAGGGTTATACCATAACCAATGATATATCGATGGATACCGCCAGGGGCAATACCACCCTCAAGGTCGGGCCCCTCAAGGCGTGGGAGAAGGAATTAGTGGACAACCCAGAGGTGAAACGCAAATCAACCGTCGCTCAATTATGTACGTTCTTTTGTGAATACTCACTGCCACCCCGCGCTGCCCCTCTCCCCCGGATTTTGATTGACGATCATTGATGACCAATCATAGATTTCCTCGACTATTATTTCCAACTTTTGGGTTACATCGCGTCGAGGAAGGAACGAAGGACGAACTTTGACGCAGATACCGCTTCACGAAAACTATCGGCGGCTGAGCACACTAAGGAATTCAAGTCGTACTGTGGACGTGAACGTGTGTTGCTGCGGCGTAGAAGAACTAAGTTGAGGGTAGACCAATTCCACATCATCGCTCAGGTTGGGCAGGGAGGTTACGGAGAGGTCTACCTCGCTCGCAAACAGGAAACCGGGGAAGTCTGTGCGCTGAAGAAGATGCGTAAGCGCACGTTATTCAAGATGGACGAGGTTTGTATGGATCAATTGGATCGACGTCTACTCTATTCATAACTGCGGTGTAGATCCGGCACGTTCTGGTAGAACGAGACATCTTGACTGCAACCAAGACACCATGGTTGGTTCGCCTGTTGTACGCCTTCCAGGATCCCCAACACGTTTACCTCGCCATGGAGTACGTGCCCGGGGGAGACTTCCGGACACTACTCAACAACTCTGGGGTTTTGAAAGAGGAACATGCGAGGTTTTACATCAGCGAGATGTTTGCTGCGGTTAACGAACTCCACAAACTTGGATACATCCACCGTGACCTTAAACCCGAAGTAAGGCGCCTTTGCTTGGTGTCAGGTTGATTGACTAACGCCCTCGAAGAATTTCCTCGTTGACGGAACGGGGCATGTTAAGCTTACCGACTTCGGCCTCGCCACTGGTGCCCTCAACCCACAGCGGATAGAGTCGTTGAAGCACAGGGTAAACTCGTTCGTATCGTTTCTAACGTTAGAGAGAAGGCTGACCATTCTTTCAGCTTGACAAAGTCAAAGATAACGAGGTCATTCACCGTTCCACTCTTGAGAGGAGGTCCATTTATCGATCCATCCGAAATGCTGATCCACGCTATGCCGATTCAATCGTCGGGTCCCCTGACTATATGGCGCCCGAGGTATTGCGAGCGAAACCGTACTCTTACTCGGTCGATTACTGGAGTCTGGGATGCATTCTGTTCGAGTTCTTAGCTGGTTTCCCTCCGTTCAGCGGAAGCACTCCTGAAGAGACCTGGACGAACCTCAAGAACTGGACGAAGGTGTTGAGGCGGCCAGAATACGATAGGCCTGAGGATTTGATTTTCAATCTTACAGATGTTGCTTGGGACGCCGTTACGAGGTCCAGTCTTTACTTCCCTGCCTCCAACCGACCCACTAATACTTCTTCCATTTCTGATAGGCTGATCGCTCACGCCAGCGTCCGGTTCTCTGGGCTCAACCAGGTCTCGGCCCATCCTTTCTTCAAAGGTGTGAAGTGGAAGGACTTGCGCTCTGTCAGGGCGCCTTTCGTCCCTGCGCTCGATTCGGAGGTCGATACGGGCTACTACGACGACTTCACCTCTCCAGAGGACATGGCTAAATATGCGGAGGTCCAGGAGAAGCAGAGGAACGTGGAGAAGGTCAAGGAAAAGGAGGAACCGTTCTCGAGGGGTGTGTGGGTAGGATTTACATTTGGAAAGAATGGACCGGGCGTGAAGGCGCTTACGTCTATGGAGGCTGGGTACGGAGATGGTGATGCGTTGACGACGATCTTTTGAAGGGGTTGTGTATAGATACCCATGCTCGTCGCAAAATACCTGCAGCTGTTTTGTGCACTCTCACATTGTTTATCGTGATGATGACAGAGAAGTTTTTGAGTTCGTGTATTTACGCATCTAGCTAGAGTTCATGATACACGACCCTTACGACCCTATGCGCGGAGCCAAAGTTCGACTTCGAATAGGCGAAAAGCCCTCCAGCTCCAAGGCTCCGGGGCACCTCTCGACCGGAAAAGGTTGAGTCAGGGGTAGAATTCCAAGATGTCGACCCGCATGTGACACCCAGCTACAATGGTTTGTTGTCCGCCTTCTCGAGAGACGATTGTTTAAGGCTTTTTCAGAGACTCCCAAGGGGATTACCAAGTTTCAGCCGGTATTATTTTCCCCTCGCAAGTGACCGGATGTGTTTGAAGTTATGTTCGGCGCGTGTAGTACTATGTGTGCCCTTCAGATCTACTTGTTGAAGGAAGAAGTTACCGGAGAGGAACTTGTGCTGGTGAGTGTTTCTCACGTCTGGGTGACATCCCGGACGCGTTCGGATTCCGCTAGCGGGGGCGCGTTGGCAGGACGATCATCGTAATAAAGAACAAGGAGGGTGAACCTCCAGAAAGGTTTGTCCCCGCGTAGAGTACCATGGCCGGGGTACAGGGATAGTATAGAGGTCACGGGCCAGTGCCCTGGTGTGCTCGGCGTTCGCAGCTGGTACGTAGGCCCGTAGTGTCGGAAACGCCATCACTCCTGCGTTGCTGGGACAGTACTTCAGATCGTTCGTGTCGAGACGGCTGAAGCTGACTATCCTGAGGCGCAGGTTTGCGATCATCCTCGAGCTCGACGATGTCAGTCAATTGAACTTTAAACAGGTTGCCCTGGTTGTTCAAGAGTCTGAGGTGAAATTGAGATTGTTGGAACAGGAACAGACGGATGCAGAAAGGGGAAAGCGCGTATGTTATAAGCGTACAATTCCATATTGTACTGAGTCCAGCTGCGGGGGTATATAAACGAACGGTGGGGTAACAAGGATCTGGATGCGACAATTTCATAAGTGTAGGAGATGGACGTGCCAAACTTCAACCAGTGCGGGAGAGAATGTCCTTGGAAAGAAAAGGGGAAGATGGGGGTGCGATGGCTGAGAGGGGGTGTGGGGCAGTTCACTCTGGGGAGTTGGGAACAGGGTGAACGATGCTATCATTTAGATCCAGTGACCCCTCTGAACGTTGAACACAAA
>Ga0307512_10002187_pt1 | contig 25495 bp, 32 predicted proteins | sample 14_EM_MG_FD_200267 | JGI IMG/M metagenome (GOLD analysis project Ga0307512, IMG submission 200267) | Populus trichocarpa ectomycorrhiza microbial communities from riparian zone in the Pacific Northwest, United States - 14_EM | ecosystem: Host-associated > Plants > Roots > Unclassified | place... | reverse complement strand
TGGTCTGCTTATGGTCCAATTAATGTCTAATAAGTACAGTTACCTTATTTTAGATAAGAATACTTGAACAATTAAAAATTAGAGGGAGATCGGAAAAACCCTTCAGGCTCAATAGTTTTTCCCTGGCTAAATGGTTTTTCCAAGCCTGCAACATGCAGTTTATTTTAAATATTTTATCATATAATCAGTACTCTTCTAAGTGGTCATTTAATTTCTAATTGCTCGACTATTCTTGTTTAAAATAATGTAACTGTACTTATTAGACATTAATTGGACCATAAGCAGACCATAAGCAGACTTGGCTTATCCATTCTTGCCCGTCGTGTCAGTGCAAAAACCGAGGCACGTTGACAGTGGTCAATGTCCCTCTGCCGCCTCGTAGACGTGTTTTCCTATGGCGTACCCATTCCTCCATCCCGCTCAGATTTACTCAGTTGACCCCATCTTAATCTCCAATTCTGACTCAAATCCTAACCCCCTTCCATCCACACTGACATAACCCAGAAAGTATTCCCCACGTAGGTGGCCGCGACGGTATCGTCCTCTCATGTGACCTCAAAATTCCTACGAGGAAGCGTACTCGCAATGGCAGTGTCCCGCGTCAAAAAAGTACCTGCTGGGGACTTGTGACAGGCTGGATCGACCCCGTCATCGACGATCTGCCTGACGAAGATGAGGACATGCGAAGCGATGGCGATATTCTGGGAATGTCAGAGGCAGTGCCAGGCGTCGGAAGCTCAGCAGCGCGACGGCCGGCAGTGGATTGATCCCGTTCGAGCACCCGTTCGAGCCAGATTTAGGTGCCTTCCGTCAAAACCTGGTGCGTCACCACAACTTGCATAATGTGCACTTTCTCAATCGGCCCTCCATTTCTCAGCCTCCCACGTTCCGGCAGACTGCTCAAGTTCATTCGGACTGGGTGGATGACATCTTGTTATGCAACCAGAATCAGATGCGTCTGTATCGCCTCTGCGTCTGCCCATGTCCCCAAACCTGTTGCTGACATGTCCCGAGCAGTTGTTTCCGCGTCGTCTGACGGCACTGTCAAATCATCCCCGTTATCACACCGTCGGCACGCACACTGACTATGTTCGATGTCTCGCCTTCAGGTAACATCCAACCTAAAACCTCATGTTCTTTATTCACCATTACATAACAGCCGTGAGCAGGGCCGAGTCGCGTCTGGCTCGTTTGATCGGACTGTCAAGCACGTCAAGCTTTGAGATTCCTCCCGTGCTTCCCAGCCGACGACAACAACACCGAATCCCATCATGACTCTCGCACCGCCGGATTTATCTGAGACCAGCGCGTCGATATACGCGCTTGCCGTCGACCCCTAGGGGCACATGATTGTCTCTGGCCCTGAGCTGGTCGTCTGGATGCGATATCCGCTGGCGGGAAAGCGTATTGGGAAACTGGTCGGCCACACTGATAATATACGCACAATTCTTGTATCAGATGATTCGAGATGTGTGCGTCCTGAATACCTCTCTCTTCAAGTCCTGCCCTGATTTTATCCTTAGCTGCTTACCGCTTCTGCTGATAACGAGCTGTCTCCTCAATGTAATCCAACATCTCTCTCATACCACTACATCCTCGATCAAGCTCTGGTCCCTCACTTCACAACATTGCCTGTACACCTTCACCCACCACAGCGGCTCTGTTTGGGCTCTCCACTCGACACATCCGTCTCTTGAGATCTTCTACTCGGGCCACAAGTCCGGGCCTGCTGCCAGGGTGGATGTCGAAGGCTCCGCACACATGTTCGAGGCCGAGTGTGCGCTCATTTGCCAGGGCGTAGCACCGCCTGCTGAAGGCGTGACCAAGCTCGTCGCTCTTGACGACTCGCTCGTGTGGACCGCGAGCGGGAACTCGGGTCTACGGCGCTGGCGTGCATCATCACGCAGGGCCGTTCGCGTAGCTGCCCTTGTCGAGTCCCCAACCTCTGCGACTTCGCGCACAACGTCGCCCCGCCGCTTTTCAGTAGCACCGACTGGCGACCACGATCCATCGAGTTTGACTTGCCCCCGTCTCCGCCCTTACACCGACATCCCCGCCATGCAAGCTCGATGAGCACCACGTCCCATCCCTCATCCGAACAACCTCTGCCCTCATCCTTGTCCCTGGATGATGGGACAGGAGAGAGTGAGACGTTTCAGCTTGCCCTATGAGTGTCTTGTTCATCTAGCGTCTCCCCTCGGCGACCCATTCTCTGTTGCTATCTAAAATTCACGAGTTGATCCCCACATTTACGTAACAAGCCCCACAAGGAACCCCCTCGAAACCGCGTACGGCGGCTCAACTTGTCCTCACCACTGGCATTCTCACCCCACCGATGGCCGCGGATGGTCCTATGCTCCCGCTCGCACCGGACATTCCGCTGCTCATCGCGGAGGAGCGCGCATATGGGTGGACGATCCTCTACCGTGGCATTTTCGCGGGTGCGGGGACTGTGGGTGACGTGGCGACGTTGTAAGACGCGATGCCCCGTGTAGTTACCGGAGTATTCACTACTCGGACGTGCGCCGCAGGTCGCGATCGTCAAGTTCAGTTCGCGCTGCTGCCTGGAAGGAGTAGCTTCCGGAGCTTGTCAATCCGTGAGTAGTCGTTGGTTCATGGCCTTATCCGGGATCACTAATCGCGCATGTGTGGTTTTTTCTTTTTCTTTTTTGGTTACAGGTACTAGTACTCAGACTCGAACAAAGCTTTCTGTGAACCCCTTCCTGCGGGTTCGGAAACCTGCCCTTCATGTGAGTTGTTTTTGTCTTTGCCTTTGTCATTGCTCACTGGTCTGAACCCCACGCAACATACTTACCTGGCTATGTCTTAGGTCCAAGCAAGTGTTACAACCTATGGGTGCGTCGTTCACTGGCAGCCTGAGGACAGTCTTTGGACAGTGGGCTTTGGTCATTGCGTCGAAGGCGCATCTAAGCGCAGCAAGTATAGTGTACAATGAGGGATTTTAATCATTTTTCTTCATGTCGGCGTGTCTTCTGTTTGAATTTCGAATGCCGGGCCCGGGGCTCACGTTGGCCCGCTTGACTGTTCTATTGCGGACGGTGCGTGAGGGACTGGCCTCGGAGTATCGCATCGATTTTGACCAGTGCTCCAAATGGGGCTGCGGATATCGTCTATGCGATAACGGTGAACATGGGTGTCATGCCTATTCCGATGTTCGGAATGCTTCTTCGACGTATCTGAACTCTACCGTGAGAAACCTGAATCCTCTGACCAGATAAGGATCTAGATCGGGTACAATTGATCAACCAAACGCTCAAGGGCGACGATAACCCTTCCTTGACCAACGACGCAGAGGACTTACATCAAGGAAAGTATGCCTGAGAGAACCTCACTTGTGGTTTGGTGCGTGGCCTCCTGTTCTTGGGCGGCGTCAGGCAGAACATACACACCAAATAGAACCGGGTATAATACCGTAGGAGATACGAAACTCGGACCTTGACAAGCCCTGACTACGAGGCAAGATTGGGAAACAAATTTTCCATCATAGTCGTCTCGTTTGCCATATTTATTCCCACAAGTCGCCCAGGGTTACTCGAGTCCACGGACTCCCCGTTTGTCTTGCTCCCCCATCTATCCCGGTTCCTCGAGGTTGTCTTGCTCTGCAGACATGGTTATTACCATTTTTGATAGGATCAATGCCTCCGTACGTCGATATTCCCTTGGAGGTTTCGACCCTGAAACATGTACTCTAGGTGGCAGATTCATTCGTTGGCCGTTGGTTCAAGCTCGAGGGATCTGGAGTCCCCAACCAACGACGGGGTTCTCGATTTCTTGTGCCCATATAGTCTATATTGACCTCTTATCGCTCACTTACCAGTGTTATTGTTCTCTAGACAGAACTTCGCGCAGGGCTCACGACATGGGTATGTGAGATCGCCACTACTATGCGTCGCCTGACATAATTGACCATTCTCACACAGGCTGCGATGGCCTACATCGTCCGTCCGCTATCATGAATGCTACGTAGCGCAGCCGCCTCACGAATCTCATTATCCCCTTAGATTTCAGTCAACGCGTCTATTCTTTCCGACTCGGGTGGCCCATGCGAGTGTCCAACCGGCGACGGCTGTACCACAGATACCACGTATCTCCTCTGCGTAGATGAAGTCCGTCGTGATCTCATCACTACCACCGCTGCCATATCCGCACTGTCCAGTTTCCTCATGGGTCTGTTTGCGAACCTTCCGGTCGGGTTGGCGCCGGGACTCGGGCTTAATGCCTACGTACGTGCAGAATCTCACTCATGATTGCGTTTCCACGTGGTTTTGACGGGTGTGAGAAGTTTACCTATTCCATCGTCGGTTTCCACGGGACCGGTATCGTCACATACCGTGAGGCGCTCGCCGCCGTTTTCATGGAAGGGTACGTACATCGGCCCTCTTCGGAACAGTGAAAACGTTATTCAAGCATTTCCGGACAGATGGATTTTCGTGCTCCTATCGTTGCTCGGTCTTCGTCAATGGCTCGTTCGTATCATGCCACAGTCTCTCGTCCTCGCCGTCGGAGCTGGCATAGGCCTTTTCATTGCGTAATCTGGTTTTCCTCTATTCTCACTTCTGGCCGCTCAATCTGCCTTTCAGATTCATAGGACTTTGTGCGCATTGAATTCGAGATTAATGCCGACTTGATATCTCATTCATTTTGCAGCTTCTGGCGGTCTTGGAGTCATCGGTGGCGACACCAGCAATTTTGTGGGCCTCGGAGGATGTAAACCTGATCATTACCTTGCCAACCTCACTGGTTATTGTGACAGCCGTGTCATGCGAAATCCTACGATGTGGCTCGGCATTTTTACTGGCGGGTAGGTTGAGTTCCCATACGCGCTCATCAGTGTCGGTACTATATTACCCTTTCAGGTTTCTGACAGTCTTTCTCATGATGTACCGTGTCAAGGGTGCAATCCTGATCGGCATCTTCTTGACATCCATCATCTCCTGGCCTCGAGGAACTCCTTTTACTACGTTCCCACACACGGACGAGGGCAACGCGGCGTTTGCCTTCTTTGAGAAAGTCGTGGCATTCCGTCCCCTCAAGCACATTGGGAACGCCATCGATTATAATTACACAAACGGCAAGGTGTGGTATGCGCTCATTACTTTGCTCTATGTCGACATTCTCGACACAACCGGGACGCTGTATTCTATGGCCAAATTCGCGGGTTTGCGCGATCCTGTAACGATGGATTTTGAAGGCAGTACGGTCGCGTACTGCATAGATGCGTTCTCGATCTCCATGGGTGCGCTCATGGGTACGAGCCCCGTAACAGCATTCGTCGAGAGCGCGACGGGCATCTCCGGTACGTGACTCCTCACCACTCCACCTGGTTTCACAGTATCAGTTGCTAAAAGAGAGGCGTCACGCGAAATGCAGAGGGTGGCAAGACTGGCATCACGGCGATGACGACCGGCCTTGCCTTCCTTGTCTCGGTCTTCTTCGCCCCCATCTTTGCCAGCATACCTCCTTGGGCAACCGGTGGCGCCCTCGTAATTGTCGGCACGTTCATGATTCGCAACGTGCGCGAGATCAACTGGGACTACATCGGAGATGCCATCCCAGCATTTCTCACCATCATCACTATACCCCTCACGTACAAGTGCGCATCCTTTCCCTATCTGGGATCGCCGTTGAGAGGAGGTCAACTGACGTTGAACACGCAGCATCGCATATGGTGTCATTGCGGGCATATTTTCGTACATCTTGCTTAACGGGGTTCCGTGGCTCCTCCGTAAAGCGACCGGCGACCGCTTGGTCCCGCGAAACTACGAGAGCGCTGAAAAATGGGTGGTCCCGCCTGGCGGTCTGATTCCTGTCTGGATGTAAGACCTCGAATTATCTATTTCCCACCCTGGTTTCCGATTCTAACTATCGCTGTCACGTATTTATAGGAGATACGTCCATGGCTATGTCACCGGCCGACCCTATTCACCCCCAGATTATATCGCTGATCCCCGTAATTCGGACAGCGTGGCCTCCAAGGAGAGAGTTGGCCGCGCAATTGACGTCGCCGACCTTCCAAGAAAAGAATAAGGCGCTTCGTTATTCGCCCTTCGCTCTTTGTTATCGTCGTTTGCTTTGTGACCATTATCCCAAGATGCGCTGCATACCTTTTCCAAGCCTTCAGAAATACACCCGTGTACCAATTTCAGAACCATTTTTGTCCATAGTGACGTCCTATAAACCCTTATTTATGCGTCATCACATTCTACGTGGATTTCATATCGCGCTTATCGGGGGAAGGTATGACATCGTATATCGATCGGTAACTGAGATGATAAGGTAGCGCGATTGCACCCCACCCCCCAACGAGTGCCCCATTATCCTTTCTCGCTTCTATCTGTAAGCGTGCAGCGTGCGGGGTAAGACCAGTAAGGGTTGGTACCTTGTGATAAAGCGTGCTACATTAACGGGGTGGCAGATACATGGATATGATCTAATCTCACGTGGTATCAAAGCAATTCCAATTCCAATAAACCTCTTCTAGACGAAATTTGTCATACTCTTCACACGCTCGTCTGTCCCCGCCAACACTACACACACCTCGCTCACTCGGTCACACAGGCATATGTATACATATATGCACAGCCAGGGGAAGGGACGTCGGCGCGTGCCTCAGCGGGGATGGGTGGGCACGCGATGGTCCCATGCATGGCCTCAGCCTACCGCTTGCGTCGGTAATGCAGCACGACCTCGCCAGACTGCCGCCAGACGTACTGCCGCACGACCGCGAGAGTGATGTTGGGCGGCAAGACCATATCGTTGCACGAGATCTCCCACAGATCGTCCGGCTTTGGGTGGAGTTGAGGTTTGTTGGCATATTGTTCGTGTTCGTGCCCCGCGGGTGTTGTTGCATGGGAACCCTGAGGGTTTGTCTGGGACGACGATGACGAGGATTGGTTGTGAGGGTCCAAGGAAGGGCGGGGAGGCGTGACCCGGCCCGGAGTACCGAACCCCATGCTCTCTATTCTTTCTTGGACCTAAGACATGGCCAGGTAGGTACGTTACGTGGGGGCCAGACCAGTAAGCAATGACAAATGCAAAGGCAAAAACAACAACTCACATGAAGGGCAAGTTTACGAACCCGCAGGAAGCGGCTCGCAGAAAGCTTTGTCTGAGTACTAGCATCCGTAACGCAAAAAAGAACAGAAAAGACCGCCCGCGCGTGATTAGTGATCCCGGATACGACGAAGGGTACCATGAACCAACGACGACTCACGGATTGACGAGCTCCGGAAGCTGCTCCTCTCCAGGCAGCAGCGCAAACTGGATCTTGACGACCGAGACCTGTGGCGCACGCCCAAGCAGCAAATACTCCAGCAACCAGACGGGCATCGCGTCTTCCAACGTCGCCACGTCACACATAGTTCCCGCACTCGCGACAGTGCCACGGTAGAGGATCGCCCATCCATGCGCGCGCTCCTCCGCGATGAGCAGCGGAATGTCTGGTGCAAGCGGGAGCGTAGGACCATCCGCGGTCGTCGGCGGGTTGAGCATGCCAGTGGTGAGGACAAGTTGAGCCGCCGTGCGCGGTTTCGCGGGGGGTTCTTGCGGAGCCTGTTATGTAGTTGTGAGGATCAACTCGTGAGTTTTCGATAGCAATATAGACGGGAAAACACACCGGAGTGCCAGATGACGTAGTAGTAGTGCTAGTAGCAGGAGTAGCAGCGGCAACAACAGTCGAAGATGCTGACCCTGCTCCCGCCACACCTCCCGTAGCTGTCGGCCCAGGGGTACGCACCACAGGACCGGGCGTCCCTGGTGCGCTCCCCTCATTCTGGGCGCGCTTGGTCGCCCTCCCAAGGCCGCGTAGCTTGCCGATGAGCCCACCTCCGGGAGTACCCGGCGTCGCGCTGCCATTCCCAACAGCCGCGTCATTGCTTTCTGTACCGGCGTTCGCACCCGCACCTGCCGCGGTTGCCGGGCCGCTCTCGTCTAGCGTTGTTGGCACTGGCACGGGCGCGGGCGCAGGAACAGGAGTCGCTCCAGCTCCGCCTTTTGACACTGACGGCCGTCGTATGGGCGTGTTAAAGTAATCCTGGCCTACCTGTGTGGCCACTGGGGTTGCAGATGCGGGAACCTCCGTCTGCGCGAGGGGCCCGCTGTTGCCCTGAACAGGCTGCTGAGGAGGTTGTGATTGAGCCTGCGGTGTCGCTGCCGACTCGCCGCCTACATGTGATGTAGCAATAGGCGCCGTTGGACTTTGAGAGAGTTGGGTGTGAGAGAGTGGCGTGTGAGATATCCCGAGTCCTGCGGGACGCATGGGCGCAAGGGCAGGGAGCATATTGCGTGCGACGATAACGATGGAGGTGGTGCCAGTAGGGTTGACGGGTGCACTTGTGGGCCCACTAGCGGAGTTGGGTCGTGACTGTGGGGGCGATTGAGGCAGAGATGGAAGTGAAGCAGCAGATACGCTGCCCAGTGCCCGGGGGGATCCCATAACGCCGGTACGCATGCGCCGCGAGTGTGCCTTTTCTTGCTCGCGGATAAACCCTTGGAAGAGGTTCCGCAGAATCCATTTACCAAGGTTAACTGCCCCAACGTGGGACAACACGCGACATTAACCGTCAATCAAAAACGCAATACGAAAATCGAAGAAAGAAAAAACGCACTTCGTACGTCGTCTGGGCCCATACCAGCTGGCAGCACACGTTCCGGTGGAAGTCCGAGCTCGTCCGCATACAGCTCCGCATCAAAAGCATGATCATCAAGGTGCACGTTCAACACGCCCATAGCGGTGTCAACGGAGGACCAGGGCACGACAAACGCCTCGCCGTCGATGCGCTCGCGCACGATATCGAGCGCCTCGCGCGGGCTGCAGACACCCGGGCCTTCATCCTCATGATGGCTCGCGCCACTCGCGCCACTCCCGCCACCGCGATTGTTGCTAGAATTCGTAGCGAAAAGAACGTCTTCCCGTGCGAACTGACCTACGCACACAGCCCGCACAATATCCCAAACCGCGACTGTGCCGGCCGTATCGACCGTCAGCGCATGTACGCGATTGCTGAGCAGTTTGGCGCGCACGAGCCCCGGCCCACCAACCAGGACAAAGTCTGGCAAGGGTGAGAGCGGCTGCGCCTCAGCGACGACCTCGCGCGACTCGAATGCGACACGATGTGGGCCAAGAACGCTCCCACCAGCAGCCCCACTGCCGTCAATACCTGTACCACCCGCTCCCAAAGCACTGATGGACGGGGCAAAGTCACTGTGTGCGGGGCTGACCGGTCTGCCGGTGCTCGGCGGGGACTGTGGGGGTGACGGCGGGGACGGGAAGATGCCACGTAGCGGGGTTCGCGGCATCGGTGGGCGCGGGGAGACTGACATAAGGGACGCAGCAGAATAGAGCGTTGCGACGTCAGCATCGGCGCCCGTGCCACGCCCATGATAGATAGGCGAGAAAGGCGTAAATGGGTCGCCGAGCGGTGACGCCAGATGAACAAGACACTCATACGGCAGGCCGAACCAGGACGTCTCACCCTCTCCTGTCCCGTCGTCCAAGGATAAGGATGAAAGCAGATGTTGTTCCGATGCGGGATGGGACGTGGTGCTCAGCGAGCTTGCATGGCGGGCTTGTCGGTGTGAGGGTGGAGACGGGGGCAAGTCAAGCGTGATGGATCGTGGTCGCCAGTCGGTGCTACGTGAAGGGCGGAGAGGCGACGTTGTGCGCGATGTTGTAGAGGTTGGCGATTCGACAGGGGCAGCTACGCGAACGGCCCTACGTGATGGTGCACGCCAGCGCCGTAGACTTGAGCTTCCGCTCGCGGTCCATACGAGCGAGTCGTCCAGAGCGACGAGCTTGGTCACGCCTTCAGCAGGCGGTGCTACGTCCTGGCAAATGAGCGCACACTCGGCCTCGGACATGTGTGCGCAGCCTTCGACATCGACCCTGGCAACAAAGCCGGACTTGTCGCCCGAGTAGAAGATCTCAAGAGACGGATGTGTTGAGTGGAGGGCCCAAACAGAGTCGGTGTGGTGGGTAAAGGTGTGCAGGCAGCGTTGTGAAGTGAGGGACCAGAGCTTGATCGAGGCTGTACTGGCATGAGAGAGATGTTGGATTACAATAAGACGGCTCACCATCAGCAGAAGCGGTAAGCAGCTACGAGGATAAAATCAGGGCACGACTTGAAGAGTGAGGTATTCAGGACGCACACATCTCGAATCCTCTGATACAAGAATTGCGCGTATATTATCAGTGTGGCCGACCAGTTTCCCAATACGCTTTCCCACCCGGGGATCCCACATCCGGACGACCCGCTCAGGACCACCAGAGACAATCATGTGCCCTTGGGGATCGACGGCAAGCGCATATATCGACGCCTTGGCCCCAGATGAATCCGGCGGTGTGAGAGTCATGATGGGATTCGGTGTCGTCGTCGTCGTCGTCGTCTGTGAAGCACGGGAGAGATCCCAAAGCTTGACAGTCCGATCAAACGAACCGGATGCGACCCAGCCCTGATCACGACTGTTACGTAATAGGTGAATAAAGAGCATGAGGTTTTGGTTGAACGTTACCTGAAGGCGAGACATCGAACATAGTCAGTGTGCGTACCGACGGTGACGGGGTCTGATAACGGCGATGAATGGGGGCTCCAGGATTTGACAGTGCCGTCTGACGACGCGGAAACAACTGCTCAGGACATGTCAGCGACAGGTTTGGTGACCTGGATCAACGCAGAGGCGATACAGACGCATTTGATTCTGGTTGCATAACAAGATGTCATTCACCCAGTCCGAATGAATCTGAGTGGCCTGCCGGAACGTGGAAGGCTGAGAAATGGAGTGCCGATTGAGAAGGTGCATATCAGGCAAATTGTGGTGACGCACCTGGCCTGGACGGAAGGCATCTACATCTGGCTCCCACATGTTCTCCAACGGGATGGATCCACTGCTGGCTGTCGCGCTGCTGAGCTTCCGACGCCTGGCACTGCCTCTGACATCCCCAAGAATATCGCCATCGCTTCGCATGTCCCCATCTTCGTCAGGCAGATCGTCGATGACGGGGTCGATCCAGCCTGTCACGAGTTCCCAGCGGGTGCTACTTTGACGCGGGACGTCACCATTGCGAGTACGCTTCCTCATGGGAAGTTTGAGGTCCCATGAGATCACGAGACCGTCGCGGCCACCTGTGTAGAGAATACCTTCTGGGGAGGGGCAACCAACGAGTTGGGTAGTCGTGTCGAGTGCAAGGGATGAGACGCCAAGGCGATGGCGAGGAGTGGTATCTCGGTGTGGATGGAAGGTGGGGTTAGGATTTGAGTCAGAATTGGAGATTAAGATGGGGTCGACTGAGCCCTGTCTATCAAATCCAGGCGGGGGAAGCCATAGTAATGGATTTGGATTTGCAGATGGAGGAAAGGGTATGCCATAGGAAATACGTCTACGAGGCGGCAAAGGCGCCATGGGCGTGCTCGAAACAGTAAAACGTGATTAAATCCATCAGAATCAGTACTCACCCCTTCACAACACGTGATCTTGCTATGCATTATACGGCCAGCCTTCAGTGGACCACTGCTATCCTTGGCGGTGCTAAAGGTGTGTTGTCACCCAAAGGACCAACTTACGTGACAATTTAGTCAGTAAATACAGCACCGTAACAGGGGGGGAGAGAATTCGAATCAAATTGGTTCTAGCCTTTGTGGACAGAGATGCTGGCGTCGGGACTATACATTACTTATTCATTATGATCAGCTAAGATACTGTAAAATTGAGACAAGAGTCGTCCATATTGATGCAAAGCCATAGTGGCAGCGGCCTCATGAGGGGGTCAGGGAGTGGTCAGGCATTGTGTCCGTGTGTTGTGGCTATTTTCTGTCGATACAAGTAAGACTCGCACAATTCACTGGTTCCACTCCTCTTCGTCGATCCAATCAATATTCCATCACTAGTGACTCACCATGGGAAGGAATAGTAAGGAAACGTACTATTCTTGTCGCTCAGTACCGTTACCAACCCTCCTTATCAGAGGCGAAAAAGCCAACAGTGCCCCTCAAATCTATTGCGCCCCCCCCCCCCCCCCCTAACAATTGAAATCCCTCTGCATGCAACACGACTAACACCCAACATCTACGTAGAACTGAAAAAAGACCCGGGTGTGCCACGCCTGCCAAATCTCAAAGTTCGCAGCGCAGAACTGCAACGCAGACGCTCTGTATGTACGTTTTCCCCCTTCCGGCCACACAACTGACTGATCATCGTCACCCTCGCGCGGGGCTACATCCCAACTCACTCGTCGCAAATCCCAGTCCCAGTCCCCCCTACATGCTCCACCACATGAAGACGCGACGATGGCGTCCGAGCCTACACTCTCTTCGCTTGCCCAACTCGCTGCATCCGCATCCGCCAACGACGTCTTGTCTACGGCGTCCGAGTCGACGTCGGCAGCCAAGACAAAGGAACAGCAACGGAGGCACTACATCCGCATGCTTCACAAAGTCGTTGACGAGTCTGATGTCATACTCCTCGTTCTCGATGCGCGCGATCCGGCTGGGTGTCGCAGTCGCTTGGTAGAGGAGGAGGTGCGCAGGCGCGAAGCGGAGGGAAAGCGTCTCGTGTTCGTGCTCAACAAAATAGGTATGTGTTCATCTCCTTAATACGCGTTTGCGTTTCTCTGGTCATCGACATCGTGCGGTACGCGGGTCGTACTCGTGCATAGATTTGGTGCCACGCGAAAATGCCCAGTCTTGGCTCAAACACCTCCGCCACACAACGCCGACGCTCCCTTTTCGATCCGCGGGCTCGCATCAACGGACGAATCTCGCTTCTGGCACGGCACCCGCCTTGCTTCGCCTCCTCAAGGCATACAAACCGAGCGCAGCCCAGAGCATCACCGTCGGCGTGGTTGGCTTCCCGAACGTCGGCAAGAGCAGTCTGATCAACACCCTCAAGCGCGCCAAGGTGAGTCACCGCGTTTGTTGTGAGCTGTTGGTGTTTTTCATGCCCCTTTGATGACGCGTCGACGAAGGTGTGTGCCGTTGCGGCCCAGCCAGGGCACACAAAAGAACTGCAGTCCATTCAACTCGAGCGTGGCCTACGCATCGTCGACTCGCCGGGAGTCATCTTTGACGACGATGATCATATTCAGGGCCAGAAGGAGTCGTCCGTGCTTCTGCGTAACGTTGTCAAACCAGAAGACGTTGATGATCCGATTTCCGTTGGTGGGTGTGCTCCCATTCGTGCTCCTCTGCTGTCTCAACTTAAGATTGCCTCCAGTTGAGGAGATCCTCGCAAGGACGCGGACTGAAAAGTTGATAAAGATCTACAATCTTCCCACGTTCTCCTCGACCTTGGAGTTCCTGACTATGCTCGCGTTGAGCACGGGACGACTACTCAAAGTCAGTCCCGTCATCTCTTCCTCCTTCGAAGCTAAAATGTCTTTTGTTTCTTTGCAGGGCGGCACCCCCGATATCCTCTCTGCGGCGCGCCAGGTGCTCGTCGACTGGAACCACCAAAAGATTCTGTTCTTTTCTGAACCACCCGAGTTGCACACTGCGCATATCCCGTCCACGATCCCTGGGAGGGGTGGGCAGGTTGCTCCGGGTGCCGAGACAACGGGCCAAGCACAGATCGTGAGCGCGTTCGGCGCCCCATTCACACTAGAGGGCCTATTCGGTGAGGCGGATGCAGAAGCGATGGACGCAGAGCAAGATTCGGGGTCCGCCGCAGACAATGTGGGTATGGATGTTGAGGACGATGGGCTTGCAGACGGAGGGATGATAGTTGATGACGACAATACCAACAGTACCAGCACACCGTACGTTCTCTATCCATTTCTCTTCCCTATTTCTCCTCGCTTCAAACAGTAAAAATGTTGATGGTAGGTGGACGACGACATCGGCCTTTCTCCCGACCTGATAGACCGACCACGGCATCCCTTCGCAAGCGCAAGCGAGCTCGCTCGCCGAGCGCTCCGGGATCCGGGCCGTCGGATCACGCAGGTCCAGGAGTCGACACCGAATTCGACTCGGATATGTCGCGCGCTCCCAAGAAGCTACGCCGCATCGCCGTGCGCACCGCCTCGCTCCCGACAGCGGCATTTGCACTGCGCAGTCGGCGCGCCGAGCGGCTCGCGCGGCGGAAGCGGGAGAAGGCTCTGCGCAAGGCTGGTGGCGGCGTCGGGGGAATGCAAGTCGACGGTTGAGGCCTCCTAGAAGTCGTAGAAGGGCTAGTAAGCGAGTATGTCCTGGTGTACTCTGATGCGGTTACTTTAGTCCCCTGGCTTTAAGTACATGTATTGTTGGGCCGATATAGAGTGCATGAAATACAGATTTACGACAACAATGTAGCTGTCCGTTGGATGTGCAATCTGTTCACAAAGTCAAGTGACAATGAGAGGCAATCCAAATTGATCCCCAAGGCTAGGTAGCTCAGTTGGAAGAGCACCTGGTATATATTCAGGAAGCCTGGGATCAATCCCCACTGAACCGAATACCTTGTCGCTGAGGACGTCTATGCCCCTCCAATTTCCATCGGTACTGGCGACAAACAATTCATGGAAGACTGGGCTCTCATTGAGCCCAACTGGCACATTGGAGAATCGCAGCATTCTCACTGCAATATTCTGGCATGGGTATATGAGCACAAGGACAGGCCCTGCGTTAGAGTGAGATCATCTTACAATGGCGAGGTATAGCTGCTAACAACAATCAGGATTTCATTCCAAGGCTCAAGGACCATTTATTGGCATGCCAGAACAACATTCCATATGATGGAGAGGAGCATGAGTTCTCTGATGAACATCAAGACAGCATTACATTCATTGGCAACCGTATGTACAAGCACGAGGTCATACTATCCATCAACTACATGACCTACGACTTGCGCTGTGTGCAAGACTTGATCAACATGCCGACCCACCCGTATCTTATGACCCTGGGACATGAAGATCAAGAAGAAGGTACGAAATGGCATCCGTACTGGTATGCGAAAGTCCTCGGGATATTTCATGTCAACATGAGACGTTGGGGCGTATCGAGACCGAGCGCATGGACTTCCTCTGGGTCCATTGGTTCGGACGCGACCCAGATCATGAAGGCGGCTTTGAGACTCGTTGTCCAAGCTGTCCTTCGTGCTGTCCTTTGTTCTTCCTCTTAATACACACACACAATGGATCTCTCCAACACTAGACATGTACGAAGACGACGGTCGCGTCTGCTCCGCCCCCTACACACGGTATTGGTGCTTCCTGCTACGTTCCTTCCTCCCCTGTGAACTATTTTTGGTGACTGCACGTCTTAACTGAGCTATAGTCCGGTAGCGTGGTGTACTCTGTGCGATGTGATATTGTCCTCCTATCTGATTTCTATGAGATCCTTTCCCATTTCTTATAAGCAGATTCATGTTTTCCTAGATTTAAGATCTAGTGAATCGCTACTAGCTAGCTCATCGCCAAAACGCGTTCCATAAACATGTCTCCGACCTAGTGTGTAAACCCCCATCTAAAAAAATTCGTGGCATGGGTGTGCGTACAAAGATGCGTCCAAGCTGTAGGTACGACCCACTTGATTTGGGGTACATATGCTATGTAAGGACGCATGATGAAATTGGCTGCTTCTGGACGGCGGGTGTGATGGCGTAACCTATCCCGTGGCCCACCGGATTCCTTGCGGGGCGGTCTTATAAATGTTTGGCTGGCTGTGATAAATGCGTCGAGCACTTCGCCTCCCTCTTTAATGCTGAATCTGTGAGAGAGGGATAGGTGTTGTCTCGCGACAGTGTGGAGTGGGCATGACGTTACAATGCGATGCGCTGCCTGGAGTGGGCCCTGTTCGTGTGAGAGAGGAAGAAAGCAAGCAGAGGATTCGCATTTAAACGTGTGTGGTCAGTAGACGGATTACGGTGCGGAAAACCAGTGGGAGGGAGTGCGATGCCAAACCCGGGTAATTTTGCTCCTGTCTGGAGGCTTCGTGAGGGCAACATAAATTGATTGCTGCTTTAGCGCGTCCCCCCAGCGGGCCTAAGATCAGGAGACGGCTTCCGCGTGTGCCACAGTGCAGATGAATATGGACCTTGGCCGCCGATAGAAGAAAGGGGTTGGGGGGGTTGGTCCGGATTTTGCTCTGCTGGCAGAATTACAGTGGGCGGTTGCCAACTTGTGTCTTGGTGTGTTGTTCAGAGGGCTATAGGGTCTGTCGGGTGGCACCAAGCTGATTGTCAGTTTTACTGTCGCATGCAGTCTTCTCCCTGAGGTAGGTTGGGGACATGTCATACCAGCCTGAGTCAGAATCGTTCGGGCCTTGTGGCGCAGGTTCGCAGGTGTTCCGGGATCCGGGCCGTCTAAGCCCGCAGATCCGGACGTGGACGAATTTGAGTCCCGATTTCTCCCAATGTGACGAAGCCGCTCCGCCGCATCGCGCTCGACGGCGGCAATTGCACTATGCAGTCACGCGCAGAGCCGCCAGTGGCGTCAGTGGAATGCGAGTTGACAGTTGACAATTGGGGCTCCTAAATATGGCAGCAGGGCTGGCTGACCTGACACACTCTGACGCAGTAACTTGACTCCTGGTTGTGGGCGCATGTGTCCGAGTCGCTGGATCGAAATAGGGCGTATGAAATACATGCTTACGACGGCAGCCGTGTTGTATGGCGGCTGTTTATCTTCTAAAAACACATACAAGGGAGATAGAATTGTACTCTTGCGAACAGGAGACCACCTAAGTTGGCATATATACGTGGGCGGAGTTCATGTCAAGTGCGTTTGGTATTGTAGCCTTGTTAACAATTGAATCATACGATGCCACAAGATCTGGGAAGAAAACAGTGCAAAACATCGAATCCGGCACAAACATATGCGAGCGTTCATGTTACTATTCCTGTGCGGGGCACGTGTAACCGTTAAGTCATTATTCTAATACATGATATAAAGTCCGCAAATACGTATTATCAGGTCGTAAAGTTGAATGGCGAAAAGTCGTCGTGAAGTTACATGAGTCCCAGCACACAAACCAGAACGAAACGTCCGTCATGATCGTGAATAGAAGAGAAACACCCCCAGTACAAGTTTACAACACCTCACCACCGTCACGCATGGCACGGCGGCTGGCGACACTCTTCGCATTTGGAGTCAAAGGTGTCTTCCTCGCGTTCTCCTGGAATTCAACGAGCTTGCCACTTTGTCCAGGGTTGATGGCGAAAACCATGCCCTTTTGGCAATGGCCGGTCTGACGACAGTAGAACCACACTGGGTTCGTGTCTTTCACAGTGTATTGTGCCCGCGGGAACGGCTCCTTATTTTCTGCCACTGGCATACTGAAAGAACCAATCAAAACTCGAGCTGGACGCAACAGCGAATGAGAGACTTACAAGCCAGTGTCGAATCCGCCAGCAAGGGGAGAGCAAGGGGTCTCAAGCGTGGACTGTGTCACGGTGTGGTTCTTCTGCTTGAAGACGAACGTGATGACATCGCCGGGGTTGGCCGTCTAGTGATGATGGTTTGCCCAGAAGCTCACGATGGAAAATTGTATGGGCGACGTACCACGAAGGAAGGGTTGTACTGGATGAGTCCATCTGGACCACCCGCGACTACTTCGATCTCGGCGGCGTTTGCGGGCAGAGCGGCCAGAAGGCCGAGTAAGGTGGAGAGTGCGAAGAGTTTAGAGAACATGACTAGTATATGGTAAATGTGCAGCTGGTGTGTCGAGGAAAGGAGCTGAGTGTTGATAGAAATTGAAAGGAAGGAGTGTTTGATGAGGTATCAGTGGCTACTCTCATGGACTTTATATCCCAGAGCGATCAGACTAAGCGCGTTTCAAGTTGAGACGACAGTGAATAGACAAGGACAGGATGAGAGCAAGTGAGACACTCAGGTGGCCGCTGAGGCGAAAGGAACCCTGCAATCCTGTTCCAAGGCTGTGTTCGCTTGCGCATCAGCGAGAGTGCTCTCGGGCTGGGGCTCTGCCTCCGGTTACCCGATAAGGAATACGGTGTAACAAAACGGTGCACTCCGGGCTTGTCGGTTAGGTTTCAGCGCGCCAGATGGGGTTGGAGGCATAAATCTAAAACACCGATGTGAGTACCTCGGTATTCAAATGGCGAGGTAGATCCAAGGGGAATGCGAACATGTGTGTGTATACTAGGACCCGACTGCTCCCGCTCCGAGTCGTTGAGGCGAGGCGCATCACGAATAGCCCACAAAACTTATTGAGTGTTTAATCCCAGGATAAGACCGCCGATAAGTTTTTCCAGGCTGGAAGGTAATGTGAGATTTTCGTTTCCTGATATGTTTTTAATATTTAACACAAGGTTGAATAATAGAGGAAAAGAAAGGATCGAATGCGAAGTTATGGAAATATCCACATCGTCGCATCAGCATCAAACGTTTTGCACAGCCGCTGCAGGGGCTACTGTAGGGCTTAATAAGGCGCTTACTGTGGTGCGCTTGGCCCCAGCGTGGGGTAGACCTACCCGATTTAGTACGTACAGTAGCCACTCCCGTGATGCCCGCGGGCCATCAGGAACATTGACTCCGGTACCGCTGCGGCTCTTCCCCTTAGGCCTTGGGATCCTACAAGACTCCGGCACAGCTGCGGCGCTTCTTGTGCACGCCCAAATTACTGCCATCTAGTGCCCGAGGCATTTTAGCCTTCTCGGAAATTGAATAGCAAGACACATTGTAGAAAACGAAAAAGCTGATTCATTGAGTTCGGGCACGGCGTCAGGAATTCAGGCATATTCAGGACCCGTGTATGTGTGCTAGGCATGAGAACTCAGGGCCTCCAGCTTCTAAAAAAACTAATGACTCTGATCAGCTCTCTTGTCTAGGCCGGCACGTATGCAATAAGTCACCACACCACGGTATTCCCGGCATCCCGCTGCTCCCGGAAACACGTCTGTGTCTCCTTTCTTTCTTTCCATGCGCACCTGCGAGGCTGCAAACTCCGACTTCCCCATCTTGTTCTTCCACTCTCGAGCCTTTCCCAATACCTCCTCTCTCCTTCCTTTTCTTGAGCTCCCCTGTGTGACATTCGTCGCACTTTCACCTGCTTATAATGTTTACCGTGTATGTACGTACGTACAAGACGCGCCCAAGCTGTAGGTACAACCCGGTTGGTCTGAGTAATAGATGCTGTGGAAGGACCCGGTGAATTGACCGCCTCTGGGTGGTGCGTGTCATTGTGGAGTCCATCATAGGGAAGCCTCCTTTATCGCTGATCAATCAGAGAGATTATTAATGGTGATTCCCTTTGGCGTGGCCTTATGCATCGTGGCCGAATTTCAAGTCTCGGTGACCTTTCTATTCTGCCTCACTCATCGTCCTCGACATCAATCTAACCCCAGTGGTGATATACTGAGTTTAGGAAGCGCATGCCGCTGACTCTGACTCAGGTCGGTACATTTGTGTCTAATCCTGACTTTCTACATTCAAATCCACTGGCTGATATGTGCTGTTGCGGACCCTCCGCACAATTATCATTGGCATCGGCCCAAAATATCATGGCTTCATCTTGCATACGAGATCAGACCCGAATCCCGAATTATGCACGAGGCCCATATCACCTGGCTAAAGGGTTCTAAATAATGTTTTCTCACTAACGCATGAATTACTGGACGGATGCGAAGCAACTTTCGGGAATGCGGTTGTCAAGGCCGTCTCATCACTTCTTGAACTGGCGGGCATGTGAGGAGCAACATTGGTTAAAAGTAATTTGACTGACGAGGTTGAGAACAAGGGATGCGATAAGGAGGATGTTAAAAGTGAGGTCTTCCCAATGCCACGCAATATATAGAACGAAGAGAAGCCGGTAGACTTGCATGTAATTGCACCGTTTGCACTGGCACAGTCACGGTTGGTCCTCAAAACGAGTGGCGCAGGCGACGGCTACATGGAGGGGTCGCCTTCATAAGCCTTGATGAGGCAGTTGAAAAATGTCCGCAGGTGTACATCTACCACGTTATTTACCTGAGAATTGTAAGCGGAATATGGATGCGACAGATTATCTTTCTGCCAGCCGACCAATCTCGCAAATAGCAAGTAGAGAGATGTGATTCCACAAGATCTGCGTGGCAAACAGCGCAAAACAATCAAGTTTGGCACAAAGATACCCAAGCGTCCGTGTTGCTGTTCCTGTGCGAAGCACGTGTAACTGATAAGTTATTCTAAAATATGCCAGTGATATAAAGTCCGTAAGTATGGATTATCAACTCGTAAAGACGAATGTCGTAAAGTAGTCGTGAAGTTATGCGTCCCAACACACAGAAACCTTTGTCATGACTCATGATCGTGAATAGAAGAGAAACACCCCCAGTCCAAGTTTACAACACCTCACCACCGTCACGCATGGCACGGCGGCTGGCGACACTCTTCGCATTTGGAGTCAAGGGAGTCTTCCTCGCGTTCTCCTGGAATTTAACAAGCTTGCCGTCTTGTCCAGGGTTGATAGCGAACACCATGCCCTTTTGGCAATGGCCGGTCTGCTGACAGTAGAACCAAACTGGGTTCGTGTCTTTCACAGTGTACTGTACTCGTGGGAATGGCTCCGCGTTGGCTGCCACTGGCATACTGATAGAACAAATCAAAACTCGAGTTGGACCCATCAGCGAATGAGAGACTTACAATCCAGTGTCGAATCCACCAGAAAGGGGAGAGCAAGGGGTCTCGAGCGTGGACTGTGTCACGGTGTGGTTCTTCTGCTTGAAGATGAACGTGATGACATCGCCGGGTTTGGCAGTCTAGTGAATATGGTTTGTCCAGAAGCTCACGACGGGAAATCGTATGGGCGACGTACCACGAAGGAAGGGTTGTACTGGATGAGTCCATCTGGACCACCCGCGACTACTTCGATCTGGGCCGCGTTTGATTTTGGAGGTGGAGTCAAGGGAGGAGTCAAGGGAGGAGTTGTTGGAGTCAAGGGAGTCTTCCTCGCGTTCTCCTGGAATTCAACAAGCTTGCCACTTTGTCCAGGGTTGATAGCGAAAACCATGCCCTTTTGGCAATGGCCGGTCTGTTGACAGTAGAACCAAACTGGGTTCGTGTCTTTCACAGTGTATTGTGCCCGCGGGAACGGCTCCGCGTTGGCTGCCACTGGCATACTGAAAGAACCAATTAAAACGAGTTGGACCCATCGGCGAATGAGGGACTCACAAGCCAGTGTCGAATCCACCAGAAAGGGGAGAACAAGGGGTCTCGAGCGTGGACTGTGTCACGGTGTGGTTCTTCTGCTTGAAGACGAACGTGATGACATCGCCGGGGTTGGCCGTCTAGTGATGAAGGTTTGTCTAGAAGCTCACGACGGGAATCGTATGGGCGACTTACCACGAAGGAAGGGTTGTACTGGATGAGTCCATCTGGGCCACCTGCCACAACTTCGATCTGGGCCGCGTTTGCGGGCAGAGCGGACAGAAGGCCGAGCAAGGTGGAGAGTGCAAAGAGTTTAGAGAACATGACTAGTGTAGTCGAGGAAAGGAGGCGAGGGCTGAGAGAAATTGAAAGGAAGGAGTGTTTGATGAGGCATTAGTGGGCACTCAGATGGACTTTATATCCCAAGACGATCGGGCTGAGCGCACTTCAAAGTCGGGATGACAGACAGGGACACGATGAGTGAGAGCCTGCAAGACAATCAGGATCGGCGCGAGGTGTCTGGCAATCCTGTTCCAAGGCGGTGTGCTGCCTGCCAAGAGGTCTACAGGGGTACGCTCAGGCTCTGCCTCCGGTTACCCGATAAGGAGCATGGCGGAACAGTACTGTGCTTGCCGCCGGTTCGGTTTCAGGGGGCCTGATGGGGCTCGGCGCAAAAACCTCCTCTAGTGGGGATCTATTGGTATTATTGCGAGTACGAGATAGCCCCTGGGGCAATGCAAATATATTAGATGCGATAGAAGAGGAAAGAGCGATTAAGATTTGACTGTTCGTTCGAGCCAGTGGGAGCAGGGCGCATCGCAAAACGTAACCCTTAATGTCCGCTAATTATGTGCTTATCAGACCAATAATTCATGCTGCGAAGTAGGGAGGCAAGGCGTGTTTTGTTTTGCTATGCACTTTCATGCTCTACCTCAAAGTACCTGCTTGAATGATAAAGGAAAGAGTTGCGGAAGTATATCCGCACAATCATCATCAAACGATTTGCACAGCTCTAGGGCTGTACTTGCACCGCCAATTTAGCCACCACACAGTACGGTGTGAACCTGCGCTTGGCGTGGGGTAAACCTACTCGATTTAGCAACTACTGTGGCACGTGGTTTTGCTCCCGCGATGCCCGAGATGTGAGAGGCTCCCGGGCCGATGATCGACGCTGCACAGCGACCACCACGTGCGTCCCTTCTTCTACACTCAAAAACGACGCTACAGTATCCCCTGTGCGAGGCATTCGGCATCTCGGTCCTCTCGGGAGCTCAATGCCAAGACACATTGTTGAAACGTAACAGCTGACCGATTGGGTTCGGCATGTGTTCGGGACCTCGGGACGCCGGTGCATTAGACGCGAGAGCCCAGGCCATAAACCGCTCACCATCTCAGGTGTTTAAAGAAATGCCTACAAATCAAGGAATGACTAAGGTGTGGTCGAAGCGCCACAACCTCCACCTACTAAGCTGATGTCCCTGATTCGAGTGACATAATGGCAGTCCCCTTGATCCGCCCTGCCCTGCGCCTTCAAGATCAGCACATATGCTATACGTATGCTGTGAGACGTCACGGCCTTCTCGGGAAGGTACTACTCTCGGGGCCTTTTCATGTCCACCTGCGACCTGCAAATCCCAACAGCAAGCAAACACAGTTACGTATTCGCAGAACAAGCAAACTCCATGGCCTGTATGCCCCCTTCCGCTATTGGTCACTGTCGTCTGTTTTGCACTACTACATCCAATCACTTCATCTCTACCACAATTTCCACTCTACACTTTCCAATCATTTCCGGTTCTCTTGCTTTGCGTCGGACAGCACCCGATCTGCATCGCTCTGGGACCTTGCTTTCTTATTGGACATCGTCATGTGATTCTCCTGCTGCTAGTTGGTATTCGATGTCACCAAATTGCAGGGGCCAAACTGTGAGAAACGCCTATGTGTACTATGAGTTTAGGCACAATGCTCGGCCTTCTCACCAGCAGGCGAGGTGAGGGAATGGTGGATGTCTTAGGGTTCATGCGAACAGTTTCGTATGTCAATCACTAAGAGGCGGGAAAGCGCCGAAAAAAATGGGTCCACTGAATGGTTAAGCACAAGCACGAGATATTTGTCCCGAACCTCGCGCCTACATGCCTCCTCCGCTAGCTTATCGCGCGCATTCAGAACGAGGGTGTTACACATCGAAAAAAAATTGTGATGTGTGCGGATGTGCCGCTCTCCCCCTCTCGCCGGGGAGCTGTTCCCTCTCCTTGGTTGCCGCAAAGGTCTACTTGGACGGCGCGAGAAAAATGCCGTTGGCTGATGCAGATGCAGCGAGCCGACCAGGTGAGGGGCATGAGATTGGACGCCACCAGGGCGTCTTCATGTGATGGGACTTGTGAGGAAGACCGAGACCGGAGTGCGCTGCGAGGGCTGGGATACGTTCCAGTGCGCGTGATACGTGCTGACCTTGAGCGCGCGGGACAAAGCGGATCAAGAGGACTGTGATCATGACACTTGGTAGCTGGAGGTTGTGGCGCGTTCACCACGTGTTGTTCATCCATTGAATTGTAGACACTGTGCCACACAACGCGCGTCCCGAAGTCCTGAACCCGTATCCAAACCCAGCGTTTACGTTTTTTACAATGTGCCTTGCTATTCAATTTCCGAGAAGGCCAAAATGCCTCTGGCAGTAGAAGGCGTAATTTAGGCGCGCACGAGAAGAGCCGCGGCTGTGACAGAGCCTACGAGGTTGCTAAAGGCTCGGGTATCACTGGAAGAGCTACAGCTGTGCCGGCGTCGAGTATCCCGAGGTGCTGAACGGCGGCGCCTGCCCGAACCCAATCAGTCAACTTTTACGTTCCGACAGTGTGTCTTGCTATTCAGTTCCCAAGAAGACCGAAATGCTGAATGCCTCGCACATTAGATAGCGTAGTTTTTGAGTGCAGAAGAAGGGACGCGTGTGGTAGTTGCTATGCAGCGTCGATCATTGGGCTCTCACATCACAGAGCGGGAGCAAAACCACATGTCACGTAGTTGCTAAATCGAGTAGGCTTACCTCACGCCAAGCGCAAGTGCACTGCACGCGCCGTCCGTCTGAGATGCTGTACAGTTCGGGGCTGGCCAAATTGGCGGTGCATCTAGAGCTGTGCAAACCATTCGATGGTGACGTAGATATACTGTATTCCCTTTACTCTTTCCCTTTACTCAAGCAGCTACTTTTTAGGTAGAGGGTGAAAGTGCATCAGAAAATAACATAATTAACATGAATTATTGATCTGATAATCACATAATAAGCTGTCCATTAAGGGTTACGTTTTGCAGTATTTTCCGGACTCGGACTCTGCACCCACTGGCAGTCGCCTCGCCCCGAGCGAATAGGAGCAATCAAGCTTAATCAAGACCTAATATCTCTTTCTTCTTCCATCACATGTAACATCCTCGCATTCCCCTAGGAGCTATCTCGCAATAATACCAATGGATCCATCCCCATCAGAGTAGATTTATGGCTCGAACCCCGTCCCGGGCCATCCGGCCCCCTGAAACTGAACCAACAAGCCGTGCACGATGTTTCACCGTACTCCTTATCGGGTAACCGTAGGCAGGGGCTAACTCCTGAGCGCACTCGTACAGGCGAGCACACCGCCTTGGAACAGGATTGCGGGACCCCTTGCGCCGAACCTGGTTGTCTTGCGGGTTCTCATCGTGTCCTTGTTTATTCTCTGTTATCACGACTTTGGGACGCGCTCAGTCCGATCGCCTTGGGATATAAAGTCCATCTGAGTGCCCACTAATGCCTCATCAAACGTTCCTTCCTTTCAATGTTCTCTAAACTCTTCGCCTTCTCTACCTTGCTCGGCCTTCTGTCCGCTCTGCCCGCAAACGCGGCCCAGATCGAAGTGGTCGCGGGTGGTCCAGATGGACTCATCCAGTACAATCCTTCCTTCGTGGTACGTCGCCCATACGATTTCCCAACGTGAGCTTCTGGACAAACCATATTCACTAGACGGCCAAACCCGGCGATGTCATCACGTTCATCTTCAAGCAGAAGAACCACACCGTGACACAGTCCACGCTCGAGACCCCTTGCTCTCCTCTTCCTGGTGGGTTCGACACTGGCTTGTGAGTCTCTCATTCGCTGTTGCGTCTAGCTCGAGTTTTGAACGGTTCTGTCAGTATGCCAGTGGCAGAAAACATGGAGCCGTTCCCGCGGGTACAATACACTGTGAAAGACACGAACCCAGTGTGGTTCTACTGTCGTCAGACTGCGCATTGCCAAAAGGGCATGGTTTTCGCTATCAACCCTGGACAAAGTGGCAAGCTTGTTGAATTCCAGGAGAACGCGAGGAAGACTCCCTTAACTCTAACTCCTCCCTCGACCCCAACTCCTCCCTTGACTCCACCTCCAAGTGCAAAGCCGGCCCAAATCGAAGTAGTGGCGGG
>Ga0307512_10002186_pt1 | contig 25516 bp, 25 predicted proteins | sample 14_EM_MG_FD_200267 | JGI IMG/M metagenome (GOLD analysis project Ga0307512, IMG submission 200267) | Populus trichocarpa ectomycorrhiza microbial communities from riparian zone in the Pacific Northwest, United States - 14_EM | ecosystem: Host-associated > Plants > Roots > Unclassified | place... | reverse complement strand
GAAAGCTTCTTTCGGGTCCCAGGCTTTGCTGCCGTGACCATCTCTTAGTCTAACGTTTCCCAGGTCCCTGGTCCACCGCCCACGTTTCTGTGGTACACCACGGCTTGATCCCCCACGCCCATCTAGGCAGGATAGTCATGCATCGTGCGAGTACGAGGTACACCAACCGTTCCTCCTCGAACAAGGCCAGACAGAGCTCAGGCCAGTTCCAGGACTGCCTACAAGTCGGGGAGGGAGGGGATCTTCGTAGGAAAATCCTCCAGCGAAGTCATTCCATTGCTTCGCGCTCGACCTCCAACTCGTCTACGACCATGACTTCCTCCTCGGGCGGTACGAGCAAGTCCAGATCTCCTGGACTCGAGTCGTACAGGTCTACTTTCTTGTCACCCCCTAGACGATCCCCCTCCATGTCTGCTTCGCCTTCCTCGGGGCATTCTCCATCCCTCATACCATCACCCACGTTGGCTTCCGAGAGTCACCACCGGTATTCCTTCTACCCAAGCCCCAAACAAGGTTTGAGCTCGCAAGCTCCGGGTCCCAGAGATAGGGAGGACGTGGACATCACCGACTATTACTCCGAATCAATTCGCAAGCGCGGTCTGTACGCGTCCCCATTTGGCGATCTCTCCAATCCATCATCTGTCCCTTTGCCATCCCCGTCTTGTACCGGCAAACGTGAAGAGATCGACTCGATGAAGGATCTCGACTTTGGGCTCCAAATACTATTGGTGCGGCAGCTGCTTGGGGTCAACGGGGTCCCTGTGATTCAGCGTGGCCAGGACCGAAACACTTTGAATCCCACGTTTGGATCAGCGTTAGGGCCATCACATGTCTTCCTTGATGGTGACATTGGGGAAGGGGTTCCGATGGATTCAGACTCGGACCGGCGACGGGAGGTGAGCTTTAACACGGGCGTGGGGGAGCGAGATGCCGGAGTTAGCGACAACGCTAGCGTCGACGGCTTCGACATTGGTTCGGGGTTTTCCACCACCAAGGTTCAACGACAACCCACCGAGGCTGTCAAACTCTCTAAAAACTTTGTGGAGGAACGGTCTCCACCTTTCAATAACGGGGACATCGCCAATGGATTCAAATCGACTCTGGATTCACCTTACGAGGCGGATATCTGCGATATGGAACTCACGTCCCTCTCTCCTCGGGTTGGGTACGAACACACCTTCACGAATATCATGCCTCCTCACGCTTTCAACACTTTCGCCCCCATTCGACCGCCTCCTTGTCGATTCAAAACTGTATCCCAACTCCCCACCAGCGTTTTCTGAATGTGTGGCTCGCTTTTTCCAAACCCAACCATTCTTCTTGGATCTTCCCGCTTGTAGGTTATTTTATGTGTGTATACTGCATGTGCATGTTGTTTTTTCTTTTTCTCTAGATCAAATCTGCTATCCATCCATCATTCGATTTGTTTTCCCTTCGCAATTTCCCCCCCTTTTTTCTTCCTTTGTCTTAGAACTTCCAACTGCTCAACCTCTTCCACAATCCCCGCAATCCCCTACACTTCCTTCATCTCCGCTATGGATTTCCGAATGTTGTTTTATTACGTTGTTTTTTTCACCCACCGTAAACCATCGCAAAGTATATATATACACGTCTGTCTGCGCACGTATTGTATTCTTGCCATTCTATGCAACGTCGATTCCTACCGCGCTTGTCGGTGAGGATCTGGACCTGGGCTTTCCTGATGACGCGGACTGGCGTATCATTGAACCTAGAGGCTAGAGCGAACCATCACGTAGTCCGAAACGCACGTCCAGTCAGTGGGTTCTAAGCGTCGAACAAAAACCTCCGAATGAACGATCCCTATGAGGCGCACTCTTTTCAATAGAACTTACGGAAACTTACGGAAGGGGCTAATCTAGTCATGGGAACATGGAAGATTTCCTTTCCCAGCTAGGTGACTGAGGTTTCGAAAGGGACGTTCAAGCTTCAAAGGTATTTTTATCCCCAAGTCGTCGCAAAGGGTTTTCCCATTGGCACAAACACCTCTCCGACGGAGAACAACTTGACGGCGATCTGGGTGACCCCACAGGGTCGACGAATTCAAAAAGATTAAATGGCCGTGTGGATGTTTCGTGACTTCATTCATGGGCACATGTACCATAGGGACACTTCACCAATTAAGAGCACTCGTCGGGTGATCACCGTATTTCCACAGGTGGAATGGCCGACGCTAGAACCCCTCTAGTGTGACATGATGCCACGCGTCTTGGGTCCAGCCTAGATCTGAAAAAAAAAAAAACAAGAGGAAAAACACCGTTGCTTTATTCTCGTCGAAACATTGGTACTAAACAGACCTTGTTTTTTGAAGAGAGGCAGCTCTAGCGCCACCCCAAAAGATACTTCTTAGCTTTTGCCTAGATCTAGATACTTATAACTGGTCGTACACGATGTTTTAGTATAACCCTCAAAAGGGAAAGCGTAAAACAAGGACCAACGCACCTTAATGATGGAATAATCTCAACGAGGTATGCGCGAACACCATTCCATGCTCGTCCGCCGCCTTGATACACTCCTGATCCATGACACTTCCACTCGGAGCAGCCAAATACTTCACACCACTCTTCCTCGCCCGATGCACGTTATCAGGGAACGGGAAGAAAGCATCACTCGAACACGTGGCCTTATCCAGTTTCTTTCCCCACTCCTTCTTCTCTTCCTCGCTTAAAGGCTCGGGAACACTTTCAAAGAGACCCTCCCAGTTCGTCTTCTCAGACCCCTCGAGGACCTCGCCGCTGACGTAGAGGTCAATGGCATTCGCCTTGTCGGCACGCTTGACGCCTTTTTTGAAGGGGAGAGAGAGGACCTTTAGGTGGTGCCTAAGCCACCATAGGTCTGCTTTAGATCCCGCCAAACGGGTGCAGTGTATACGAGATTGTTGACCGGCTCCGATACCGATGATCGACCCACGGTATGCATAGGAGACACTATTGGACTGGGTGTACTTGAGGGCGAGTGTGGCGACAATCAAGTCCCGTACGGCGTCCTCTGGGAGCTGGAGCCATAATTAGGATCGACGTGGAGGGTCTGTACGTAAAAGTATCTTACATCCTTTTTTTGAGTAACGATGTTGTTGAATAACTCCGAGTTGATTTTGGCGTCGTTCCTCTTTTGTGAGAGATGGATTCCGTACACTTGTCGTGTTTCGACCTCCTCAGGGACGTAGTTAGGGTCAATCTTATATTATTTTTTTCAGTACCTTACGAATACAAGATTTGCTAGTAAATTCACGAACCTGCAAGACACAGTATTTTCCACCCTTCTTTTTTCTCAGCACTTCCAAAGCGTCCTTATTGTATCCAGGAGCGATAATGCCATCCGAGACTTCCCTTGAAATGATCTTCGCGGTGGAAAGATCACAAGGGGAGGAGAGGGCGATGAAGTCTCCGAATGAAGACATTCTGTCGGCACCCCTGGCGCGAGCGTAGGCACTAGCCAGAGGGGTCAAGGGCTCCTTCAGGTCCTCGACACCGTAGACAATCTTCTCTGTCTCGTCGAGTTCGATCCCGACGGCGGCACCGGCAGGCGAGACGTGTTTGAATGACGCAGCAGCGGGGAGACCGAGGGCTTCGGAGAGTTCCTTGACCAAGGCATACGAGTTCAGAGCGTCCAAGAGGTTGATATAACCGGGAGATCCGCAGAGTGCTAGAAAGAACTGGATGAACGTATGACCTCAGGCAGATGCGTTCTGTGGGGGCACCTTTGAATGGGAGTTCTCCACCCGTAACGTACGCCTGGGCAGGCTTCTGATGAGGGTTGGCGCCATACCTCAAAGGAGTCCTCTGAACAGCTCCAGCAAGTTCTTCCGGCTTGAGATCACTAGAAGCGTACTTCTCCCTGAAGTATCCGCTGATAGCCTCGTCGTATTTGGCCGTCGCCTCAAACGCTTTGAGCGCGAGTTTCCTTCTCAGCGTTTGCCCAACATCCCCCTGACCGTCCTTCCAAGCCTTCAGAAAGTCATTGTAATCGGAGGGATCGGAAAGGACGGAGACCCGTTCGTGATTCTTTGCCGCGGCCCGTAGAAGGGTGACCCCTCCAATATCGATCTCCTCGACCGCATTTGCGAGAGTGCATCCAGGTTTTGTGATGGTTTCAGTGAAAGGATAGAGGTTGCAAACCACGATCGATATGGGAGAAATCGATTGGGCTTTGAGATCCTCTTCGTCTGAAGGGATCAACCGCGCCAGGATGCCTGGATTTTTTTTTTTCAGAATGAGAAAGACGGAGTGAGACGGTTCGAAATGCGCTCTTTACCTCCGTGTACGGCAGGGTGGAGAGTCTTCACCCTTCCGCCCAGCATCTCGGGGGCTTTTGTGACGTCGGAAACATCTCTGCAAAAATCAGAGATACTCATCCAGATAATACCTCAATCGGAGGAGATAAACTCACCCGATAGGAATACCAGCATCCCTGATCTTTTTGGCCGTTCCTCCAGACCCCAACAATTTCACCCCAGCCTCACTCAAACTCTTGGCGAGCTCGAGGAGATTAGATTTGTCGTACACCGACAACAGGGCTTTAATCCAGAAGGTAAACGCGTGTTCGCGATCTTATCAGAGTAGGACTTACCGATGGGCGTCGACATCGTGTTCTCGAGTCCGGGATCAAAAGATCGAAAATCAAGGCTGGGATCCAAGTTAAGACGGGCTCTCGCACACCCGGGCCGAAGCCGCACCGGGCTCGGACAAATCTGATTCCCGTGCCTGGACGGCGACCTCTGTGACTACGGTCCCGTTATCCCGCTACGAGCACAACCATCCTCGTTCATCATGTTTCTGTCTAGCGACCTCGTAGTGATGTTGGGTGGACAGTCAGAAGTGCCCCTTGTCTACGCCCATTTGTTCCAAACGATGGTACCTTTGAGGCCCGAGGACCGGTTTATGATCACGCGCAGCTTACTTGTATCTCCGCCCTGTTTGTGGTGGACTTCTCTAAAACCTTTGTTCCGGGTCTGGTAGTCGGGCAAATCTCGACCCTGGCGCATTCATTTGAATGGAATACCAGCCATTCAAGGGATTGTACGGGACCGCCGGCTGCGTGGCCGCGCCACCTCTCGATTTATCTGGTATTTTTTTAGTCCTCTGGACGATGAATTGCCTTCCGGCCCCCACAACGAATCATTCACCCCGGACACGTCGAGTTGGTGACAACAATTCAATCTGATGAAAAGTTGTGAGTTCTATTCACCGAATTCCCCTCCACTCTTCCGAAACCTATACAGACTCCACTCGTCATCAATAAACCTTCTCACATTCATCGGAGAAATGTCCTTCAGCTCATTTTGCCACTGCAGATTGCGGATCAACTTATAACAGTTATACACAAGGCTTTGAAAGATTGAAAGACAAGTAATCAGCTGCTGAGAAAGCGAGAACGAGCGAGAAAGGCTTGAAATACAGGATTTGGGAGTCATTGTAATGCTTGAAGCTTCACCGTTTCCGTCACCCTCCGTTCACTGTACGCCGTCTGCACTTGGCAACGACAACAATCATGTCAGAGAAACACCGTTCTGGCAGTATCGACGAGAGCTCCGGTTCCAACAGTCACGAGAAAGACCTCTATCGGGACACCGTGAGCGTGGTCACTTCTCTCTCTACCCCAACTTACGTTCCTCATAGGATGCCATGGTCGAAGAGATGCAGGCCCTCGGGCCAGATATCTTGGAGGCCATCGCCTATGCTAGGACGATGACCCAAGAGGAGATCGAGGAGACGATTGACTATCTCCTCAATGAGGTACTTTTACCTTTAGTCGCTATCGTGGACCTTTCTCTCATGCTTTGGATCGAACGCAGCACGTGAATGACCCCGTAAGCAGTAACTTGAATTCGGACGGGTCTCTGCGATCGAACCTCAATGTTTTCCCCTCCAGATCTTTCCCACTCGCGTCATTGAAACAGCCAAGCGCTACCGTTTCGACAAGGAGTCGAGGAACGACCCTGTCGAGTACCAGAAGATCTATGAAGAGCTCAAGGTTGAGGCTGCTCTTCTGGTGGTTGTGTGTTCCCATTCTTCGGGCTCGGTTTCGAACCTCATCGTTATTTCGCCAGAACTCGCCATACGCCGAGGTTCGTGCCGTAGTTGACAATCATGATTATCCCACGATGCCTGCAAGCACATTCCGTGCTTGGTTTATCGGAACGATTTTTGTCGCAGCCGGGTATGTCGGTAGTCGCTGCATTCTTCGAACCCACTCGGAGGCCTTGGCGCACATATATTGATCGATTATCTCTCAGGGCTTTTATCAACCAGTTCTTTAGTATTCGTCAGCCTGGTATTAGGGTCTCAGCCAATGTCGCTCAGTTGCTCGCCTTTCCCGCTGGCAAACTCTTGGAAGCGATCCTCCCGTCCAGGGAGTTCACCACCTTCGGCTATACATGGAGTCTCAACCCCGGGAGGTTCAACCTCAAGGAGCACATGTTGATCACTATTATGGCAAACGTGGGATTCCTCACCCCATTCACTCCCTTTGTACGTCTCCTCGTAACCCCTTCGGTGCAGACCAGCGCATGACCAGAGGTCTATAGATCGTCTGGGTTGAGTACCTGCCAATCTACTTCAACCAGGGGTTCGCTTCCAACTTCGGATACCAGCGTACGTAGCCCGACTACTTCTGTTTTCCCATTGGAATCCATGATCTAACACCGTTTTAGTTCTCATATCCCTCTCGACAAACTATATCGGTTACGGCCTCGCTGGCCTAACCCGTCGATTCCTTGTCTACCCGTCCCAGGCTGTCTGGCCCGCCAACTTGGCGACCATAGCCCTCAACCGTGCCTTTCACACAGAATCTAACAATGTAGTTAATGGCTGGGCGGTATCTAGGATGAGGTGGTTCATGTACTGTTTCGCCGCCATGTTCATCTACTTCTGGTTCCCCGACTACATCATCCAAGCGATGTCATACTTCAACTGGATCACTTGGATTGCCCCAGATAACGTCAAACTCGCTGCGGTTACTGGTAGCGTGACCGGTCTTGGGTTGAACCCACTCCCCACCTTTGATTGGAACCAGCTTGTTGTGATCACCGATCCCCTTATTAGTCCCTTCTTCGTAAGTACCTCGTTTTCCTAGTGTGTTGCGCACATTTTTACATGGGTTCCTAACAGAGCATCATGAACGTACGGTTTAGTTTCCAAGGATGTGTTGGACCGGTCATCGCTGATCAGCTACTGTCTTGCTCTGTATAGATCTCCCTTGGCGCTCTCTTCACTTTCCCGATTGTTGCCGCTATCTGGTTCACCGACACCTGGTACACTGGCCACATCCCTATCAATTCTAACCAAGTGTTCGATAACACTGGCAAGCTCTACAAAGTTACGAGAATCGTCAATGAAGAGGCCCTATTCGATGAGGCCTCCTACAAAGCTTATTCCCCCATCTAGTATGTCCCTCCCCCTTTTTTTCGATCGGACTTCGTTGAAGCCGTGTTCCCAGCTTGTCTGCCGGTAACTCCACGATCTATGGAATCTACTTCGGAGTCTACACTGCTACTATCACTCACGCCGTTCTGTACCACCGTCGCGAGATCTTTACCGGCTTCAAGAATTTGATCAGTCGTAAATCAGCTCCTGCCAACTCAAAGGATGTTCACACCCGCTTAATGAGGTCGTACAAAGAGGTCTCTGAGTGGGTGTACTTCATCGTATTGTGTGTCTCCATCGGTATCGGTGCTGCCGCTATCGCCGTTTACCCCACTACTGCCTCTCCCGCTGCTGCGTTATATGGTGTCTTCCTCGCCGCCATCTTCTGTGTGCCTTGTGGCATTATCAAAGCTGTCACAAACGTAGAGATCACGCTCAACGTCATCGCTGAGTTGTTCGGTGGTCTCTGGTTCCCCGGTAATGCCAATGCCATGAACTTTTTCAAGGCCTACGGATACATCACGACCACGCACACACTCCACTTCGCCCAGGATCTCAAGCTTGCCCATTACATTCACATTCCACCTTGGGTCACCTTCAACTGCCAGATGTTCGCTACCCTTATTTCCAGTTTCGTGTGCACGGCTATCCTCAACTATCAGATGAAGAAGATACCCGATATTTGCACTCCTAAGCAGAAGGACCACTTCACCTGTCCCAGTTCTAACACCGCCTTCACCGCTTCTGTCCTCTGGGGTACCCTTGGGCCCAAGAAGATGTTCGGTGCTGGTGCCATCTACAACGGTCTCTTGTGGTATTTCCTCGGTGGTGCCCTTCTGCCGATTCCGTTCTACTTCCTCAGCAGGAAGTGGAAGGTCTTTCGGTACTTCTACGCCCCCGTATTTTTGTACGGTGGTCTTACTTGGGCTCCATATAACTTGGCGAACATTTGGCCTGCCGTTCCTATCGCTTGGTTGTTCAACTACTACATTAAGAGGCGATACCTCGGCTGGTGGTCAAAGTACAACTAGTGCGTGCTCCCTCCCTGCTTGCTTGACCTAACTTTGTAAACCGCTTGCTTCCTTTCAGCATCACTGCCTCTGCCTTCTCCTGTGCTATCGCCATTTGTGCACTTGCGATCTTCTTTGCATTGCAACGACAAGGCATCGAGATCAATTGGAGCGGAAACATTCGATCATTCAGCGGTTGCGACGGAACGGGGTGTGTCCTCCATCCCGTCCCCGAAGGAGGTCACTTTGGTCCCGGACCTGGAGAGTTCTGAGACTTGGTTCATTTTCGGTACCAGAGATTTGTTGCTACATTCTTAGGCGCTCCTAAGTTCCGTGGGTCCATTTATCACTAGCTAGTGCCGGTTGTAGGTTGTAGTGTTTTCCTAGGGGAGGTGTTCGTATCATTCACACTCTATGTCTCTCACCTCGAGGGGTTGCGCAAAGGGTTGTACTCCAAAAAGGGAGGATTGAACGGAGGGGATGCTGTACTACATGTCACGCGATTCAAACACCCATTGGTTCGGCAGCGACCGCTGCTGGCGCTGGACTGTCATTATGGGACACGACGATACCTCGTGCCGCGTCTAGGAGACGAAAAAGGGTGGATTACAAGAGGGGAGTGACAGTGTGTTGTAAACCACGAAGATGCCGACGATTAAAGACATAGCGACCCCTTCCGCTCTGTTCTCAAGCGCACACACCGTATACGACAATCTCACCACTTCCATCACGAATATGGCTGCGCCTTTAGACCACGACGAGGAGCTCTGGCCGCAGTTTGAAGTCAGCGTACAATCAGTCACAGATGCTTTCAGAAAGTACGCAGAATTCGAGATTTCCTTCCAGCTTTCCAAAGCCCCGTGCTGACACCTAGTTGAAGGTTTGAGGAAAGCATTATCGCCCCAACTACAAGATTCGTAGAACTCGCTTTCGAAAAATATCCGATAACTTCTGTGAGTCTTGTGGTGTTGTCCTTGGTGCTCGTTCTGACTTGCTTCTAGATTTTCGTCTCGGTTTTCTTGATCTTCGTCAGCCTCCCGTTCCTGTCGTTCCTGTACGTTCAACCCGTTTCCGTTGCAACACGAGACTCATGGGTCGAACACCTTCACAGCGGTTTTATCGTATTCGTCGTCGCATCGACAACGTTCACGAGTCTGTGCGCCGCCTTCGTTACGTCTGCCCTCGTCATTGGGGTATATGGTGCGTCACCGACACGTGTTTCTGAGGCCCGGGTTCCATAACTTGTTCGTATAGGCACACTCCTGAGCATGCTCGTTCTCTTGCTCGCCGCCTTGTCAGTGTGGATCTCGACCGGCATCGTGTTAGGGTATCTCGTGTGGCGGTTATTCTTCCTCGTGAGAACTGACGGCAGGGCGGGTGTTTCGCAATGGTCGGTCGAGACGAGGAGACGTTTCAGACGCCAGAAAAAGGTCGAACCTGAAGAGAGGCGGGGACGCTCACCCGAGTCTGTGGTATTGGTTAAGAAGGAGGAAGACAATGAGTCATTAGCTGGCCAACCGACGAACGAAACGGTAATGCAATAAATAAGCCCCCGTAATGAACGCTTAATCCTTGTAGTTGTAAATTATCGCGTATGTATCACCCAACGGTTTGTAAGTGATGGAGCGTAACTTGTTTCCCGACGGGGCGGCCTTTCCACGAAACCATCATGTCACGCACGGCGAAAGCGACACTCACAGCCGCAGTAGCATTCTGCAGCGTCACCATATTCACAGTACACTACATGCAACACCAGGAGCGCGAGGTTGGTGTCGTGTTTCAGACGCGTTTCGCGTACTCATCGATTTTTTTCTCAATTTCACGCAGACGATGTACCAAGGCGTGTTGCGTGATGACGCACGGCGGCTGGATAAGCATAGACAGAGAGATGAGGCACTTCAGGAGAGCTTGCGAAAGCGAGAGCTGTATGAGAGGGTGCAGACTGTTTCTAACCCTGCACCGCTGTCGCCGTCATCACCATTGACTGAGGAGGAGGGGAGATGACGTTCGTTATAGACGGTCAATACGTACGTCGACGTAAAAGAAACGATCCGAGTTCACCCGTCGCATTGACTTGCAGCCTGGACCGACCTGAAGAGGAGAGGATGGGACGACCAGCTGATTACTTTCAAGCTCAGTGATCGACGAGGGGAGGTGATCTTGACACTTGTACCCTCTAGCTCCCCTTGTGGGGTTCATCCTCTCCTTCTCTCTCGCCTCTATCATGTCCCCTACTACATCGCCAGCCCTCTCCCCCATCGTCCCAGCACGCAGAGCGCTACTTAGAAGAGGCTCTGCATCTGCATCAGATCCATACGGCAAACATCTCGATATCAACGCAAATCCCGCTAGAACTATTTCCAGCAAGCTCACAATCGTCCGCGTCGAGTCTCAACAGACTGAACAAGAACCCTCGAGATCTTCTTCCCCACAGCAGTTCAGAGATCGACGTCAGCACAAGCGACACGGCAGCAACTCCTCCGTCGGCTCCAATCAAGGGGACTCTGGAAGATTGAGCTTCGCCTTCACCGCCTTCGGACCAACCAACGGTTCCAACGGTGGTCGTTCCAGCCCAACTTCTGGTCGCACAACTCCCGGCTCTCCCGGTGGTCACTCACCTCAACGACGCAAAACCCCTTCCTTCTCCAAACCAAGGCTCGCCCCTGAACAAGTCATCGAGCTCGCCAAGTCCTCCACCCACCCCAAACCACCCCCATCCAACACCCCTACACCATCTACCCCCGCATCAGTTTCTGCTCCGAACTTCACGCCTCTCCCCGACGACGTATATCTTCCATTCATCGACCGACCAGCCGAGGTATCGTCGTTGATTTCCACACCGCCAACCGCCAAACTCTTCACCCTATTAACCCAAGCTTTCCCTCTGTATGCCAGACAGCCGAACGATAAAGTGACCTTGGAAGACTTTGCCGAAACAGATCCCAAATTATGGACCCATGCCCAATTGGAGTACTGGTTTAGGCGTGTTGATCGAGACGTTGCGCCTGATGAGGAGTGGGCGATCAAGGCCCGCGCTTGCGTTCACTCTCATAGCGAATTGCTATGGGAGAGGATCAAGGGCGCACTCGGGGTTCCACCAGAGTTGGACATCTCGGAAGGCGAGATGGAGGAAGGTGACATCGGCGGATTGGACGCCAACGTCACCGACTTTGTGCTCTCTCCCGTCGACCCAACTCACAAACCTGACTTCAGTTTGGCCGGTCACGCCGATGTCTTCGAGGACGATTTCGACCCTCTCCCTATCTCGATCGAGCCCGTATTTGCGACAGACCCCAATACATCTCCGTCGGTCGAGCCACAAGTCGGTTTGGGAGATATCAGCGAAGCGGCGGAAGAGGAAGCCGAGAACGCAGACGCGGAAGAAGATACAAGCTTACCACCACCATCAAAGCAGGAGGAAGTCATCCACGGATTAAGAATCTCTACCTCCTTCTCGTCTCCAGTTTCCCATCTCCATGGAAATAACCCTTCTGTGCTTGCATCCCCTATTGCCATGGGGAATGGGGGCGGTGGAGCAGTGGTCAACTCGGAAGGGAGCTACACGCTTCGGCGAAGCAGCTCGTCATCATCTTCCATTCATATCGACGGCCGACTCTCGCCATACCTCGCCTACAGAGGTGCACATGACGATGATTATCATACCGGCATCGAGCGTGGACCTGGGAACCCATTGTTCCCCAGCAACTTTGCGAATTTAGCCACCAGTCCCACGCTCCACCCAACGTGAGTCCCATACATTTCCATTAACGTTCAGAGAGAATTAACTGTCCGGTGCAGCACTCAGAGGCGGTCAAGTTTTCCCCATCGACCGTGGGATTCAGATCCGCACGCGATAAGGATGGCACTTGCGAAGCGAAGGGGGAGTAATCTTGGGACGTCCGAGTATGCTATGACGACTGCAAGCGAGGGAAGCGTTGTTGGGGAAGCGGTTTAACCACACCCGGTCAATACGGAACTGGCCTCTCGGTGCATCAAATCACCCACCTAACAATTCTTACGACACAGGGACTTTGCCTCATTTCTTAAATATAATGGCAAATCGCGGACCACCTCTTTCAACCTTCGGTACTCAGTCTCTGGTTTCAAACGACTTAGGTTTCAGTTTCCTCTTGGGAATGTTTTCTCTCTCCAGATCCTTTCTCCTGGCTTCTGTTGCTATCCCTCTTTCTGCTGTCGCCCTCACTCTCTTACTTCTCTTCTGTCGTTGTTTTATTTCTATTGTACTTCTTTTTCCTGGGGCGAACAATCTAAGAGAAGAGTTTGTTGATGACGTATACTTTCGCAAGGCTGATGACTCCTGTACCCATTCACTTCGCATTTACTTCGTAGACCTCTCCAAATGGCCAGAGCGATTACAGCATTTTCTTGTTGGTCGTGAGCAATACCGCTTGCCAGCACTCCCTGTTATCGTAAGGGCCCGATACTTGATATCCGCTGTGTTCTAGACCCGGTACCACCTTCCAGCGTGAAACCATGGTGGCAATTGTACGATGATAACTCCGTAGACGCTCCAAAACCGCAGCCCTGAGCCTCACCCCCCTGTCCCCTTGGCGCTAGATTTGCGAGACTGGATGGGGCAAAAACTTCGCCCGACGCCGCGATGGCGGGCTGCCGAGTTGGGATCAAAAGGCGAACAACAATTTGTAATTGTGCTACTTATCGAATGAGTATCCTGTGGAAAGAGATCTATCGGGATGCAAGCAGCTATGGCCCACCGTATGCATGAATGCTCACCCGGATTGGACCCTGGGGCGATATCGCAAGGCCCTATTCGCGGACTTGGTGTCAGATACAGTGGCACCGTAAGGTAACCGGTAGTTGAATTCTTCCATGGGAGATTCAATGATGCCTGAACAACGTCCGCGATGCCATCTTTCTATGACGACAGCCGTTGTCCTGGAGGTGGAAGAATGGGTCCTTGCTCAACTTGATATGCGCGGTCGGAAGCATCGTCAGACGCTCAATCAAAATTCAATCTCGGTGCGGAGTTCGCACATGGTGGCTGCTGGGACTCTTGGACTCGACGTGTGGCCTTGGAAGCTCGGTGTCTCGTTCGATGCAGAAGCGGTTTACGGTCTTACCCACCAAATTTTGATCCTTCCAATTGATAACTCTGAGGCCGTAAAGACAGAAGCGGATTGGGTACCCGACGGCATCGGCGCTTGTCCTTGAACTTGATTGCGAATCAAATTCAAACGTAAAATCTAAACACCCCAAGATCACGTCCTCATACGGCTGTGGTTTCCCATCGAATCCTGAGGATCATCTGATCGCGCGGTAGTGGGGCAAAACTGAACGGAGCCATCCACAGAGGTTCGCTTGCCATCGAGGATCAACAAACCCCACATCAGGTGGCGGTCGATCGTTGTGGGGCGCTGCCGGGATCTTGTGGTGGTCCAGACTGAGCAGTTCCTCGTCTCAGCGGCTGACCTGTATGTATGTGACTTGGGTAAGTATTTGGTGATCCACGGCATTTCTCCTATCACATCTGTCGTGGAATCGAATTGCTGTGAAAATCACCGATGGCTCCGTGGTCATGTGCAGGGGAAGATGAGAGACAGACGCTTCCCAGCAGTTCTTCTACGATGTACATGTGGTGCGAAGTGTCTCACCCACCCTGATCAGATCTACGACTTGTTCGCAAGTACCGAATCCCTGTCATCACCGTGACATCACTTGTCTGTCATTTCCCGTCATCCGTGAATTGACGAGAAACGACCCCATCAGCCGCGGGCGGAACGCAGTTACATTTCAATTCAGCACGTGTGTATATTCTTGTTTTCATCAACAAACCCGCCCCCCTCGGGTAGCGCTACCCGAGCTTAACCGAGGCGTTTTTGACAAAAAACTGAATAGAAAATTTCTAAGCGAGCTCGAATAGCGCTACCCGAGGCGGGAGGGTTTCAATGCTGATGTTCTTGGCTGACGCGTATGTCAAAAATCACGTCCTAGGGTCCAATCTGGGAGAAGCCAGAAAGGGACCACTGTGGACGACGTGGGTGTGAAAAGGGAGAAGAAAGAGTCACTTGGGTGGAAGATCGAAAAATACTCTTTCACGACTCCCTGGCCTTTTGAGCAACGCTTGGCGTTTGTAATAACGCCACATTGCCGCGTAGGCGAGCTCGATGAACGCCGACATGGAAACCTTAGGACACTGGGAAGTTCAGGTTGATGACGAAGATCCTTTTACACAACCCCAGATATCGGTTCCCTCTGGTCAAACCCCTGGGAAATGCAACCTGATCTACGAGGCACTGCTGGATGATGCTCTCCCTAAACAATTCACTTCTTGAAGAACCTTGTACGGCCAAAGCTAGGGTTAAATCGACTCCGTGCGGTCTGTTGGAGGTGGGATCGCCCAGAAAGAACGCTCCTGGTCACGTACTTTCTTTCGTACGTTCGAAACAGCTAACGGAAACCGCCGGCTCATCGAGGTCGTCCCGCATCGAACCAAGTTCTCTTGTTTGTTCGGAGCCCAGACAACTTGCCGCCCGACCCAACCATCCGTGTTATTCATTTCTACGTGGTCAGGATTCAGAACGCAGCCCCGGAAAGTTCGATTACCGCCCGCTGTTGTCGAATTTTTGATGCTAGAGGAGACGCTTGGAATTTTTTGCATGATATCTCCGTGAGTACTAGATCGACAAGAACTCGTGCCTGTACGCTCGACTCGTGAATGCTTTTTGCGGAACGGCGGGGTCAATCAGTCGGGTCGGGTAGGAATATCAACTCTCCCCCTTAGCCCCTGTCCTCGGAGGCCCGTCGCTGCCAACGGCTGCAGTTCATTCAACCCCCAGAGTGAACACATAAGGGGTCTCTCGTAATAGGCGCGCGGCCCGCCAACCGCACCCTCGCATTTGTATTGTGTGGATCGGATGCTTTGCGCTTCCCTCTTACCCCTTCGAAACACTCCAGGACAGCCCGACAGCGCTTGAGAACGAAGATTGAAAACAGCCTGAGAAGTTCACGCGACTTATTACCGATTATACATATCCTGTGGTGGAGGCTATTATCCGGGTCGTGTTGCGTTGTATTGTGATCAGCCCCAGATAAAGCGTCCGAGCGATGTTTCCCTCGTTTCTTCATGGTGAAATAACTCTTCGGCTTTTCCTCCTGATCCGGAGGACCCAACCCTCGTTTCAATAGGCGTTTTGGTCCAAATGGAGACACGTTGTCATACAGCGTGATCTGCAGTTCCTTGGTACATAAAATCCTGGCGGAGACTTTAATTCCCTACTTCCCCCTTTTCCCATTCCTCACCGTCGTTTAATCGTCGTTTTTTTCCCTGTGATCCGTGGTGTGTATCTAAGGCATTCAGAGTCCTGAGGACTGTTTGTTCCGTCCTTTTCTCTGGGGGTCATGGAGTTCGATGGTGGTAATTTCGTGGAGATCATGTCAGGAGCTCTCTATAGGAAGCACGCAGTGGAGGTATGTCCCTTCCATTTTCTTTATGGTTCCAGGAATTCTGAAAAGATCACCGTTAGGCAATCTTTGGTCAGGAATTTCATTCGTTTTCCATGATACCCAATTCTCTGACACGATCTACGTGCAGCTTCGATCATGACGGTCCTGGTAAGTGAGGCTATCACAATTTCCACGGTTGTATTGACATCTGACAACTATTGCCACCCAAAGGTCTACGATTGGTTGTTGATATTACCTCGTGAAGTGAAGTTCATCTGGCGTGCCTCGTGGAATTGGACCAAAGTACTCTATCTCTTCACCCGGTACATACCATTCGCCAGCACGGCGTTTATGCTTCGAAGTGAGTTATTTCTTCACTAGTCGGTGCATCTACCCCCCCCTTTCCGCCCTCTGTCTTCGCGGATGAAAGCGCACGTCACGTGGTACCTCAACATGATCTTCCATGCCATGACCCGCTCGGAATGAACATCCGCTCTCATTCAGCCGCGTACCCAAAGTGGCAGCTCAGCTGACCTGTATAAAATTCCCGCCTGTTCTTTAGATCAATTTGCCTTCGATGCCACCCCCGAGTCATGTAGGATGATCCTCAATGTCTCCTGTTGTATGTGTTTGTCGCTCCTCCCTGTTTCTGGTTCTTTCTCTGATTGTTCGGCTTTCGTCTTGTGCGCTTCTTAGGGCTCGCAGTTGTCGGGATAGATTTAACGGAGGGTATGTGCGACAAACGAAGCCCCTAATCGTGCCACTAGATTCAAATCTGACCCGTTTTGTCCGCTGTGATAGTCGTTCTTGCCGTCAGAACGTATGCGGTTTGGAACAAAGATAAACGAGTTGGAATCGGTCTTGCTTTGCTCTTGGGACTTTGTCAAATTCCCAACGCAATAATCGCGGAAAGATTTATCCAGGGAATTGAGCGTGGGTACCGCCTTGATCCTTCGTCCCTTTTTCCGTTCTACGTGCGTGCCTACGAGCGCTAAATATGTCTTGCCAGTCATACAGAATCCGTATCCAGACATCTACCGGGGATGTGTGGCTATTCGTGCAACTAAGCTCATTTTTGTGAACTGGGTGATATTCATCGTAATGGAAGGAGGTACGCTACGCACCACCCGATTCAAGGACTTCGGCTCATTGGTACCGGAACCACAATATAGTCGCCCTTGCTTTGATGATTATTAGCGCGTTAAAGACCTGTCAGCTCCTTCCCAATGTGCCTACGTTGTGGATGATTACTAACTAGGCTACCAGACCGCAAACACGTATCGGATTTCTTGAATGTAATTTACGTGGACGGTGAGCGATACTGATGAAAGGGGAAGATGCTCTGGCGGATCGCTGATCCGCTCTCTCAACTCCTGCACAGGCATCCGGTTCTATTTGTACACTTTCTGTGTCACGTTGGCCAACATCTTCATCATCCTGTTTCTGCCAGTACGTGACCACCCCAAGTTCCGCCTTACGGGACGCATCTGACCACGGGGTTCGCCCAGATTGACTTTATTGCTGTCGGATCCAGGTTTGTATACCCCCAAAATTTCCCCATGAAACCACCGTCCGACTCCCCCGTTCCTTTCATACAGTATCGAGATTGTACTCCACTCCAGTCTCGCTTGCAGACTTGTGATTGGGCTACGCGAAGCTGGCCAGGAATTTGGGAGCAAGTCGGAAGCCTCCGAGCTTTCAGAGATGACCGATAACAATACTGTCGAGTTTTCCCACATGAACCGACGTAGGTTTTCGGGTGAAAACGCGTGCGTAGATCCGGAAGCTCGTGCGGGACCGTGAATCAACCGCGGTGGGAGGCGGGTTCTTGGAATCTACGAGAATCACTGGCATTTTCTTCTTGCTCCCCGGGCTGTCCGCTCGCATGCCCGGTGGAATCTCTGTTGAGATGAGGGTCAGGTACCGTACATCCACGGTCAGGTTCTGGTCATGTGCCTTCGTCGCTGGTTCACACCGGCGACGTGGGCGAGTCTCGCGGAAGAGTTGCAGTCTACGCGACGATGCCCTCTCCAGCTGTAGTCGTTAGTTTTTATCATATTTCGTCCCTGTGGACCACACTCTGTGTAACATACCGCTCCTTTTTGTGCATCACGTACTATAGGCTGTCCATCTGGTTTTAGGAGGATCAGGTCGTAGTCCGTACTCATTCCCTCAACCTACATCCCCCTGTTAATACATGCGTTTAGAATTGGGTGTAAGGATAATTACCTCCGCGAAGAGTCATCGGGTCCAAATGGAAGGCGTTTACACTGACTTCCCCTGGGAGAAGTTTTCCGCCTCGGGCTGGACAGGGCCGGGAGCAGGAAGTCATTAACGTTGATCTTTACACTATTCCAAAGGTAGTTTCGGGGTTAATCTGGCGGTCGAAAGGGTCGCGGGGGATTACCCGGCGTGAGCGCTTAAACATACGCCACCCTGGACCTGACCAAACCTGCCTTCGAATAAGTATTGCTGTTGATACCGGCTGTTGTGGCCTAAGTACTCCAGGTCGCTACGGCCCTCTTTTGTGAAAAGGATTATCATTATGACCATAGCTCGCCCCCGGCGTTACTCGGGATGGCAACCCAGCGGCCGGCTCATCATTATGCTATCAGCTTCCACGTGACATAGGTTTCTTTCAACCCCAGACGCTCGAAGGACGTCCGACGTCCCGAAAGTGGAATCAGGCTCAGCACTGCCAATATCCAAGTTAGGTCTAAACGAGAAGTCAACTCAGTTACGATGTGGGGGTCATGCGAGATGGATCTAGGGCCGACGTAACTGTCGAACGTGGCCGAAAAGGGGGGTTAATCGTGGATAACAGCTTGAAACCACCTTTCATCCGAAGACCCAACAACATGTCGTATCGCCATGTGCACAATCCCCCATCCCGCCGGTTGTCCCTTCAATTGGCTCGATGCCCTGACCTATACCGTCGCATAACGAGTCGTGGAATATTGCAACGAGAGGCATGAAATAAGGCCAGTGTCAATTGGAAAGTTCGGTCGCTCCCAGGATCGCTTTTGAGGAGGAGGACATGGTCGTGGTTAGCGAGCTCATTATGGACCCCGGAGATCGGAGAAGATGACCACAGAGGAATGAATCATGTACGCTGCGGGGTTGTGGTATTCACCAAGGGCCGAAAACTTGAATCTGGAGGTCGGGGGTTGGCTTCACTTGGTGAGTTTCCCCTCCCACGCCCTTGAGACACTCGAAGCATTGAATTTCACTCTCGAGAAATAGGTACGGAAGATCATGGATGCTGGGTCTAGAATTGTCGCTTGGCAGGTTCTCGAAGGCCATGGACTCTCAGACGTCACGTCCGTCGGTCAGCCCCTCCTCGACGAGTTGTAAGATTGTTGGAGGACGAAGGAAGATTACGGGGCTGAAGCACCCGCCCAAGTTCAAGTACAATATCATTTACTGGGTGCGTGAGTCCCAATTTCTCTGCTTGATGCATACTATCTGCTTGGTAAGATTGCGCTGAAATGGATCGTCGCTACCGGGCGTTTCACACCCCACCCAACGATACGAAGTATCTCCGAGGTCTAATATTTGTGCACCGATATATCGAGGGCTAGCCTATGAGACCCGAGCCGGGTCATAGCGGAGGCTGTATCTATACGAATAATGGAAGACCCCCGAGCCTCGTCCCCAACTGCGGGTGCACTATGATCTTTACGCCGCGTGTCCTGTGACCTAACGAAATCCGTTTGTAACCGAATCCGGTTCTGTCTTCTGGACGAACAAGAAATGGATCCTATTGGTTACTCCGAGTGTACGATCAGATTCAGCCGTACTACATACAGCGTGAGTAATCACATATATTCTGAACACAGAAACAGCTTCTCAGTACGAACGAAGAATAGGCTGAGGAGTGATGTAGATGAAGGAATTGAAGAGGGTCGGTAGAACAAGCTCAAACACCGGATCACTGCAGATCAGAGTCCTGTACACGAATGCACAACGCGTTCGTCAGTATTCGACGAGCCCGCTTGCAACTGACTCCCGACCGTCTCCAATCAGGTGCGCGGAACTCTTAAAGGCTTTTACTTCAAACGCTTCCGCGAAGCAAAACAAAATATCCGACCGTGGCGGACCGCAGAACTAAGCGAAATGGTTTTTGCTGAGTGTCATGAGGGATACAATATATTCGCTCGTTCGGCGCGAACGCTCGAGACTCAGGATTTTCTCTTAAGATCCCGTTGCCTTCCATTATCTCACCAGGAAGGACTCTCTTTCTCTCGATCCCCTTCTATGTCTTCCACCGGATTGAAGGATATCATCGACGCCGGCAATGATTTGTGAGTCCCCTTCTTTTCATCCCGTTCACGAGTGAACCTTCCCGATCTTTTGATTCCGAAATCTCCAGTACCGCAGGGAGGGTAGGCATCGATTTTCATCGATTTTGCGACTGAGAATGAGCGATTGCGATCAGTATTATTTAGTTGCGGTCACCGCCATCTTCTTCTATGACTTCCTATTGACCCTTGGGGACGAGGTAAGCCGTGTCATCGGTGTTTCCCCTCGTTATGTTTATCGTCCCCCCTATGAGAGATCGAATACGCTTGGCGAGGGATGAAATCGTGGGGTACGCAGGGCGAATCACTTGTACGGCGTCCATTGACGATGTGATAGTGTTTGCGATTTTCTTTGCGGTACGTTCACTTCTGCAGTAAAGTTCCCCCTTTCTGAAGGGATAGCACAGAACAGGTACTTGCCGATGGCATATCAGATCTGGTTGTTATATAGTGAGTGGGGTCGCAATCCGCCCCTGCTGTACGAGATCGTGCTTTACCAACCCCGGCACAGCGAATTATAATGTAACATTCCACCAACAGGTAAGCGATGTTTTCAACTGGGGAATTTGGTTTGGCTGAAACGAGCCCTAGCTGTATGAGTGTAATTTGGTAACCCCTCGAACCACCAAGTTTCACACATGTCTGCTACAGATGCGATAAAACCGTATTTCTTGAGGTCGCCGCGTTTGTGGGGTCTACGTTCCTCGCTCAAGTGGTTCTAACGCTGAGGTTTGTTTTCTCTCGCAGGGAGGGCTTCATGCTAACCACAGCTAAATGAACAGAATCTATGCCGTCACAAACAAGAATCGGATAATCGCATCATGCCTTGGCGTGATAATGGTATCACAGTTTATTGTTGGACTATACCTAATTGCTTATACGGTAATAAGAGGAGGTGAGTCTGTGACAAAGTACCACCAGTAATTCTTACCTACGATATTTCAGCGCAACCGGTCGTACCGATCCCACTTCCAGTTTACATGACATGCGTTTTCGTGCAACATGGATCCGTGGAAATCGGATTGACCGCCTTCTCTGTCGTATATGGTACGAAACTTATCTTGTCCTTCATCTTGGAGACACCCACTCCGATCATCCCAGATATTCTAGCCTTTTTAGTCATCGTTTATCTTGTGGTACGGTCCTACACGAACGGAGTCCCGGTTCCCAGCCTGCTCAGGACTATAGCCCAAGATACAACGTACTATTTCCTGGTTTTGTTCACCTCACATGTCGTGCTCGTGCTGTTTCTCTCACTCGCAAGTGTAAGTATGTCGTCATAATGCTTTCTACGGCTCACTGATACCTTTGTAGCCTAGAATCAAACTACTCTCTGCAAGGTAAGTGATGCAAGGACGTATTTGCTTCGTCGGTTCACCGGATCTTTTCCCGTGCAACAGTGGAAACAACGTGTACGTCTGAATATCTCTCTGCTTCCGAACCCATCAGATCTGAGCCGTGTCTTAGGTATCTCCCAGTGATGATCGCGCGGTTAATGCTCTCGCTCAAGAAGGCCAATGCTTCGCAAGAACACGCATGGAACCTTGGGGAACCAGTTGTGTACACAATCACGAGATCCACTGAACGTCGAGGCAGTGGTGTCACGAGGGATGGGATACATCTGAACACCTTTGCGGGCACGCAGGGGGGGACTCAAAGTCAAGAGTGACATGTCACTGGAGATTTCACTCCCTCCCTTCATAGAGTGTTGGAAGACTTTATTTCCGTGTAACAGAGCGTCCTGTGAACGTCTCGATAACCTCTCGCTTATCTGTACTTTTTCTCGGCCCAAGCTTATTTCTCCACTCGGTTTCCTTTTCGACCTTTTGTACTTTTTAGTTCAAATAAAACCAGAAATGTATTTCTACCGATCTGCTCGCTCTCCCCGTCCGACGCGACAACATGATAACATAACGATTGCCTTGTAGTATGGAAATCAACACTACAGACTTCCTACTCTCGGCTCCGTCCAGGCAGAGGCGGAAAACTTCTCCCGGGGGGATTCTGGGTGTCCGTGCAATGGGCGGGAGGTGTGTGCGGCATGCGATATGGGGTACATACGATGCGATCTATTTCTTGTGCATTTTGGACGGCATCCAACGAAGGTAAAATACCTTCTGACGTCGCGCCGTTACAGATCGTACACACCCGGCTTCTCACTGAACAGCCCCCCTTTCCCTTGTGGTTGTCAAAAGGGCGTCGTAACCGATGGGAATGCATGGGGTGCCAAGGGTGAGTCTGCCATGATATTCAGTCACTTCACGTTGCCTAACAAACGATACCAAAAACAGGTGTGAAGGAGTCGAGTGGGTACCTAAGGAGAGGTGTTGAGAGTGTTCCTTGAGGGTGTTGAGACCCTGGGCGGAAACTCTGACTAGCCCCAGCTTATGCGACAAATTTCGGTGGTTAGCTTGTTAAATTCCAGTTTAGGTTGGTTTTTGTTGATAACCTGAGGCCGGACGTGGTTCTCGTTCAGGGCCATGTAGATTTTGAGGTGCGAGGAGGTGCGATCGTGAGAAACTGGCACGAACAGATGATTTCGATCGCATCCAGCATCAAAAGGTGCACTCTCTAAATCATGGATCAGGTGCGTGCACTCGGACTGACTATGGGGGTCATCTCTAACGCCCGACGCTCCCCTAGGACTCATTCCGTCAACTTCTGGACTCCAGGTCTGGTTCCTCCAAAACGAGAGTCGTCAGCGCGCTTGGTGGAGGGGCGCGCCAGCGAGGCTCCCTACCCGTACCACAGCCGTCCAGCTCGAAAACGTAACGTGTCTTCAAGACGTTCGACTCGTAACAACGCATTGATTTGGTTTTCGAATTGCTCTGCCAGAAAGCCGGAGGCCAGTGGCACCGCCTCGTTTCAGCCTCGTAAGGTGAAGAAGGCCAATGCGAACGCAAGTTATCGAGACAGAGCAGCTGAGCGGAGGAGTGGGGCAGATCACGAGTTTACCCATGTGAGTTCCCTGTCCTGCGACCCTGCTCTATTGTACTGAAAGTGACCCGACAAGGTCGAGACATTACTGAACGAGTTTGAAGAACGCAACAAAGGCCATGATAAGTCTATGGTACGCCATGCCACGCTTAAAATCGGGTGACACACGGCGAACGTTATATGTTCTTAGATTGACGAACAACGCAAGTATCTTGGTGGCGACAGTGAACATTCCGTTCTCGTCAAGGGTCTCGACTTTGCACTCTTGGAACAGAACAAGGCCAAAGCCGCTGCAACATCGAATGTCGAGGATGACGAGGCTCTTGAGCAAGCGTTTCTCGGCATAGACGGAGGGGCCTCAACTGATGCTGTAGAGACGGCCCCACAGCCGAAGAAGAAATCCCGACAGGACTTAATCCGTGAACTCAAGGAGAAACGTGGGCAGGACGAGTTAGCAGAGGATAAGGCTGCTGATGCCGGAATCGAGGAAGTGAAAAAGGCTGGGAAGTTCAAGCCCATCGGATTCAAACCCATAGGTGGAGACTCCGAGGGAAAGAAGAGGAAGAAGGAAAAGGGAGGGGGAGAGAAGAAAAAGAAGAAGCGGAAGGTGGAAGAAATCGAGGACAAACCGGCTGAGGCATCAGTTTTGACGCAACCCTCAGCTCCCCCAATACCGGTCACTCTTCTTGGGAAAGGGAAGCAATCCGTATCTGAACCTGAACCCGAGCCCCTCGACCTGGACTTTGACATCTTTGCCGGGGTGGAAGACTACACTGGTGAGATCGAGGATGATGAGGACGATGACAAACGTCCGGCTGCCGAAGGCCCTCAGGAACCACCACCAGAAATCGATCATCCGAGGCGTGGGTGGTTTGACGGACCGAAGTCACCGACTCCTCCACCCAAAGAACCAACGCCTCCTCCAACGGAGGAACCCTCGGGGACGAAGGGCGAAGAGGTGGAGGGTGAGCCAGCTTTGATCCGCCTGGCTCCCTTGGCATCCTCCATGTCCGTGAAAGACATCCTTGCTATCGACGATGCAGCTACCAAGGAAGAGAAGCGGAAAGCGAGAAAGGAGAAGAAAAAGAAAAAAGCAGAACTTGGTGCTGAAGGCAAGGTAAACAGGGACTATCAGAAGTATGTTCTTTGCTTTCTCGTGCTCCGTATTTGGGAGATTCATCTCAACTTTGCAGGTTGATGGCTTATGAGCAGAAAAAATCCAAATAGGGTCCCAGTAGTCCAATAGACGGATGCAGGGGTACAAGGCTGATCTTACTACTTCTTAGTATTGAACTTGAACTCTGGAAACGTCAGAGAGGGATTCATCATCTGCTCGATCGGCCTACAACGCGAATCAGGACACTGGTTGCAGATAGAATCATATCGACAGTACCGCTTTCGCATTTCTGTGCGCCACGAAATGTCCTTGAGTTCAGAATTCTCACCAAAGTTGGCGCCAATGATCCCAAGCACGAGGGCGAGCAGGACCTCCACGATGATCTGAAGCACGTCATCTCTTGTTAGTTCTGAAGGTGAACGAGAAATGCGCACATCAAATGGGAGTTCCCCTTCTGGTAGACCCAGGGCTTTTAACCGGGACAGGTCTGGTATATCTGGGCATCACGGAAGCTCACGGGAGATGAAGATGTGACCCACGCTCATAAGTCGAATATGCGGCTGGATAAAATCGCAAAAATCAGGAATAAATTCTAGAGTGTAGACTGAGGTCGAGTACCATGCAACACTCCTACACAGGCTAGCAGAATTAGGAGATTTACAGATGCCATTGTTGGAGAGGAACAATGAGCTGGACGCGATGATGGGGGTCGTACAAATAGACTCAAACACGCGACGTGTCTGAACCTCATCATCATCAGTTCAACCGTTGGGACCCCTCTCTGTTTCCTCCTTCCTTCACTCCCTCCCGTATCACTTCTGGTCTGTGACCAGCTCATTGCAGAGGGTGTAACCATACTTCCACTGCCAGCGACACATCTCCAAAAAACACGACACACCAACTCGAGGACGCGTATAAAGCTCAATCGGATCCACGACGATATCATGTCCTCTCCAGCTGGTCCATCCAGGCTCGGCGGCCTTGGCCCACGGCACAGGAGGCCTCCCACCCTCGAACCGCGCACCTCTAGTGAAGATTCTGACGATGAGCGTGAGCGTCTCACCACCAACTTCAATCACCCGGTGAGTGCAAACACCCGCTGATTTTGACCCTTGAAAACTGAATACACGGACGGTTTAGAGAAATAGAAGCGCTATCGAACAGTACATGGAGACCCCACGTGCCGGCCAGATCACCGTCGTCGTGTTGACCGTGTTGGCATTCATTGTTCGATTCGCAAAGTTAAACCACCCGGACCAAGTAGTGTATGTTTCAGCATTCCGTCTTCTGGGGCTCGACAAGCTGAGTTTTCCCCCTAACAGTTTCGACGAGGTCCATTTCGGC
>Ga0307512_10002185_pt1 | contig 25530 bp, 20 predicted proteins | sample 14_EM_MG_FD_200267 | JGI IMG/M metagenome (GOLD analysis project Ga0307512, IMG submission 200267) | Populus trichocarpa ectomycorrhiza microbial communities from riparian zone in the Pacific Northwest, United States - 14_EM | ecosystem: Host-associated > Plants > Roots > Unclassified | place... | reverse complement strand
CAACTTGGCCGAACAACCCCAAAAGGTATATAACGAAAAGTACTGGCGATACTGGCGACCCCTGTGGAACTCCCGTTTCCACATCCATACTATCTCCCTCCTTTCCGTCCATCGACATTATCACTTTTCTTTCTTCCATAAAGCTCTCCACCCACCTCACCAGGTCGGCTTCAAACCCCATAACTCCCATTCTTTTTATCAAGTTCCCTTTTGCCACGTGTGGAAAAGCTCCCTTAACATCCATTAACAGCACTGCCGCGGTATTCCCCCTCCCCCACGCTTCTTCAACTCTCTTCATCAACCTTCCAACCGCGTCAATTGCTGATCTTCTCTTTCTGCATCCAAACTGTCCGTCATGAAGTAACCTCCTTCGCTCACACTCCTCTGCTATTGCGTTGGCTGCCACCTTCTCGACCACTTTTCCCAGACAATTTAACAATGTAATCACCCTATATGCTTTGGCGACTCCATAATCTGGCTTATTCGGTTTCGGTATAACCACCCCCTTCGCTTCCTTCCAAACTCGGGGATGTGTTCCTAACCTAAAAGACACTTTAACGACATTAATTATCCTTTGGGAATCCCAATCCCACAATAATCTTATCGCCTTAAATCCCAACCTATCCGGGCCGGGTGCTTTTTGAACTGACTGACTAAATAGAGCCTCTCGGATATCCTCATCAGTAATTCATTTCCACATTTCTCCTCCCTCTTCTTGGGCCTTTCTCTCCACACCCTTCAAAGGTTTCCGAAACACTTCTTCCTATATCAACTCTGCCTTATCCTCCCAGGACTCCGCCACCTCTCCAGTCCTAGATCTCAAAGTCTTTGTCGTTTGTTGTCCGCCTGGTTTCGTGTATCTCAACGCCTGCCAGACTTGGTCTCTTGTTGCCAAAGTCAAAAACTTCCGCCACATTTCTGTTTTCGATTGTCGAATCAGTCTTCTCAGGTTGCTTCGCTGCTTCCTAACTTGTTGCTGCGACGCTTCCCCTTTCTTTCTTGCTCTCTTTATTGCTCCTAAAATCTTCCGGTTTTCTGCAATCTCCACCGTCCACCACCTCTTAGATCTTGCACAAACCTTAACCTTCTTGCAGTGCCTATTAAGGTGATTAACAAAATTCCGCTGCATCCACTCAGCTTCCTTTTGTAAATCCTCTTTACTGCTATTCTCATCCAAAACGGGTCTCTTTGAGCTTTTGTCCTTCCATTCTTTTTGTGCTTTTTTATAATTTTCTTCCTCCTCCTTCGACTTAAGCCCATCAATATCCCATCCCGTAATTTTTCGCGACACTTTGGCTCCTTCCCCTTCGTCCCATCTTAACTGGGCACACACAATCGCATGATCCGAAGTAGTTGCCAAATCTGTTGAAGTCTCTAATCTATCAGCCATCGAGGCTTTAGTAATAAAGAAATCAATAAGCGATCCCGAAGTTTCGCCATTTCTCGTATTCGAATGGGTTTCTTCCCCGTCCGTAACATCGATCAAATTGTACTCATCCATAAGATTTTCCAAAAAGTTCGCATCTCTTTTTGGTGGGCACTGCGGGTCCCATCTATCACTGTGAGCATTCCAATCTCCTCCCAAAAGAATCTTTTCCTGCTCCATAATCTCACTCCATCTTGCTGTCTGTGCCGGTCTGCCTTGACTCCTCACACCCCCCTCTTGTTTCCGCTGATCGTACACATTCACCAATCTCATTTTTCTACCCGACGGGTATCTTATATCAAACACGTGTACATCTCCATCTCCCCCCTTATCCACTTCCGAAAACTCCAGGTGCGTATCTCTTCTTATTGCTGTCATCGTTCTTCCTCCTCTGATCAGCCTATATCCTGGGTGACTAATGTTGTATCCTTCTCTCTCCTCATACGGTTCTTGCATCATCACAACATCAGCCCCCCAAACAATTCCTGTTTCCAACACTCCCATGGTCGCCTCATACCCCCTGCCACAGTTATGCATTACGCATTTCACCATGACTTCATGGGGGTTTCTTGGGTCCCTGCGTTAGAAGATTGTCCTTCAGTCTCTTGAATCGTTACGACCTGGACTTCCGGCTCCTTTTCGATTTGCTCATCATCCTGAACCTTCTTTTCCGCATCTGCAGTCGATGGTCCCCCATCCTCTGTATGATCTGGCTTCTTTTGTTGATCCGTAGTGATATTTCGACGCTCCCCTTCTCTCTCCTTCCAGGTACGTCTTTCTTCTCTCGCTGTCTTAATGGCCTCCTGTTTCTTAACGCAACAATTGGCCTTCGCGATATGGTTCCCCTTACAGTTAACGCACTTGTCAACGTTATGGGTGCAGTTCTGTCCTGCGTTAGCCTTGCAACCTACCACGTTGCACTTATGATCTTTCGTTAGATGTCTCCCCGCGCACAACATGCACGCCGGCATCTTCAGAGATCCACATTTCGCATCAACATGTCCCCATCTGCTGCATATGCCACAAAAAGAATCTGGTCCGGCATTCACGAACTTTTCCACATCATACTTCACTCCTGCTGCCCTCAGACCCCCCTTCAAAACTTTTTCGGCCATTTTACTACCCTTGACCGCAAACACAACCGAAGATGCTTTCTTTCCTTCCGCCTTCTTTTTCTGCACATCTTTCGGTCCTCCATATACATAGGGTTAATCCTATAGTAATTCCATGCCTTAGAAATTGCCCAAGTCCAATCCATACATAGTATATATACGTTCACACATGTACATGTATGCGCAAATCCTCCAATCTGGAACAGTCTGTAAACCCCAAACACAGACAGACCGCACAATTGCAAGAACTAAATAACATAAATATCAATCACACAACCGCATTTATAGCAGCCGTTTCATACCACGAAAAAATAATCTTAACCTACCTGCAGTCCAATTCGTGAATTATCGCCATCAAATTCTGGACTGCGCGTTCTGTATGCTTATCAGCACCTACTCGTGAAATTTCCTAATGGGATAGTTAATATTCTTAGATACTTATGGGGGATTGGATTACGAACTACCGATGATTGGCTACTCAATGGCACCTGCATCCTCCAAGATTTTCACAATGGTTTTGGGCTTTGTGTACCAGCGATAATGCTGCCTTGCGGCATCGATTGCAGACAGTCCATCCTTTGGTGACGATGGTGCATTAACATCTGCTCCACGTCTCAATAGCATCGCGACAAGGGACTCATGACCCTGTTCACATGCCGCTTGAAGAGCAGTCCGTCCCCAAGCAAGGGCTGGTGGGGCATTAACATCCGCTCCATGTTGCAGTAGCATGGTAGCAAGTGGTTCGTGGCCTGCTTCGCATGCAACCTGTAGTGCAGTCCTTCCAAATTCCTGGGCCGGTGGGACATTGACATCGGCCCCAAAATCCAGCAGCATCTTAACAATTGGTTCGTGACCTGCCCGACATGCAGCAAGAAGAACAGTGCTGCCGCCTGAACCTGGGGCCAGGGGGGTGTTTATGTTGACTCCGCCTCGCAATAGTGCATCGACAATAGATTCGTGGCCTCTCTCACACGCAGCCTGAAGAGCAGTTATCCCACCTCTATTTGATGGAAAGGCGTTTATATCAGCTCCATGGAGTAGTAATGCATGGAAAATGGATTCGTGGCCCGCTTCACATGCAGCCTGAATAGCAGTCCTCCCACCTACTGGGGCGGCATGGGCGTTTACGTCGACTCCATGGTGTAGCAAGTGAAGGACAATAGCTTCATGACCATTTTCGCATGCAGCTTGGAGAGCGGTCCTTCCATGGTTCCAGGCTGGGGGGGCGTCTGATTTTGCACCCAATTGCAATAGTTCACGGACAATTGATTCGCAACCGGTCCCGCATGCAGCCTGAAGGGCGGTCCGTCCCGAGTTTTCGTGAGCTTTCCGGTTTAGAGCCGCGCCTTTGGCGATAAGTCTTCGAACTCCATCTATCCAGCCCTTTCTACATGCGTGCTGCAGAGATGTCTCGGGGTACAAGTCGCCGCAATGATGGAAGTCGTCGAGATCAGCACCTCTTGCGAGTAATAGCTCCACGAGATCTTCTCGCTCTGCCTCAACCGCGACCCAGAGCGCTGAAGGGCCGCCTTGACGGGCGCTTTCTATTCTGGCCCCCCTTTCCAGCAAAAAATTCGACAAATATCGATAGCCACCGCAAATAGATCCTACTAATGCGCATTCTACTTTTACAGTAATACCCTTGAGATCAAATTGAATGTCAGAGATAGAATTCACATCCAGTCCTTTATCCACAAGAAGAGCCACCACATCGTAAAGACCTCTGATGCTTGCGCAAACTAGTGCTTCTTCTGCAGCTGGGATATCCGTAATATTTGATATTCGGCTTAGCATACGCAAGGGAGTCTTGCTGTGACCTCTGATGATAGCAGCATGGAGCGGAGTTGGGTTCAATAACGACACCTCAATGCCGTCTTTCCAATAGCAATGGAGTGGTGCCTTTGCTGTGATATCTGCGCCTCTGTCCAAAAAGAAACCGGCCGTCGCTGTCGTACCATTGTAGGCGGCAATAAAAAGAGGAGTCCTCCCGCCCCCATCCCGAGCTTCAAGATCAGCTCCATGCTCCAAAATCCTTTCCGCATAGTATACCCCTAATTCCTTTTTGGATTTTGCAATGAGATGTAGGGCAGTTTGGCCTTTGTCGTCTGTTGCGTCTATTTTAGGTTGGCATTCTGAAAGGCTATTCAGAACGCCCTCAATGAGGCTTGGGCATTCGAGCTCCAGGGCGCGATGTAGAGGTAAGATGCGACTCACAAGTCCGGTTTCATCACTAACTCGAACACACGTGTGGCATTGTCGATACAGGGCCAAAAGAGACTTGACCGCTCCGTCGAGTTCGACAAAACAGCCAAGGAGCCAGATTCTGTGACTAGTCCAATATCTAATTGAATGTTCGTAGACTTCGATCGCAGCATCATAATCACCGATGTGCGTGAGCATCGCGGCAAATTTTGAGGATAGTTCGTCCGGTTTTTCCATGGGGTGCTGCTGCATGCTCGGATCAATATCTCGTACTGATATCATCCTTCGATACAGCCTTTCTGCTTCCGCAAATCGTTCTTCCGATTCAAGGATTGCGGTAACTTTTTTGACAGTATCGATCACATCGAGGTCATGGCTGCTCGGACTACCGGGCTCCATGAATCGGGGAAAATAGAGTCTTTTAATGCTAGTAAACATGACAAAGTCAGTCGCCACACTAGCTGTGATATTTGATATATATCTCCCGAACATACCACACATGGGGTACCCATTCTGGACACTGGTCTCCTTCCTTGTATCCTTCGACGTAGGACCTTACGTCGTTGAAGTTGCAAACGCTATTCACTGAGCAGTCTCTGCCTGTAATTTGGGTTGTCTGAGATACGATCGCCATGTCTGTTTGTTCGGAGACAAAAAACTCTGGTGTCGAATCCGCTAGCACCTCTGGAGGTGGTATAGCGTCACGATTTGGAACCATAAACTGGACCACTAAGGGTTGCACGGGTGACTCCAGTGGACCCTCGTTCGTTGAGCTCCGGTATCTCTCGGAACCGATACAGGCTGTCACTTTCTTTTTCTGTCTGGAAGTCGCGAGCTGTGGCTCAGAACACGGAAGGTCTTGCATAACGCAGAGCCTGCATCTCTCCCCCGGCCATTGGCGTTCATCCGGCTCGCACTATGAGTATATCAGTGCTTAGATACGTACAGGTTGTACTTCATTCATACCTTTTGCTTTTTCTCGCGACACCGCTGACATTTCCAGCGAGAGAGTTTGCGTCGTTTGGCTTTTCCCGGAGCGTCTAACAGGCATGTGTACCCGATAGTTTTGCATCGCTCGCATGATGACGAATCCGAAGATGGCTCGCACTGTTCTTCCGCCATGATTAGCAGGTTATTCCTTACTTTTGAAATACACCTAAGGCATTCCTTCTTACCTTACGCCGATCGTTTGTGCAATGCCAACATCTCAGAGCTTCCTTTCTCCTTCGGTTTGTACTTGTAGACGGTTGTGGTGACAAGGATTGCGGTCTAAGTCGAACTTGTGGTGTTTCTGGTAGTGGGAAATCCAAGTGAGGTGGGTCGTATGAAAAAGGTGGCCCTACATCGTGTGAACTCCGCATTTGGGGGCTGAAGGCACGAAAACCCTGCATTTTTCAAGCAGAATGAAAGGGTTCGGAAGAATAAGAACCAGTCCCTTCGGTGCGAGCTCAATTAGTGGGCGGCACGAAAGCGAAGTTATAAATTCTTCCCGATCGGCTTCGGGAGCCTAGTGGACTCGGTGGGTGAAGTGCAAAGTGCGACTAGCTTCCTTCTAAGGAAGTACGCAAAGTGCGATGCGGTGAGGCGTAACTACAGTGAGATGTGGGGATTTAGCGAAGTGCGCAGAGTTCCACACGTTGCACGTATATGAACTTCTATTCGCTCCGACGGTGAACATCCAGAAATTGGTTGAAGTGGAGGAATAGGTGCTTTGCAGACGCATTCAATAAGGCGACAAAAGTCACGTTTTGGACGGATAATACCGCACATTATGTGGTACGACAATCCAAGGTTTCGAGAAACGAGCTTGCGAGCGATGAGAAAATCTGAGAAAATCTGAGAACGAGAGCAAACAAACTCCTTTACCCAGACACTTCACATAAGTTGAGAACCCTAACCATTATCACGTTACAGAGTGCTATCTGATGATAGCAGCTACAAAGTGTACTATTGTCCAACGATACATGGCAACGACATTTCAGATTTGTCGGGGTTGCCCGACTTTCTTCCAGGCGCTCTCGTATACATTCTTTTTTCGCTTTGAGGGGTTTTCTCTGAGCAAGGAGAAAAAGTCTGGGCAGACTATTTTTGTCGAAAAAAATATACATCTCTTCATCTACTCTAACAAGTCGATGGGCTAGCGCCAGCCAAAAAAAAACGTCTGAAAGCGACAGTGAACGGTATGTACTCGATTGCCATTGGATTTAACACTTTCGAACCTATTCGCGGGTTGCGTGTAAATTTATATTTAGCATCTGTCGTCATTGTGCTTTAGTGCTCAGCCGCGGTCCAAATGTCCGTCTTCACCTGTGGGGTGAGTAGTCTAGAATCGCTGACATCTCTCCTATTTCGAACCCTAAGCCCCAACTGTCATAACGCTACTGTATTGGCTACTACCCTCTTGCCACCCTGCAGGTTGATCAGTTGCATCTTCTCTAAGTTCAGCAGTATAATATCGCACAATATAGCTGGCATGTCGCTATCTCTTGTCTTCTCACTCAACAGCAAAATTACATTCCTGCTCACCTTCAGCCCTATGCTGGTAAAATGTCCTTACGGACGCGCAGCCCATAGAAAGCGGTTTTTTGAACGGTAATCTATAGGAAGTTAGTGCGTGGGAACTATGAAGTCTGATGGATCTGCACGTGGACCGGATAGCCATAGTACAGTGGCAAAATCTGCGCTATATACTATGCACTATGCTGGATACTATACGCCATCACCAGGTGCACTCAACTCCAATCCCTAAGTGCATTCAACTCTAAGCTTCCAAATGCATTTGTCTCTATGCTCCCAGGTACGCTCCAAAAGTACAAAATTGGCCAGTGCTCAAGATCAGATCAGCGGATCCACGATCTGAGAGCCCGACCATTTAGAGCCCTATCGAGTAGATCATTTGACGTCAAACAAGGGTCTTAATCAGACCGCAATTGGTTGAATTGATAGGATAGTTATCCCTGACGGTGTATTCCATCAATTCCACCATTCACCCATGCTAACTCCATAAATATTGCTCTGATTGATATCTTCATATGTTCTTCCAAATCTTCGTTCCCGTGGGGGTTCCTGAAACTCCACCGACGATACCTTATACTAACTACTCCATACTTCGCAATGTACAAGCGGGCTGCAAGTTTCTGGACACTTCGGTCTCGAGATCATTGTGTCACAAATCAAGCTGCATTCTCCAGGGCTGTTGACCGTGAGGGATTCAAGACTATGTCGGACTTCTTATGACAAAGTATACTTGCATTGGTGACATTCCTTGAATGCGTGTAAAAAGCGGGTTCAAGCCTGCAACTTTGATGTTAATAGCACCGACTGTATGGGTTTCAGCCTCAGGAAGGCCTGGTGTTTATAACACTTACTGCAGGTTTCGAACCTGCTTACTGGGTGTTTCTAGCACCATGTCCGACTCGGTAGGCTAGGCGTTCATTTCTTGTTTATTTAAAAGATTTATGGAAGATTTATCACTCAGAGACTTTGCTTTCGTGCCTAGACTTTTTTTGCCTTGCTCGGCGAAGCAACTAGGAAAGTCTGCTAGAGAGGTGGAGTAGCATTCGAATGTGTAGACCACACGAATACCAAGACTTTCCAGTCTTCACCTTTTAATAATCTAAAACAGGGGGAGCTTCATGATAGTAATTGCGTACTGCTGCCAATTAAAAATAAATCTCTATCCCCTACATACCTAACTTTCTTAAATTTGTTACACTTCCTATTTAGAATACCGATCATAGGATTTATCCAATCAAACGACCAAGAATGGCTCAGCCTGACATTGATCAACCAATGAGCTTTCAGGGCTGAAAACTGCAACGAATCTAAGATAATCCGGCGTGTAGGGGATACTTTCCTCTGCACTCTCATTGCTGTGATACTTCTTGATCTTTAGTATCTTTGTTGAAAACCGAGAGAAAAGAGGTCTTCGCATTCGCACATTCGAATGCTACTCCAACTCTCTATACGAGCAGACTTGTCTATAAGCGAGGGAATTCATCATGAAAGAGACATCTTTATTTCTCTCTAAACCAAAACCAAACCAGACCAAACTCCAAAGCATGCAAATCCCAATCCCAAACCTCCTAATTCCCATTCACCACCCCATCGCAACACCATTAACCTTCTTCTTCCTAACAATCTCCATATCCAACACAGGATCTATCTTCTTCTTAATCGGATACTCCCCCCTAAAAGTCCTGCACATGCTTCAAGAGCCTATGATAGCTCGTGCCATTGCCTGGTTGGATCTGTCCAATAATCCCGGCACGATCCGAGTCGACGTTCTTGGGGACGATGAGCGAGCGACCGACCATGTACTCGAGGCCCTTGAAGGCGAAATCCATTGCCTCGCGTGAGCCACAGGGAATTACAATCTCGTTAATGAAGGCGATCTTGGTATCCGGGAAGCGTTCGCGGAGGTAGTTAATGATGTTGGGGTTGTAGGAGCCACCACCGCCAAGGTAGATCTCGTGGATTCCGCCTCGCGGGCCCCAGCGCTCATATCCATTGCAAGGGATTTTGCAGTGATCCGCGTGATGGTGGCGACACAGTCCTCAGGGGTGGCGCCGTTGGCGAGCATACGCTAGCAGATGTCTTCGCTCCAAGATTCGCCGAAGGTTTCGCGGCCGGTGGTCTTGGGGATATCGTGGACGAAGTAAGGGCCCGCCAGGATCTCGTCAACAATCGCCTGGTCGACTTTTCCAGCCACGCCCATTACACCGTCTTTATCGTACTGCTTCTCGCCGTTGGTAAAGAAGCGCATAGCGCCATCAATGAGGACGTTTCCTGGCCCGGTGTCGAAGTCGTAGCCGGCCTTGCGGTCACCAGCGAGAGCATGGTGATGTTTGCGATTCCGCCGATGTTTGGACGGCACGGTTGAGAGTTGGGTGGGTTGTGCAGAGTGCGTCCCAGGCAACAAAGAGGGGCAGCCCTGACGCCCAAGTGCAAGATCGCTGACGCGGAATTGGGAGGGGGTTGTGACGCCGGTTTTAGCAGTGATCATGGAGATCTCGGCCTTGTCTAGGTGCGCGCGGATTTGGTCACTCTCGAACATCTCCGGGAGTGGGAGGTACGAGATTGTCTAGCCTTGCCCGGCGATGATGTCGACGTCGGTCTTGAGGCTGAAGCCTTGCTCGACAGCGAATTGGATGATAGCGTCGGCGGTGGATTCGCCGAGTTGGATGTTTACGATTGCGATCTCTTCCGGGGAGGTCTTGTTGAACTTGATGATCTTCATGACGCGCTCTGTGACAGTTAGTGTTGGCTCCTGTGGAGGCTGGTGGGCGGTAACATACTCTTCAACGCACCGTCAAAAGGAACCTCGCCGTGATAGAGCCGCTCCATCTTTAGCTGTGCTTCGGGATGCTCTTGTGAGAAGTGGATGTGTACGATATCAATGCCGTCCATAGAATTACCTGCAATGCGTCAGCTATCGCTGTAGTTCGTCGTCGTAAGGTGGTAGAATCTACCAGCACAGGTGCCGATGACCTTCATGCTCAAAGGCTTTCCTCCCCATGTTGAGTTCGTCATTGTAGCGGGTATCTCTGAAATCGGCGTGCGGTAGATAAGAAAGAGAAAGATGCCCAAGGCGATTTGTGTAGTTTCTGAGGATGGGGATAAAAGACAGCGACACAGGACGGCTTCATATCTGTATTTCAACCCCTCGTTGGGGCCGAGATCCAATGACCGGAATACCTCCATCCATCGTTCGCGGAAGGAAACTCGATCCGCCTCTGAGAGAATCTGGTTCCCACGATGCGTGGAGGAGATAAGAGTTTCGGGGACATGTTCGGCGAGTGAGATGCATGCGGTTCGGTTACAAGGCTCTGGTAGCCATGTGCGGCGGACCTGTCCATGGATGGGGCGATTCCGCGAATGGGTCAGAACAAATGCTGCAGATGTCTAACTGTCTGCAAGTGATTCGGGGCCTGGTATGGCGGGAGTAAACGATGAACGGGGGATACAATTCGAGACGATCGGATCGGCGGTCAGTCTTATAGAAAGAATACCTCCTCGAGCGTGGGTGGGTGACGTGAACTAGACGCGATACCATGCTGCACTATTTTTTTCCGCCATGTGGAAATTCACCCATACTCCGCATCCCCACACTCCACACTTTTTCCATCCAGCCCGGGCCCCTTTGTCCCGAGATGGGTTACCGAGTGTATTGCGTATGCAGTTGTTATTGAAAGCTTACCTATACCGTGTAGCGAAACGGCAGTCTCGGACCTACTAGTTATGTGTTTCCCCGGGCCTGAGAATACCTTCCTCGTCCTCAGCTCATCAAAGAATTCGAACATTTTGTTTTTTCTTCTTGCCACAGCCATAGCCTTATCCTTTACCCCTTGATTCCGACATGCATATTTCCCCGGGGAGCAACCGGCCGGGAATCTGGGGCAACCTTAATACAATTTACTCTCCCTCTCTTTCAAATACGGGTACAGATCTGCCGCTACTTTAACGGCTCCCTACCATCTTCGGCCCGGAGGGAATTTCCTTCCTGGTGTTGTGGCTTGGCCTCGGATAGGTTCCGAAGTATGCGGCGGGGACTTCTGCCTTCCGAGGCACATGGAGCAAAACCGGGATGCAATGCCTTCCGAGAATATGGTATCGTAAGCTGACCGCTTCACCCCATCACACGTTGTCGCTAATGTATAATACGGGGAACAAAGATAAGCGAGCCTCGTGGCGAGTGTGGGTGGGAGGGATTTCCAATGATTGCCACATGGTACAGGAGTTTTCCTGTGTTACTTCAGAGCTTCGAGGCACGCACATCCGTATCCTCCCCGAGCTGTTCTGATGCCACAAAACACCGAACCCGGTAATCATCCCCGCCCTATCAAGCTTTTGCTATAGCATTTAGCGAGAGCACTACAAGGTTGGGTTTGTGAGTTAATGCCGTTCATAGGAATCACTCGGACAGCAATAAATCCCGAGAGATCGGATTCCCCAACTATACCCAATGAGCTATTTGAAAACTGGAACACCACAGGATCAAAAATCCAGACCGTCCACTTTGCGCCAACCAGCATCCTGGGTATCTAGACCTTCCGTTCCAACTCGCTATCCCAAGAACCAAGAACCTACAGCTGCGAGTCGCATCTAAGATCAAAAACTCTCAGTAAACAGTCCCCCACCGTCTCGCCATACCCAATCTCCTCTTGTACATCCCTCTACCCTAGTTCGCGTTCTCTTAGGGGCTGCGCCCATTCCCACTATTCCAGCAACCCCTAGACATTCCCCCTCGTATTCCATCCCGTCCTCACGTGGATATCATGCAAGCACTTCACCAGCGCCTTCCGTTTCGGTCAGTCCACAGCGCAAGACCCGCTAACGTGAGCAGCTGCACAGCATTTACCCAACTTATGTCACGACAGTTAAACACGCTATTCGCAACCGCAGCGTCAACATACTCTATCTAGTCGCGAGCTCTGCCTGCGCCATAAACCGCGCCGCGCGCTCCTGGCGACTATGTTCCGGGCGCGCGAGGATAAGTAGGACCCGGGTGAGGTCAAACATTTGCACAGCGGCGCACACGGCGTCGCTGACGTAGCGGAAGGACTGGAAAGAGTTTCTTCGTTGTGGGGATCGGCTTCGAGCAGAGCGAGAGGGTGGAATTGCCATGGCTGTCGCCGCTCGTGGGTGGCGACGCGGTCTTGCAGTGCGTGCCATTCTTCGAGGAGGCCGGGCGGGAAAGGGATGTTCTCGACGAACCCTTCAAAGGAGATTGTGGACCTGCGCCAATAGGAGCACGACATAATTCGACCAGGTGTCCACTGTCCAGCCGCCCAAAGCTTCGCGCAGATCTTGCTTGTCGTCTGTAGGAAGCCATCCTAATGTATCCAAGCGGGTAAGCGTGGCAGTTACCAGCGATAATAGTATATCCATTCAGCAATAGATCCAGACGCACGCTTGTGCTAGTCCCCCACTCCGACCATTCCAGCCCTGTGTCGACACTAATCAGAAAGTGCCGCTGAGGTGGAGATGCCAGTCCTGGTTACTCGCGTCGATCATTTCACAGTGCGCTGGCAAGAGACACGAGGCAAAGACGGCGGTGGAGGAGGAGGAGCGAGATACATCTTCCAGGGCTGCTGTAAGCATTCGCAGTGCGTCGTCGTAGTGTGTCAATGCTGTATCAGCACGCAGTGTTAATGTAAGGTAGTATTGCTTTGCCGCACAAGCAAGGCTAGAGAGTAAGAGTAGTAGATGTAAAAGTGCTAGATGAGGCACGACATATGAAAAGTGTCCTTCGGAATCAAGAAGGTCGAACCAGGGCCCAACAATGTGGCAATAGCGATCAAGGAAAAGCGCATCCAATTCGGATGTGATGGGTTTGGGGGGAGGCCTGTAGACAGGCATATGATATGATGGCGATGGCGATGGCGAGGACAATGGTATGGACCGAGTCCTATTTTGTTTCAAAAGGCTGAGGGAGGAAATTGGAGGTTTAGTATCAGTAGTGTTGATCCTCAATTCAGTTTCGTTTATGAATTGATATGGTGCTTCCGATTAAAGCTTGTCAGAAGTCACCTCAGTATGAAGAAATGTAACTTACCTGCCCTCGCAGACCTATCAGCAACTGAAAATCCCACCGTTAACTCAACGCGAGGCAAGCTGACATGTTCCGGACTCCATTCTATGTCGACAACCCATTTCAGCGACGATCAATAATCACAGAAAACGTCTGGCAGGCACAAACCCTTAGTGGTAAAGGTAGTCTGATCACCATACGAGCAGTTTGAGCCATCTCTCTGGCATCTGCCGCACGGCTGTTGCTGGTCGCCTAGAGTCCGATCAGACAGTCGCCCAGCGGTAGCTATGTACATTAGAAGCACGAACATTTGATATGGCGATCTCTACACCGTTTGTTATCGGGAGTCAGTCGGCGTCATGGAAGGGAGTTTAGTGCATCGCCTGACTCTTACCATGCTGCATGTGCGGGTTAGCCGGACCCAGAGAGCTGGAGAGCCTATGACGTACCAATCTTTGACCAAGAAGCGGGTCCTCTCCTCATCACCGACATCCGATAAGCAGGGAACTAGGCATAAGCAACCATATGCCCTCAGGATGTAGTTACGTTACTCTTGCTGGTAGTCGTAAAAATGGACGAAGGGAAGACAACCAATCTTTTTCCTGCGCCGTCTGGTTATTTAGCGCTCAACAATTAGACAACTGCAAAGAGATAGCGGATTGTGGAGAACCATGATGTGCTTCCGCTATCACAGATATGTCATCCACGATAGCCTATTCCGTGTATGGCTTGACATCCTGTTCGCGGATGTCCGATATTTCAACGGCCTAATCATCCCGGATGACACACGCCCGTCAATGGCGCGCAAAAACTTTATCCCTAGCCTCTCCACCCAAAGGTACACATATAGCTCAGTGTCTCTTCAACAGATGTAAAACCTTGGTAATCGCCTACGTTTATGGGCGAGCATCTTCTCTACAGATCTTCGCTAGGACTTTATTGTCACCCCCATCATTGTCCTAGGCTTCGGTAAGAGTTCGCGTACGCTTCAGCTAATACCAGTCGAGTTAGCAGCTCAAGTGTCCACCAGGTATATGCTTGCGTTCACATTCGGTATTCTATGACATGTTTATTAAGCATCTCCGGGAATTTTGAATCACCGACTAAGCTGGACGATAAGCTCTTATATGATTGGTTTTTTTACAGAAACTTGATGCAATCACATCCGTACTGAGAAAGCTAGCTACCTCCCTCGCCGAGTAACCGCATACCCCGTCCCTCCGGCGCATTCTAATGGAATAAAAGGGGACTCCAAAGAAACCAATATCATCCACAACGGTAAGCGGTGTTACAAACGAGCGCTGAGCATGGTTGGGAGGTTTTGATTGCTGGGGAAAGGCAAAAGAAGAAGGAATGAGGAGATGAACTGCCTGAAGTTTACAGCATCTGCCCTTGATGATCTTGCAGGATCCTGGTTGTTCAATTGTTGCTTCCTACCTCCAAGACTCAGTAAGCCCACTGTATAAACAAGGCTGATCGATTGTCTTAACTGACGAGGTGCTATAAACACCCGGTGCTCCAAACACTAGGGCACAGGTTGGAAACCTACAAAAAGTGCTTTAAAACACTTGTGCTCAAAACACTGCTCATCGTAGGCTCGAAACTACAAAACGTGCTTAAATTATGGTGCTCAAAATACTTCATCGTAGGCTGGAAACTGACCTCGCTTACCAAGCCCTGCCAATTATTTCCACGCAGACCAAAAGTCTCGGCACGAGAGCAGCTGGAAACCTGCCCTAATCTTTCTTTTTCGCTCAGCTGTCTTTAGCGCCCCGTAGGGTCGATAGCTATCTCCATGTGTGGTGTGCCCTATGAACAGTGCGGGACCATTGTGCGGGACCGTGGAACTAAGAGACATTTTCCGGCAACAGTGGAACTATATAAGAGACCTTTCTATAGAGTGTGGAGTGGAAAACACACAACATTCCAAGGCCCTTGAGGCCATCACTTTCCGAATCACACCATTGCACGACAAGCTTTTGTATTTGAGCGGGGACTTAAGTAGCTTCAGCTTGGTGCCAGCTGGCCAGACTTGTTGTGTTAATACGAATCGTCCAGGCTCGAATCCCTCAGCAGCCTGTACCCCCACCCCTCACCAGAGTTGTGTGCTTGGTACACAACAAACCTCGCGACATCCAGTCTCGGCATAGACGCCGAAAAATTATAGACCGAAAGTTCCAAAAACGGTGGCCGGTTGGTTGAGCGGGAAGGAAAGAATTAGAGTTTAGGTTGACGTCACTCCCGCCATCCAAGTCTCTCAACCACTAGCACCAACCACCAACTCACAATCGTCAGCATATTAGTCTCCCACAATAACGACACCGTCAAACACCATCACTTGCACACCACCATCATCAACACACCACCACCACCTGCACGCCAAATCCCACCCTCGTATCGTTATATCCCCCACATCAAAAACCATCATCATCAACAGTGGCGGACTGTTAATACCAATCATCGCATTCACTTGAAGGAAGGGATAGAAAATTCCGGTGGTTACAAAGGCCTAGGGTTACGGGATAGAAGGAGGGGAGGGGAATCGGGCACTGCCATACTCTAGTTAGAGTGAATGCAGTATGATTAAAACAAACAAATAAACCTAGAGTTACCTGTTGCTACCGACGAGCCCTCCTTCATTCCTCCCTCCTCCGCCGACACTGCCGTCTCACCTCCCCATCGCTCAAGGTATGTTGCCGACCAATCTTTTGGCTCTACATTATTGATCTGTGCTGACGCAGAGCTATAAGGCTGTTTCGCTGACTCGTTACAGTCGTTTCCGAACCCTCCTAAAGCGGTCTGGATACCATTACAACGGTTTCGACACCGTGCTCGCGGTGTCGTATGGAGGGCGAGGTTACAGTGTCGAAATGCCTGGGCTTAGGCGTAGCTTTGGCGGCTGGTGGCGAGTCCTCTGATCTTACCCCTAGTACTGTCCACGAGACGAGATATTCCAGAACTGAGGAAATCATTGACACCACGGGACGAGATGTTCGGGGACTTCGTGAGTGGAATATTATGATGTGGAAGGTGTGCTGTAGTGTGGTTTTACACCTTACCAGCTACAGGGGTCTACAATCAGTACCTCGCACCCAAGAGGGCCTCTAGACACGCATGCAGGTCTGATGTTCCTTCTGTTAGTGCTCCCTTCTCTACTGTTCCCGCGCGATGTTAGTATCTTCGAATCAGTTCCTTGTGTCCAATCAATCAGCGCACTAACTGTTTGGCAGATACAACCGTTCCCGCTTCTGGTGTTCCTTCCACTGGTGTTCCCTCCTCTGCCGTTCCCACGCGAGGTTAGTATCTCCCATTGTTTCTAACTGGTCAGTCCGGTCAGATATGACGGTTAGCAGGCCGACCTATACCATGGCCGGCTTGTGGAACTCAAATCTAGCCGGTACCGCTACGATCTAGCCGGCCTGTAGATTTCTACAGACTGCAATGCTTGGTTGATCATTCGAAATGGCCGTTCCTCGCATTACTGTACCGAACGCGAAGCTTTGGACGTCAGGTAGTAGCAGTAGTACTTATTCCAAGGGTACTAACTTTTGGGCCTAACCTCTATATGAAGGAGAACTTTTTGTCCACATCTCCCAGATAACCGCCAGATATCTTCGCAAAGGCAGACCCCACAGTCATCTACAGATATCCAGGTTGTTTGACGCCTGGTCTAACCGGTTTATGCCAAGGGCGGCTTTCTCACAGCCCGGCCGGATCTGACCAGACTACAGATTTGTAGATTGCCCAGCGGTCGATCTAATAGGTTGGGAACACTAGTATCTACCTATCAGCACACTAACTGTTTCGCAGATGCAACCGTTCCCTCCAAGAGAACCGAAAGATTGAGGAGAAGTCGGGCGAACTGAAAGCAGAACTAAAGCGTCAACAAGAACAGAGTCCATCTATCTATCCATCGCAAATCATCAAAATTAGCTAAAATTTTAGCAGAAGCTGCGGCGGCTTCGATGGGTCGTTGCCATGACAGGCCCAGTTCATGTTTTTGATCTATGTGTTGATAGCGCCCACTTCTAGGAAAGTGCGCATAAAACTGCCCCAAATTGTGCCAGAAACGCGCATCTATATACCTTCTCTCCTCATCTCTCCTTTCCAATCTATCATTCTCTCGACAGATTTACAACATGTTACAATTAATTCGATACTAAAAACAACTAAAAGTGTGAAGTGTCATGCCATGGATTTGGATGATACCCAAGGGAAGCACCAAATTCCCTTTCCGAGGACTAGAGGCCGGAGGATTAAACATCAAGAGTATAAGGTTGGCTCGGTCTATTTGGGCCATGCCGATAACAAAAGCCTGAGTATTTGTTTGAAGAAATTTTTTTCCCCATTGAAGAAAAATAAGTGTTGGCATGCGATGCCATTTGAAGGGTTCTCATCATTTGCTGGAGGCGGTGCGGAAGTTGGGGGGCAGCGTTTCTTGCCGACGTCATCACCATATTAATTACCAAAAGCGGCAAGTCATCTCCCATAATTCACTTGTGGTAGATTATTTACTAATCCCAACCAGCGTCCAATATCAAGACTATAATTTTGTAACGTGGACTTCACTGATCTCGTTAAAACTAGAGCAAATCAGCGCGCTACATAAAATCAAGGCGTACGACAAACGTAGAGAAAATCAGGAACGAAGGATTTGGTGTGTTCGCCGTTTTGAGGTGGATATAAAGAAAATGGGTTTTTCCAGAGTGAACATTTTTGTTGATAGTCAAAGACACCAAGCGTGTCTTCAAAGAGCATTATCTAGCCCGAAATTTTGGAGTGATAGAGGAGTGACAACTTCTGAAGCTCCCCAAAGAAGGAGTTACGGAAATGGGACCGCCGGTGGTGCTGTTGGCTGAGGAGTTGAGGGAAATCTTAAAATGACGAGGGAGGAGATATGACAACTTGTTGCTTAGGTGAAGGAATAGGAGGGACTTGGCCAACACAGGTAAGCTTGCTGTATGATCTATATATCGTTAGGCGTGTGCCAATTAACTTGGTGATGTAAATAAAAAGTGATATGCAAAATATATGAGATCCCTTACTGCATACATATTTTCCGTCCGGTAGATGACCTATTCCCGTTTGCGATCATCAATGAAATGTACTCGAGTATGTCCCACTCGTACGCCGAATATTCCCGTTAGACAACAGGAAGACGTCGACTTGGTTTACGGACCAACTCGCTGACAAGGCGATCAACCAGTGCACAGAGTAAACCGGTACACCAAGTTCACAATATCAAATTCCAATGGACTCCCTTCCGCTAAAGTATACATCCAAAACTACATCTCAAAGCTACCGCAGGATGGTTTATTACTCCAAATACTACCCCAGCGTACGCCGTCTCCCGTCATTCTACTATCTTGTCCTCCTGCCGTTGCTGTATTGGTTCTCTATCGTGCAACGCTGGGCCGCCCGACACTTCATGTTGTCCAAGGCGGCCTGGGGTACTGTCTACCACTACAATTTCGGTGTGGGTTGTAAGTGATGATAAGTTTCCACAGATAATAACGGAGCATCAAATTGACATCACTGAATAGGGGAGTCAGCTGTTTAAGTGTGATATTAACATCATGCACTCACCGCTATGAGATGATATTGACCTGCGTACTCCATTAGTAGTAACGAACTCCCCAGACACATTTTCCCCCAGGCCAACTGCTTCATAAGCATCTCATTCACCTTCCCTCAAGTGCTCGCGAGAAGGCCCGGTATAAACGTCCAGGTCTTGTGGCCGCTGGGCCTGTAAGATTTCATATCCCGATCCACACCTTGTCTCGCCCCCGACTCTTGTTGCCTTCGCTCTCAAGCTCGTCCTGTGGATAAACGAGGTACAAGTTGCATCACTTCTGGAGACAAATCCACACCCGAGATCGGAAAACTTTTGTTTCTGGTCATCTAAACTCATAGCAACTCTCCCATCTCCAGAGAGTGCGCTTCGGTGGTGAATGCAGTGTGGGATGGGGCGGTGTACCCTAAGCCCTAGTAGTCGCAACTACCTCCTCACTGAGATTTGTTCTATCGCGCCTAGTTTGTTTTATCGTAAGTATCTACAGGGTGGCGAGACGCAAATAATGCACAATTTCGACTCAAAAACATATAAGCAGATATGCGCAGGATTTCTGAAGCCTGGAATGAATCCGATTGGTATACATTTAGCCTATTTAACCCCCCCCTCCTCAACATATCATGGTGAATGACTGTACTCGAGTACGGAGAGATGAAGCTCCGATGGCCAACTTTGCATGGTGGGTTTAGGTTACATACCAGTCTGAAATAACGTATATTGGACAATGTACCAGTGTCTACTCTTGTTCCCAGATTTTCTTGTCGCTCGCAAGCTGCTTGCCGGAGCTTAAGGCCAAAAGAAACGGCTAGTAAACGAGTGCACTAGTGTCTCGCCTTTTCTCCACCACCCAGTCATTAAACTCTATCTTCCCCTAGACAGAAAGAGGGTCTGTATAGCGCGCTTAAGATAACTATAGAGATAAGGCGAGAATAGAAAGGAGGCGGATATGCGAGGATCGAAGGCCGTGCAGCTGACCGGCGCTGAGCACTCTGGTATCATTTAAGAGTAATGAAATGTTCGTTTCGCGAATAATACACATTCAATAAATTCCAGCTACAAAGATTCTAACCAACCCGAATATACATTACGAAACACTTCATAAACCATCCCTAAACCTTCCTGCTAGATAATATATAGAAAGAAAAAAGCCCCGGTCCTAACTCCAAGAAGAAAATGGCAGCCCCAACAGAATATGCCCAAACCAAATGTACTATCTTCAAACATGCGGCCAATATTCAACCCATGCAACCGTCTTAAAGGATCCAATCGGAAGGTTCCTTATTGAAATGAACGCCTCCACGATGATAAAGAATCGTGCTAACACATACAACGTGCCGGCTAGGATATAACTTGAATATAATACAAACTCTGGCCAGCGCACACCAGTATATAATGCAAAATATGGCCATTGAGCACTAGTTCTACCTAGCTTGAGCAGTGGCCTCCCTCTGACGAGATTAGGTTGTTTTCCTCCGCACGCAGCCTTCATAATACCATAAATCGCCCATGGAAAGGGGATTGCTGCAGCAATCGATATGCAAGAACCTCGCCACATCCACCGCTCGATATAGCTCGGGAAATGCGAAAACCACACTGATGCGTGACAGCTGGCGTAGACGCAACTAAGCAGTATACTCGTGAGCATAAGGGCAGTATGTTCTAGCAAGTCTGTGATATCAAAATGGTTTCTATGCACACCTCCATGGTAAATGGATCCCTGAACTGAATAGTTGGGTGGATCAGCCGTCAGGAGGTACCGCCTATTATCGATACCTGCGGCTACCGGTGAGAGCCTTAATTCGAGGCAACACAAGTCTCTTTCAGAAAGAAGTGTGGCCTCGTTTTCTATTCCTACAGCCACCTGTTGCCTCTTCAATACAAGCCGCTGACCGTGGAGAAGTAATAATCTTGGCGATTGCGATTTGGGTTCGGATTTAAGGGCGGTGGCGACCACACGTTTGTATGTATCGTCGGAGATTCCGCGGTGGGGAGCTGGAGAGCCTTTAATCTCGAATCTTGATTTGTCGGGAACATACGGCTCAAAATCCAATATGCGACAAAACTCTTCGTACCAAGTATTTCTCGGGGACGTCTCAGAAACATCGAAAGGAGTGGAACACAAACGTAAACCGCGACTCTGGACAAGGATTTTAGCTGCAAAAACTCCTTCAGCCACTGTAGGGGCATCCGAATTTGTTGACTGCGCTTTTGTGGTTGCTAACTGCTCTTCTAAATCGTTTCCAATCGTCCCAAGTTTCCGGAAGAGTATCGGATGGGCGACGGCCAGAGGCTTGTGCCACCAGAGAGCGTAGACGACAATTGCAACGATCACATGGATTATAACGTTCAACTCCACCAAGGTAGACGGTAGCCCACTAGCCCTCCGTGCTATACAGTTAATTACCATCCAGAAGGCCTGGATGCAGACCAATAACTTCGCAAGCGAATCAGCTTTGCTTCGGTCTGTAATATCGTTGTCGTTCAGGATATTGGGTTTGATGAGTCCTGCTTTTGCAAATTCCATGAATCCTTCGGGTGTGAGCGCAAGATATTTAATGTTGTCAGACAAATCGGAAACATCGTATGCGAAACCTCCCATCACGATGAAAAAAGCGGAAACCATGGTCACACGGTCTGACCACTGCATCGTCCCTTCCGAATGCGATTGATCTGTCTCCGGCTTTTCCAAATCCGGCCAGCTGGAGCGAGATCGAGACCGTCCGACAGCGACGTGCTGGGGTTTCTGTTCGGGAGTGGTAATCCAGTTCTTCATTCGGACAAGCATTGACATGATTCTCTGAAGATACGTTGCAGTGTTCGTCTCATCGTTCGTCCAATCGTTCGTCCAATCGTTCGTCGCAGCATTCGTATGGGCCAATTCGCCGCCTTTATCTAACCCCCGCAGCTGTTCGCAGAGAGCCTGTGCATTCCTCCATTGGATATAAGCGGCATAAAGAACGAATTCCGGTGCCAAAAGTGCGATAAAAACCCAGTAGAATTTGTAGACCCAGATACTCGGGATGCGGAATATCTTCTTCTCCGGGGTGATGTTAAGGTGAATACTCGTGTAGACACAAAGTGTGAGGGTGACGACAGAGGACAGTAAAATATTGATGGTGCCACGGTTGATGGGGCTCGGAACGAAGGAGGGCTCCCCCTCACTGGTTGGACTAGTAAGGGGTGCAGCCCGTGTATTCAAAGCGCATAGAAATACGACCCCAAAAAAAAACATCGCAGCCAGGAGTGGGAATTGTTTGGAGGGCGTCTATTTTACGACCGGTCTGTCAGTAGTTTATCGTGAAAAGGAGGTTCTGTTGTACCTGTGGAACTCGAACTCAAGCGCAGATCTAGAATCTGCTGATAGACTATCTCCAATTGTGTTGTGGATGGCGATGGGGAATAAATACTTATTCCCCTCAGTCACATTCAGCCGCCTATTAAAATGCGCATATGCTGTTGGTTTTCCCCTACTCGTATACACCCCATTTGGACGGATTTGTTGCACCATAGTTTGCTTTTCTCGCCAATAATTACCCCTGGCAGGAAGTGTATTTGTCTTTTCTTCCTCGTGGTGTATGCATCGCAAAACGTCCCCTAAACCGAGTATCTCCACGTGTGTAGGGCTATCGGGCCGCGACGGGACGGTCGCAAAAAAGGTAACAAGGTATATCTCATCATCTATTTCAGTTCGGCATTATCCGCAATCCTATGACATTATGTTGCTTATTATCAATCCTCTCATCAAGGGACGATACCCGGTTTCTGAGGTATAAGGAGACGAAGTGAGGTTGATCAGCAATGCAGAGTCTAAGTCGAGCGCTTTGTGATCAATCTACTTTCAGCGGTGTGAATGGCTATCTGAGTGCGGTCGGGTAGTCATAGTCTTTGTATTGGTTTTGGACTAGAAATCGGAAGTTGGTTAATGGACTTCGAGTGACGATGCGAGCATGTGAAATGTTTTTAGTGCCAGCGGGCCCTATTTAGGAGGTACCCCCTCCCCCATCATGGTCAGATATTTAGGACAACGCAACAAGCATCAAAGCTTTCAATAGCTAAGACTCCTTTTTTGAAATAGTTGTCTACTCCTCATTACAATAGCCTTATAAAACGCTCCAGTAAAGCCTAAGGCCGTTACTCGTCATTCGGTCATGTCTACTAGGTCATAGAAGGTGTCACCTCATTTCTAGAAGTCAGTTTTGTTGTACGACCAGGGTATTTATTAGGAGGCTGAGACAACGTCTATCTACGGGTTTCCCGCGTTTACCCAGTTCAGTGTGTGGCGGTTTCATATTTCCCCGTTTGGTGGGGGTTTCTTCCAGAGGTGGGGTGCCCAGCCTCATCGTCCATGACCCGAGTAGTTGTGAAGGAGCCCGAAAGCAATAGGTGTGATGGGAATTAACAAAGTCATGGAGATTTTAAGATTGCCTAAAACTGTGGTAGACAACCAAGACGGCTATTGCAGAGGACTGGCAATTATCGAAAATGGAAAGTCGAACAATTGTTGATGTCGCAAAATGTATGAAGGATTGATCTACAACCTATATACACGCTCGTAAATGTTATGTACCATCGGTAAGTATTTTGGGCACCGTGGTTCTTCACCATAGTTCAGTGGCCCGCAAAGTCGCCCAACGAGCCGCAGGTATTACCGATCGAAGACCAAAACCTCAAAAACAGAAGTAATTCATATTCAACAGTCGTCAAGATCGAAGTAGACTCAAATAACAGTACTCAGCAAGGCAGTGCTTTGCCCTCATTGGCTATGTAGCTATTAGGACTTTCCAAGCCAGAACGAAGGTAAAACCCCCACTCACTCACGAATAAGAGTTTGCCAATGTATCGACCGGCGTCTAAAGTAGTAGTTCATAAATGTGTCTGTCTGCGTTTGCAGATATACAAACCCCCGCCGTCTCCCGAGCTGGCCAGTGATATCCAATGGATAAATTCTCTTGTTCGCCTGTTACCGAATCCACTCATTTCTTGTCCAGTTTGGAAACCGGCCAAGCTCCTCACCCAGAATCCTGTTGCAAGAGCGCATGCACATGAGCTGTGGATCCACTGGCTCTCTGCATTCTAACCTGGGTTCGTGATTTGTTGAACTTCTGCCGCAATTGAGCAGGACACACGCGCGCACCCCGGACGATGAGAAAACAAGGTTTTTGCTGCGGGCAGGGGTGAATTTTCGCAGTAAGATTGGAAAATGGGGTTATTATGAGCTGGAAATTCCCTCGGTAAGTGCTGGTGGTGATTCACAATGGTGCGCACAGGCAGGTGTTTTGAAGTGTGATATGCAATCTTACCGGCTGGAATTTATGAAGTGACACCGCATATGCAGAGAGGGGCGAGATAAATACTAGTCAATGATCCAACCCGTAGTCACATCATATCCTTTCCAAACATTGTTATTCATGAGTATTTAACCACCGAGTCTTCAGTCCGTAAGTAAAAGCCCACAAAGTGTACACAGTCTACGGCACTAAGACCTCTGTTTCCAGACAAATGGCAGACGAACCAACCACAGAGTGTGTGATGTGCAACAACGCCGCACGGCTGCAGTGTTCGAGATGTTCCTCCCAGTGGTACTGCGGGAAGAAATGCCAGAAGGAAGATTGGCGCATCCACAAACTTCTCTGCTCGGAGCGTCAAAAGTTCGAGACTCGCCCAAACGAAAACGTCCGACGAGCAATCGTGTTTGAAGAGGACGAGCCTACCGTCAAATTTATCTGGGTGTCTGTTGAACATAAGGACAGTTCATACAGCGACGGGTATGAGCATGCATGCTTAGAGAAATATTTCGGGCCGGGTGAGAACGGCTGGTCCCAGGTTTATTACAGCAACGTGAGACGGTCTCGGTCGTTGAGGGAGAAAATTGATCTACGACACCGGGAGCTTTTTCTCACCGACGGATCGAAGCCGAACAAAGCTGTCGCCGCAACGGCAGGGGCCACAACCGGAGAAATATGGAGTGGGCCTCTTGTCGCGTTGAAGTATGTAGATACTGGGGATTTCGGCATGCTTTCCTTTTACACCGATATGGATATGAGGGATTTTAGAGATGTGGTGGATTACCTGCTTACATATGGCCATGGAAAACCAGAGGAAGAGCAACAACCGCCCAAGGCCCTGGCTCCGATCATTAGGGGCATTAGTGCTTTGAGTCTGACTCTTAGAGGTGTGAGGATCAACTGTCTCGGTGACACTACCAAATCCGGGCGCAAGAAGTTTGAGTCAGTAGAACTGTCCATCGACCGTCAGAAAGACCGTCTCTTTATTCCTCCGATACCGGCCCGAGTCGGAATACTACTTGAGCTCAAGAAACTACCACCACCAAGCTCTTGGAAATACGATTCATACTTGCTGCAGAACCCGTCAGTCACATTCCTAAACCTTGACATCGACCCCAGCAGTAGCAGGTGGGGATGGGCACCGATGGAGTGGGACGATATGATTGGCAGTGTTGTGGTTGTGCGTACTGATGGTAAGGACTTATTTCCACAGCACGTGGAGGCACTCGACTATTATTGTCGGTATGTTTTGCAGCCCTTGTTTGGAGATTCGATGGGAGGGGGGATGAATCCTGAAAGCAAAATTGGTAAAGAGGAGGTCATGTACAGGATGTCTCCAAAGTGTTTTGAATTGTTCTACTCTGGTTTCATGGATTATAAGCACGACACTGATTCACAAT
>Ga0307512_10002184_pt1 | contig 25530 bp, 30 predicted proteins | sample 14_EM_MG_FD_200267 | JGI IMG/M metagenome (GOLD analysis project Ga0307512, IMG submission 200267) | Populus trichocarpa ectomycorrhiza microbial communities from riparian zone in the Pacific Northwest, United States - 14_EM | ecosystem: Host-associated > Plants > Roots > Unclassified | place... | reverse complement strand
TTTTAACCCTGCCAAATATGCAAATTTATGCAGGCTTCTGCAGGTCAAAGTATAAACCCCGCAGATCTGTAGATATCTGCAGGTCGGCCCAGGTTTACAGGGAGACGGCCTGTGCCGGCCCAGGTCAGTGGCGGCCTTCTTTTGGGTGGCCTGTATCTGACCGGTCTACGGATCTACAGACCGGTCGGCGGCCGGCCTGGCCGCTTCGGAACACTGTTTGCAAGTCCATTTGCATCGCTTTGCTGCTCTATAGCTCATTTGCAAATCTACTGGCTTCGCTTCACTGCTATATATCTCTTTTGTAAATCAATTGGTTTCATTTGCTTTGCTGCTATATATTACTTTTACTAGTCAGTTGCTTCGCTTGGCTTCGATATATCTCTTATTTTATAAGTCCATTTTCATTGCTCTGCTCCTATATACCTTGTTGTGAATTAAATTGCTGGCTCCTCTTAGTGGCGCGAATTTAATTTGCACACCTTATTTTCACCTGTCCCATTCATGGGTCCATGAATGGTGGCATGGATGGTACCGCCCGTCCATGGATGGGCCGATTCCCCGAATGGGTCAGAACAAGTAGTTTAAGATGTACCGTAAAGAATATTTCTAAGTAGAATGTACGCCCAATAGATCTAAACCGCTTATCGTTGTAGCTATAATAATTACTGGAGGGTGGCATGCTTCAAAGTGGAACCACGGGATGAAAACGGGACCGTCCAATCACCTCCCGCGCTTGTGCCAAGACGGACTTTCTCTAGGCCCGGTAAAAACACGGTATGCGGGATTGTCTCTAACGCTCAACTCCGCTTAAAAAACGTGGAAAAGGCCGCCGCATTAGAGCAGCTGCTCTGATTAAAGATCGGACATAACGGGTTAATTGAGCTCGTCAAGTAGATCATCGACGTCTAACAATCATCCTTATTAGACATATATTTGAGGAGTTGGCATGGGTAGATGGTGGGGCTAATGGAATCCTTCCTCTAGCATGCGTTCCAGACAAGGTTCGTTGCTTGGCTTGTTCGGGTGGCAAGATTCCATCGCGTGACACGCTAGAGTGCGCTTATCACCTACAAGTACACTAGCGTGTAGAAACCAAACGGTACCCTCCGAAACATAAGTTTCCATACTTCCGCTGGTTCTCTCTCAAAGTCGGCCCAAACTCGCCTCCGGCTCCTTGGGGCGTGTTGTTGCTCGCCATATTTGGCTGTAACCGAAGGCTGTCTCCTCCAGCCGGATAAAATATCGTGACTGTGCCCTCATGTGCTACATATAGTAGGGATATCAGCCGTAACATGCAAGCCACCTTTATTCCTGTCAGCGTCTAAACATTGCTTAGATCTCCCAAGCATTTTAATTCGCCCTACGCCCTCGAAGCCGTGCAGATCATGTATGGGCATATACTGTCTGTTCGGGCTGGGCCAACGTATTCTTACGCACGTTGTTCGCTATCGGCAAACAAGATCCAGCACACCCCCAGAGAAATAGTTAGCGCAGGAGTTTTAAGAAAACAACGGCGTGTAACGGTAAAAAACCCCTCCACCGCCAAAAGCTAGGAGGTGCATGCATGTATGCCAGTGGCAGACAGTGCTTTGACTAACCCAGAACCAATGATTCCACCAGTCCAGACGGTCCCAGTCTACGGTAGGGCTCAGTCCAGTCCAGTCCAAATGGAAGGTTGGACTAGACTAGACCACAGACTACCAGTCTTGGACTGGACGGGCTCGGTCTGGACCAGTCCACACACACTTACAAATTCGGCATTGTTTCATAGTCAAGTATCACTGACAACATGACTCATCCTCACGTTTGATAACCACTCACCTCTGAATACCCGATCTGGGCGGAATTATGCCAGTTCTGTCTGTGTATTCGGTACCATTAAGATATATTTCTCCCATTAAAAGACCGATACAGTGAGAAATATACCCTAACCCTGGACACCGCGCTGGACTGGTCTACGCCAGTCCAGTCCAGTCCAGTCCTGGTCCAACAGAATTGGGGACTGGTCTGATCCCGGTCCAAAAACTTCTTGGACTGGACTGGACTAAACCCGGACTAGTCCAGTCTGGACCGGTCCACCCCCGGACTGGTGGAATCATTGCCCAGAACCGAGTGCATTGCAGATTTTTGTCATGCAGCTGATGGGTTTTCAGCTGGAAAGGAACCGAAGAGAGCATCTCATTAATTACCGCCGTGACAATCGCATCATGCCTAACCAGCTAGTGATGAGGGATCGAATAGTGTGCGCTTCTCGCAAGAACTCTTTGGATTTTTATCTTCGGATGTAGGTCCGAAGATTAATCTAACCCACAGTATCCATTGCGATTAACGCAACGGTAGCTAGATCTGCTGGAAGTAAGAAGCATCTATTGGTGGCGCTTCCCTTATTCTGGGCACTTACCTTATTCTGAGTACGTGCAGTGAATAGGTGGGGTTTAGGCTTCGATAGGCGAGTAAAACTCGAATTATATATTGTTGCATTAACCAAACACTGGTATGCTTTATTCTAGCTTGGATTGCCACTGACTGTATGGTTGCCACGCACTCCTGCATAATTTCTTATCATGTCCAGCAGCTGAATATAAAGTAGCAAGGAACAGAGAAATCAGAGGACGTCTGCACCAGTTTCGTTCATCTCAGAGACCTCATAACCACAGCCTGCAAACATACTCAGCTGCTCAACAGCCCACTTTATATTGCAGCTTATAAATAGGTAAGTGGCGACTCTAGTAACTTACGGTTTATGAAACATAGGAACGGGCTAAAAGTCAACAGAGAACCCATCCTCGAGTCCGCTGATGAGTGAGTGGAGATCTAAGTGGCATACCATTCACACTGGATGAAGGCTGATTCTACGTCAACAGAACACTCCGACCCGCCAAAATGGGAGCCCCTTCCACCAAAGGCGTTTACATTCGTAACCGAACGATCAAGGAAGTGCAAGGCTGGATGGTTATTCTTGCCGACAATTGTTGTAGCGGCTTGCATTGCCGTTGGAGGCTATTTCTACATAAGCTCTAGCCTTCAGTGGATTTCAGGCTGTCCGTCGAAAGATGGCGGCTCGCTTTCTCGAATATTATCCGTCGTTTTTGTTCAATCATTAGCTGGAGTTGGGCCCCTATCCTTTGTCGCTGCAAAGGGTATTGATGTTGCTTGGGATCTTGTTGTTGGACGCGGAGGGCAACTGGTATTATTCTGGATCGCTAGCTGCGTCTACACGGCAGTCTTGAACCAAGTGCTTGAGTCGACAAATGTATCTCACGACCTTTATATCTCAGCGGCAATTTCCTCATCATCACTGGGCGTGATTAGCGCATTGGTACGACGGTTATTTACAACGGCAGCATTCTGGCCAAAAATGTGCTTTATGCTGTACTCCGCACTGTACGTGGCCGTATTTCCCACGCTGATTGCTGCAATGACGAGCTACATTGCAATGAGCATCCCAATGGTCGAGACCCACAACGGCACCCTAGCTAAGCTAGATTGGACTTCAGCTACAGCTCCAATATCTCGATCGACGGAACACTATACTCCAATGATTACGTCCTTGATCACTGTACCGATAACACACAATCAGACCGCTATTTATACGCAATTGCTGTGTGGATCTGGGTTGCGCTTTGTGTTTTGCAATGTATCTGGTCATTTGGAATGTACGGTCTTTGGGTGGATGCCTGTAGAAAAAGTCGGTTGCACCAAGCTGGCCGACGCTTGGGGCTCTATCGTGGAATTCTTGACATAGCAGAAACCCTCCAGAACGACCTCGGACCAGACACGTGTGCTTATTCGGAAGCTGAACTTGAAAAAGCTATTAAGGAGCGATCTTCTGGACATGGGCTCTCCTATCGACTAATTCATCGCCAATCGACTACTCACCTCACGATTTCTCAGAGCAAGATTTGCGGAGACTCCCCCTTGATTCTGAAGAGTGGGGATCTATATGGATCTATCCGCGAGGAGGTAGTATAGGGTACGTACTTCCGAGTATGATAGCGTGGGGTTGGTTGATTAGATGTGACTTGCTATGTCTTCAATGCTGACCAAATCGCAGCTGAGCCCACCTTATATAATATTTTCTGACTCTCAGGTTCTGCTCGTGCTTTTGTAGTGAAGAAGGGGGTTATGTTTATATCTACTTCTTAAAGTTGTGCTAGTGGAGATAGTCCTGCATTAGCTGAGAACTGTTTGATTGGTAATTATTGCATATGCGGAAGTCTCGGTTCATCAAGTTTATAGTCTTTGGATGAAGTGTTCCTTCTACCTATGCGGAGTTCTGTTCTCAATTCATTGTATTTACCCGCGCAGAGTAGGTACTTTCTAATTTTAACTTCCTCTTTTGGTAGACGAGTGGCGTATGTTGAATTGTTCTAGAGTTTGGAGAGAGCTATGTTAGTTCAATACTTAGTACGTGGGTTTGAGGCTTATGGAAAGTAGTTTTACGTAATTACTCGTCTCTTTATTTAATCTGCCTCACATTATAATTATCTCCCTTACTTTTCGTCGTCATTTGCCGAAAGGTGATAGCCAGGACGGTGCCAGCCACGGCAATTACCTTTATATGGGCGACGACCCTGAGCGACTGGCTATTTCGTACAATTTCAGAATACGTCAGTTCGTGTAAATATTAGCCGCTCAAGAACTACGAACTCAAGGTTTGATTGCCCTTCGTTAACATTTCGCGAACCAATCACAAATTATCAACCGAAAGTTACTGTTTGCCTGCTGTATGACTGATCTTTAAGCCACAACGTGGCGCTGTGGCGAAATCCCGTCCAAATCCTATGCCGATTCCGAAGCCGATCCCGATACTGCAGTCGCAACATCAACGATACTCGTAGAACTTACTGAGATGGAAGCAGTCACAGAGTGCTGGAATATACTCCCGACAGCGCAGCATGTAATAGCATCGTATTTTCGAGGAAAGTCGGATGAGGCAAGTTAGAAACAATTGGAAAGCCGAGTCGGTATGATTTTAGCCTAATAAAGCTAATGAAGTTATATATACAGAGGTTCAAACATAATCAGTGGATATCATCCCCAAGTATTCGGCGCCATTTCGTGGAAAGATGGCCAATTCTCAAAATCAATAATGCTCTGCAATCACTGTATTAAATCTAATGTTTCACTAACTGGTTTGGCTGAAATAACTAACCTACGGAGGCGGTAGTCAGTAATGAGTGGCTTGTTTCGAGATAGCATCGAGTACTGTAGTGGTAATTGCGGATGATACGTCAGCTGTCAGGACGGGCATCTGTAACCAAATCAAATACATGTGTCAGGGTCAGGACAACATTGTACCAAAGATTTTTGCTGTCAGAACCCAAAATAAGATGCTCAAATGAGGGGGGGCTCCAAGCTACTGCGGATTTTGAGTTCTGAATATAGACAATGTTTTAAAAATTGACATCATATGTGGATATGTATCATATCTATATTGTCAGTTACTACCTGCATCTTGAAAACTATTGGTCAGAAAAAAGTGTATCATTCGCAATTACCGGTACAGTACTTCTCGCCATCTAGTTCAGAAACATACCATTCCGAGGCAATACTCCAAAGACATTCCACAGCGCCCCACTCCCGAGGTGGGGTAGCCAAATTTTCTGGTTCGCCGGAATCCACTAATGTCGAATACTTGAATACTATCCTCCGGAAAAACGAAATTACTCTGGAGGAGAACTTAGATCGTAAAGGTCCATACGTACGTCCCCTACAAGAATTCCGAAACAATAACGCACGTGCCTCCTGTAATCTACAACGGCGCTTCGCACTAGACTCAGTTGGAGAGTCATCAGCTTCTGTAGCTTATTTGGGACCATAATTATTACTCCGGTCAGGCAGTAAAGGACCAGACGCTTCTGTTCTGCTATTGAACATTGCTGTGGTAGCCCGGGGATGCAGTTGAGGCTTCAGTTAGTGCACAACTAGTCTTACCTTTCTTTTCTCGTTTAACCCAAACTTGCGAGGCGACCCAAAATATTACTAATATCGTCGGGAGCATCCGATCGTTTCCTACCGAACCCGAGTATGTACTCTGGCCCACACTCGAGATCCATTCCCTGCAACGGTATAAGAAAACCCTGCATTCACTCTTTACCGATAAGCGAGAGGAACATCCCTGTAGAGGTTCGTCTCGCTTCCCCTCCACTAACAACCGACATTACGTCAAACACCATTCAACTCAAAATATAATACGACAGGACTTCGCTCATCAATGCGAAGGTATCGCATGCTGGCTTCATTTTAGTGTTGTATCCACATGCAGTGAGAACCAGTAAATTATAATGGCGAAAAGCGTATTCTCTAAGAATAATCGGAGATTATACTCGAGTCATGGAAAGTCAGTCCGAATACTACATTCTGGAAGTCAGTTTTGTTGTGCGACAAGGGTGTTGACATGGGGGAAGGAGGCTCAGACAGTGTCTATTTTCTGTGAATCTACACTTCCTTCCCGCGCTTTACCCAGCTTAGTGTGTAGCGCTCTAATTGGTGGGGGTTGCTGCCGGAAATGGGGTGTCAAGACTGACCTTCCATGCCCGAGTATAATTCGAAACTAGCTGGCCGCTTATTGCTTAAGCCTCTAGGCAGAGAAGTCTGACAAAGTAGTGTTATCTTCCATGCTACTATTTCTTCAGCATCATCTCTTTTTCGTACCGACTGCTAACGTTGTCTACTTCAAACTGTCTGCATCCATCACAATGTTACATGGTAACATATCCGGAATGAGAAGTTATGTAACTAACATACTACGCATGCAGTAACAAAATGGACTGACGGAGAATAGAAAAATGATAGATTTTTTTTTTAGCTTTCTGGATGTGTATGTAAGAACTATTTCTGGTGGATCATGGTGTAGCCTTACTACACTTTCGAATCGACTACATGGTGCGAATGGTAACTAATTGATGGTCTTGTGTTTTCGGTAACTCAACAATATTATTTTAGTTTCGCTAACAGTCAGACGTGAAAATACCATAATTCTTTGGTGCGCACCTGATATATAATTCAAATCATATAGACATTAAATAGTACCAAGAATCCAGTGGAATAGATGCCGAGTTATGTAGTTTACCTCCTTTGACATTAACCGCACTCGATCTTTTGTTGGTGTCATACCTCTGCTTGATTTCTAGGGGTCGCCATGTACCTCCGTACTCTTCCACCTGCCAACTACTAACATCACATGTAACTAACATCGTTCAGCCCAAATATAATGCAAAAAGACACCACTTATTGCGTGAAATGTCCACACACTAGTTCCGTTCTGTTGCTATATCCATTCACGGTAGGAACTAGCAGAATATAAGCGCTTTTTTTGAGTGCAATTGCTGTGGTTTAATCTAAATTAGCTAGCTACTTTTGAACTCCATAACAAATTGATGATCTGAAAATGAAAGTACTTAGAGCACTCCCATCACTAGTCTGGAGTCCGCTTAACCATCATATCCTCCTAGTTCACTCACAAGAGCGCTTCTAGTCACTCTCAAGTACGCTGGGCAAGTGCACTACCTGTTAGTTCAAGTGTGCTTTCCAAGAGCGCTTCCCACCACCTTATTGTGTGCTTCCCAAGTGCACCCCTCCCATGACTTCCAAGTGCGATTCCTGCTTTTGGTAGTGGAAAATGGGCTTCTTAGCACGATGTAACCCGGGTCGACTGTCTCCCAGTGAGTTTCTTTCTACCGAACACTGCCCACTAGCGCCGCCCCGCTCACAAAACTCCGTACCCTGGATCCACGCCGACCCAATAACCCAACCTCAAGCTGTACTACAGGCGTGAATGCTGAAATGTCGGTCACGCTTTCCGCTGTACAGTATTGAAAGGTTCTGAATATGTGTTCAACTCACTGCCATTGGCCTCTACTGATACAGGAATAGTCAATTACATGTGGTACGTGAGGTACAACAACCACATAAAACAACTAGGTTACGAGAAGAATCTCGAGGAAGGGGTTCAACTTAATCGATAAGGAATGGGTGAGTATAGTTGATGGGATTCCGACTCAAGTAGATGGTGCCGGTGCTCTCCGAATCCTAGTGTCCAGTTTATATATCCCCACCCGGTAATGATTGGGTAGGGCTGAACCTTAGCAACGGAAAATGACTTGGAATATGGAGGTTACTCTCCATCAATCAGAACTAGCAGACAATATGCCTTGTTGAAGCAATAATATTACTCAGTCTCGATTCTCGCAATAGCAGAGTTTATTTTAGCGACTGCAACAAAATAACTGTTCAGTGTTGTCAACCGTCCCGTCCGTCCTGAGCAACGACGGAACGGCGCCGTCTTTTTGAGGGCGGACGGCCGTCGACGGAGAAGTCTTAGCACACATAACAAAAATTATACCAAAATCATTTCAATTACTATTCTGACCGTGATGCAAGATCTGTGAGCATCTGCTTCGTCCATACAATTTCTGACTCTGTTTCTCCAAAGATTACGCCCTCTGCACCCAAGATTACGCCCTTTACACCAAAGATTTCATACATTCCGAACCCTGTATAACATTATTGGGCTCGATTGGGTCTCGCTTAAAGATAAACAGTAACCGCCCGATGACGGTGGATGGCGGCCGACATTCCGTCCGTCTTGAGTAAGGACAGGACGGACGGCCTTGGCGCCGTCCCGTCCGTCCCGGAGGAACCTCGGACGGACGGCCGGGGACGGCCGTTGGACGGGACGGTTGACAACACTGTAACTGTTCTAAAGAACCTCTCTTTTCATGTGATGTATGTGACACAGAGCAGATATAGTAGTTGAATAGGGGTCTGGTACATAAGATCGGGAGATATGCTTATGGTGCGCAGGATCTGATGAGATTGCAACGCTAAAAACTTCTTTAGGTAGTAACTAAACTACATTCAGTCAGACAACCTTTTGGAAGCTGGCACTTTAGCCTAAAATACCAACGTCCGTCTCACCGACTAGCTAGCTAAACCAAAAGCAAACCATCGAAACTGCCTTGCGCAGACACATGTTACAAAAACAAAAGTGAAAACGTAAATAGTTTCGTCACCACAGATGGCGCTCTGCGGGATTCTAGTGGATGGATCGAGGAGTATATTCTGACCGATCGGTTGCGACCTCATCCATTTACCTCAACCTCAGGTACTGGATGAAGACTGGCCCTCCAGTTTCTGTCTGCGTGAACTTCTGACGCCACCCAGAGAGCCTGACCACTGCAGATGGTAAGCAAAGCTACATATCTCACCTCTCAATTTCTGTACTACGAAGCTGCGATCGAATAGTCGATTGAAGCCGCTCATACATAAATGCCGTACTCACCTATATTAATAATGTTACTGCTGGAGAGCGGCGGCGACAAAGTGGTATTTCATTATCACAATTCTTGACGGTCTCCGTGACCAACGGGCAAGGCTAACTATTACTGAAACGAATTTTTGAGTATGAGTATGAGTATGACCATACTCTAGATAAAGTGAACACAGTATGATTAAACAACAAACAAACGAACCTTTGAGGGTCCGTGCACAAGTCCCCCACAATGCAAAATATACTACTTAGAGTATGCGGAGTATTATTATTTTTGCTCTGCTAATGAGATCCACCTCACAGACAAAGTCTTGTGAACAGCCATTAGCAACCGCACCATGCAAGATACCTCCATCGAATTAATGTCGTCAGCCCTCAAAACGTTCATCTTGCATGCATGATGCCTCCAATCCGCACGGCTTCATGCAGATCAGTTGAAAATAGACTATCGTCTTTCCACACAGGGTCTCACTTTTCTTGCGTACAATCCTATGATCGCCAATCGGATTAAAGTCCAGTACACCACCTGAAGAAATAATTTAATATTTTCGGATCTCGCTGTTCATTGCCGCGTACGCATATGCATCTAGTTGCATTTTGCCCTATACCGGGTACACATACTAGTTCTAGGCCTAGCAACGGCGTGCGTGGTCGTGATATAATGTGACATTATCAAATGTGACCAGCTACCGATCCCATATGCTAATTCTAGGCCGAGTAACGACACGCATCTTTGTGATATGACTGGACAAGCTGTTGATGTGACTACGAATTTCAATCCAATAAGCCTATTCTAAGGATGCGCAGCGACACAGGTGAAGTTTGGGCGGAATGAGGAGCACTGCGATTAGCAAGTAAATTTAGAAGTTACTTCAATTGTTGCATTCGCTTTACATTATCATAGTGACTGGGAACATTGCTATACTCCGCCTTGCGTTGTAACCTCTCGTGTGGTTGTTGTGCTTCTCTCCCTATTTAGTTGGCATGTCCGGCAGCTCTTGCTTATTCAAAATCCAACAAGACAGAGAAATCGGAGGCCACATCAACTTCACTTACTTCAGCGGCCCAACACCCAGAGCCCGCGAACCCTCCACTCAACTCGGCACAAACCCACTTTACACTGGAGTCCGCTAATGGGTAAGCGAGGATCCGAGTGGCATACTGTTCACACAAGATAGGAGCTGATTCAACGTCAACAGAATACCCCGACTCGCATCCGCTGATGGGTGAGTAGGAATCCGAGTAGTGTACAGTTCACATAAGATCAGGCCGATTAAACGTTAACAGAATACCCCGACTGCGAATCATCCAAATGGGAGCCCCTCCCACCGAAGGCGTTTACATTTGTAACAAAACAATCACGAAGATGTAAGGCTGGATGGTTATTCTTGCCTGCAATTGTTACACCAACTATAACTATCTTGGGAGGCTTACTTTACATCGCCACTGGCAACCAGTATGTTACTTCTTGTCCAGTAACTGGAGGCGGCTCGCTCTCGCGAATTTTCACCGATATTTTTTCTTCACCATTGAGTGGAGTTGGGCCGCTATCTTTTTGGGCGGCAAAAGGTATTGACGTTGCTTGGGATCTGGTTGTTGGACGTGGAGGGCAACTGTTGTTGTTCTGGATTACGGGCTGCGTCTATACGGCGGTCTTGGACCAAGTCCTTGAATCGAAATCACCAAATGTAGCCTACGATCTTTATATCTCGGTAGCAATTTCTGGATCATCGCTGGCTTTAATTGGAGCCTTGGTTCAACGGTTGCTTACAACGGCTTCATTCTGGGCGAAAATATGCTTTATGTTGTACTCGGCATTGTACGTGGCCGCCTTTCCGACACTGATCGCCGCGATGACGAGTTATATTGCAAAGACTGTCCCAAGGGTTGAGACCCCTAATGGTACGATAGTTGAATTGCGGAACAATTTCGGTTTCTACCCTACAACTGAGCCATACACCCTAGTTGATGGAACAAAGTATTCCAAGGATTACATCATTCAACACTGCGACAACACAATTCATTTAGATCAGTATGTATATAGCATTGCCCCATGGATCTGGATTGCCGTTTGTATCTTACAGTTGATATGGTCATTTGGAATGTATGGCCTTTGGGTAGATGCAAGTAGGAAAAGTCAGTTGCACCGGGCTGGACGGCGATTGGGGCCCTATCGCGGAATTCTCGATATAGCTGAGGCAATCCAGAACGACCTCGGGCCGGACACGTGTGCATATTCGGACGCCGAACTAAGGAAGGCTATTAAGAAGCGATCTTCAGCACGTGGACTCTCCTATAGCCAACTTTCTCACCAGTCGCCAAAGCACCTCACAATCTCTCCGAGCAAAACAGATGGACGCACTAGCTTGAGCCTGAATAGTGAGGATCTATATGGATCTACAAGAGAGGTATAGGGTACGTTCTTCCGAGCTTGATATCGTTGCATTTGGTTGATGGGATGCGACTCACATATCGTTTCAGTCATGGCCACATCGCCACAAAAATGAGAGTTGAAATTGTATTCGGATGCCTGACCTTTAGTCAATAGTGCCGAAAGCCCTATATGCTGCAACGAAAGCTACCACGACGTCAATATACGCTTCATTTGTAACCATGTGGCTCACATCCTGACACCTTATACCGACTGGCTTTGGATCTGCTAGTAGTGGCGAATACGTTTTCTGAAATCGTTTGAAGTCTATTTAATTAGTAACTGTTCTAAATGAATCTCGGATCATCGGGTTTTCTGGGATTTGGGTGAAGTGATGGTGCTATCTGTTCCCCGCTCTGCTTTTTGGTTTCCTTACTTTCCTTACTTTATTATATTTACTTGCGTAGAGTAATATCCTTTTAGCAATGTTTCGTTTGATAGATGAGAGTTGTGGGTGCAATGGTCGGAGGGTAGAGATCGGGCCGAGTCTACTCATTACTCAGTGTAAGGGTCAAAGGCTCATGGAAAGCAATCTTTCGCAAAGCTTCTTCTGCTAGTTCAGCACATGTACGGAGAAAATCCGCCCACACAAATGTGTATCTGCAGTTCCTAAATGGCAGTTGCAGCAGCTGTCGGTGAGGTGATTTTCGATCGCTCATTCATTGAGATATCACTCGATCATGTAGCATCACTGGGCAGACAAGTTAGCTCACCCGCTACGAATATGGAGGGGAGAACTATGTGTGTGTATAGACTTGAGGTACAGAGAGGAGATAAGGAGAAAGACTCGAGGTTTATACAGGAAACTGGTGTGTCTTACCGTCAGCGCCGGTTACTCAAACCGAGTTGAAAATGTGTTTCTCTAAAGGTACTGGAAAAGGCACAGAACAAATGACTCACTGCATTAGCATCCACTGTTTAGTCCTTCTTAGCAGCTTCGATGGGTTTATAGCAACTTTGTAGGCCTTTCGGGCTCATCCCTGAGTTAACATTGAGCGGCAGTAAAAGGCACCACGGAAATAGCACTAGAAATGAGACCCCGCAGTGCTTTTCAAGGGTGCCTTTCCTTATGCATTTCATCTCTATACCTTTCCGTCCCGTGTCATTTCCTGTGCTTTTTGCCGAGTGCTTTCTCACTGGAACGTAAAAAGAGACATCAATAAAGACACTTCCCGTAGGGTTTTGGGTCTTGAAAATGCAGCATTTTAGAAAGGCAAGAACACAATTCTTGGCACCTGGCGTTTTAGTTTTATTTGTATGAGGAAAAGGCACGAAAAGCATATTTGTGACCCCCTTAGAGAAAAGCACCAGAATACTTACTCCAGGTGGAACAAAACGGGATATTCTGACACTGACGAGCTCGGATGACCAAAGACGAGATATTCAGGTGCCTTTTCGGAAATACCAGGACCCCTGGGTGACATTGCGGACCTTCCCCGATGAAGGGGTACTAACTAAGCGTTTGTATGGAGAGTGTCTTTCGTGGTACTGTTTCGTTTTTGTTTTGTTTTAATCATACTGTATTCACTCTACTTAGAGTATGACAGCCACTTAGTCCCCTCCGCCTCCGGGCTGGCCGGCTAGATGGCGGAGCTCCACTCCTACTACCCGTCGTCCCCTTCTGACAAAAGAAAGAAAGCATCCAAAAGTGGCAGATATATAATACAAAGGAAAGGGGATGAAATCAAGGAGAGCCCGCCGGCCCTTGCTCCTCCGCCCGTTGCCCGGCGGCTCTTGCTCCTCCGCTCGTTTTGGGCGGGAACTTCCCGACACTAGTGGCCGCCAGGAAGTCCATCACCACTTGGTCGCATTTCTCTATGGAGAGAAGCTTAGAGACTTTCATGTGTCGGCATCTGCCCGCTCTCCATCCAGTTGCCTTCCCCACCTTCTTCCAGAGCGTTCTCTCCTGGTCTCTCCATTGGCTGTAGTGGCGGAAGAGATCCTCCTGCATCTGGGCTACAGGCCTGCCTCCGCCGCCGCACCACCAGCACTCGTCGTAGTCTCGGTGTCCGAACTGTTTTACACACGTCCCCACTGGCGCGTGTCCGGACTTCAGTTGGTAGAACCCGGCTGCCAGAGGCTTCACACTGTTCATTGGGATGGGTCTCTTGTGTCCTGCATTGCCTTTCAGTCTATAGCCGTGGTGCTTACAGCATTTCTCGGCCTACCACTCAGCCTTCGCTGCCGTCTTTGCTTCGGAGATTCGTCTGGTCCGGTTCGCCGCCGAGGTGTACATTTGTTCTCGTACTGTGCCTGCTCTGTGGCCCTCTCTCGCTTGATTCGCTTGGCGATCTGCTTCCTCATTTCCTGGGATGCCAGAGTGTCCTGGGACCCAGTGGATTTCTGTCTCTATGCCAGCTTCGTGGAGATTACTTGCGCATTGGCTAATCCACCTGGCTAGGTGTTGCCCTGGCCAAGGTTCCAGGTGCTGCGTTCGTTGAATGGGTGCTTGCGAGTCACTGAAGATGGCTACCTTTGTTACTCCGTGTGTCTGCAGTGTGCCCCATTTCTTTACTCACTTCCGGAGTGCGAGTCCTATGGCCCACAATTCTGCCTCATAGATCTCCATTCGTCCGGTGCCAAGGTGGCTGCGGAAAGCTCTCCAGCCATCTCTCTGCTTACACACTGCTGCAGCTCCCACTCTGCCGTCATCGGATCGCGATCCGTCCGTCCACCACATCCAGACTCCCGCCCCCACCTTGGCCTCCTTCTCTCTCGCCCAGCGTATCGCTTCTCTCTTTGCTGCCGTGTCATCGCTCAGTATGACCGTCATGACCCCAGGTTCTTCGTCCGCGTGGGACCGGCGCATTGTCTCTGCCTCCCGGCCTTGTTCGTGCTCTGTTTTGATGACTCTGCATATCGGTGGGCGAGACGTGGGGTGATTGTACGTCTCCTGTTGCATGGAGCCTTCGCATGCGCTTGGGAGCCTCCTCACGAATCATTCCTGCCTGGAGTAGCGGGCTAATGGCGGAGGTGTCAGTTATGAATCTCTCATGAGCGGACCCAGTGGCGTCGTGGGCAGAGCGCCCAGGGTTGACCTGGCCTGCCGATTCAGGAGGAGTTGAAGATCCTCTCGTCTGCCGATCTCTTTCGGGTCCGACCATAATTCGCTGCCGTATCGTGCGACCGTTTGGACGCAGGCTATTTGAACAGCCTTTACCCACTCTGGGACGACTCTGCGCATCCTCATCAGTACGCGCAGTCGGGCTTCTGCTTCCCTTGCCTTCTTCATGCAGCGGTTGTGATGCTCTTTGAATGTTAGGTGGGCATCCATCCATACTCCCAGCCACCGTGTCGCTTCTTTGTTGAACCGGACGAAGATGCAATGGCAGTCATGATTAGGTTCTCGGCAATGGCACGAGATGTGTCCAGGGCCGGGTAACTGTAACCTTATATAGACGACTCGCGATCTCTCTGAGATCGCTAGCGATAATCTTACCTATCAACTACTGTATTATATTACCACATCCATGTGTGCAACCGTATCTTCTCATATACTCTCATATGCGGCCATATACGGATAGAAGGCCTTACACTATGATCGCTCTTAATCAATTCGATACATCTCGCTCACAGGATCATGCCATTTATCCCTTTCGACGCATCGCCACGAAAATAATGCCTTTTATCACAAAACATGCCTCCAAACAAGTTTACCTGAACTGAATTGCGCGTCACTGACATCCATGAGAATTATGACATGCTGCAGGCAGCAGCATCGATAGCCAAACGCACTACTCCAAAGGTGTTACTGGAGGCCGAGATTGACGATGATGATGACCACTACGATGACCTCTGAGGTCAAAGAAGCAAAGATAGCCGGATCAACAACAATAGAGGTGATCTCCGTTCCCACAATTTTGACGAGGATCCTCTAGAAGTGGCGACTCAAAACAGGATGATGCTGGAAATGCTGATCGAAAATCAAGCCCAGTGGAATGGCGAACACAGACTCGAAAGGGAGAGGATGGCGGCCGAAAAGAAACGAATGGCTGCCCAACGAGATCAATAGGCAGCAGAACACACCAAACACACCGAACGAAGCACCATGGGCCCCTGACCGAATATCTGCAAGATCGTTGACCCTGTAAGGTTCTGTGCTGGTGCAAAAGAGCTGGACCGATTCCTGGATGCATTACACTCGAATTTCAACTCCCACGGCCACCTGTTCCCACGCACTGCACCCGATCACATCAAATACGCGATCTCTGTTCTGGACGGCTGGATTAATCATCAAAACCCGACACTTAGACAGACGGCGATGACAGATCCTTCGCAATGGGCAGACGACTTATCTACGGAATCTGACCCATGCCTACAGGACCTCGACCTCTTTTCACAAGAGATGGCCAAGGTTTATGGGAATAAGGACCAACGACGTGTGGCAGTGATCACGCTGATGCAGGGACACATTCAACTTCCACAAGAATCAGTCAGAGCCTATGCGAATCGTTTGAAAGTTAATTTGAGACAGGCTGGGTGGAATGTACAGAAGTACACAGAAGTCCTCTACGATATTACCTAGGCAGGACTCCGCAACTCTCTCAAGAACAAGGTCCGACCGATGACGCCCGCCTGCGGCACATTTGACACCTTGGATGAATTCTTAGATATGGCCGCGGCCTCGGAAGTTACACATGTCGAATACAAGAAGCCACTGCAGCAGCAACAGCAGCAGCCACAGCAGCAGCAACAACAGCAGCCGAAACAGCCTATGGACTCGTCTTCCACAGGAGGCAAACGAGGCTACCGGCCATCCATCTGCGAGCCAGCCGACACCACCGGCGGTAAATCCGGCCAATTGGGATGAAACAGACACGGCAAATCATGCGGCGGATGACAATCGTCAGGCTTACCACCAGCAGCATGGGTCTCAACGGAAATCTTCGAAGGCCGACGCTCTACCGGCAAATGCTTACGATGTGGATCTCTGAACCACAAGCCGAGCTTCTGCCCTAAATATTCACAACGAGGTAACCCACCACAGCAGGACCAGACATTAGCTCCAAACAGGGACGGAGGACACCAAATCAAACGACAGATGTCCTTCGATAATCAACAGCGAAAAAACTCATAGACCTTTCTTGGCATCTGGCCTGACAGGAGAGGTTCGACGAGGCGGAATCAGGGTTGGAGAGGTTGGCAATGCAGACTTTGATGGCGACGATGGACAGCATACAACCGCACCGGATCGGTTTCAAGTCAAGGGTGTTGTTGGAGCGCCCAAATGCTCACATGTTAAGTCAGTACTTATGCGGCACGTCCAGACTGGACACGTCCCATATTATTCACGAGGTGTTTATAAGAGATGGAAATGGGGCAATGCAACACGTGCGAGCACTCATCGATTGCAGCGCGACGAGCATTTTTAAGGAACTAAGACTGCGAAACCAGCGTGGTCAAGCGGACCAACCAGCATACGTCATGACTCTAGGCCGCAATGGCCAAGCAATGGCTCACGCGAGCGACAGTCGAATAACAGCGTTCACATTTCAGTATATTGAGCATTTATCACCGGTTCAAGAATCGGAGGTGCTAGTTGTGCCTATGCAGGCTTACAACATGGTTTTGGGATTGCGTTGGTTCCAGTCCAAGAATCCCGACGTTGATTGGCAAAGCAGTTGACTTGTGGCTCTGCGAACCGCAGGGGGAGCGGAAGTGGTGGCAGTGGACCGGGTACACCATGAGGAATGCCCCGGGAATGTACCAGGATCTACGGCCATGGAGGAGGCGTGTCCCGAAGGAGGCGGCGGCATCCCAGATATTCAAATACTCCGAACAACTGCCTTAGACGATCTACTGGCCAGTGAGCAGGTCGTCGGGACAGTCTTCCTCAGAGTGGGAGATTGTACAGGGCTGCTGGGAGCGACCGTGGAAGGCATCACTGATGGTGAGTGAGATCGGCCCCTGGCACTGGATGGGAGAGCAGGGAGCAGCGGCGGCAATGGTCTCAAAAAGGATCCCAAGGGTATACTAGTGTAAACTTTGCCGGCTTGCCGAGACACGAAGGGAGTACCGGACGGTGGGGCTTGGCTCTTCCATGGGCCAACCGTCTTAAATCCTGGCTCCTGGATATTCCTTCTTACCACTCCATATATATATCACGAATTGAGAACTAACGTTTGCGGATGGAGCTGGTACAACGACAAAGATGCTGCCTACAGACAATGCAGGACATATCCCGGCGATATACGGAGATTTCGTGGAGGTTTCCAATAAAACAAAGGCGGAGACAGTTCCCCCTCATTGGTCAACCGACCATGCAATTGACTTGGTGCCCAACTATAACCTGCTATATCGGCAGATTTACAACCTGTCGGAGTCCGAGTCGAGGACGTTAAACGCTTACATCGAGGCAAACCGAGCCAACGGGTTTATTCCGCGGTAATCATCACCGGCGGCGGCGGCAATGCTCTTTCGAAAAAAGATGGATGGAGGCCTAAGACTTTGTGTCGACTACCGTGCGCTTAACAAGGCGATGGTGAAGAATCTGTATCCCCTTCCGTTCAGTTCAGAGATGCTTGACCGTGTGCAGGAATCCAGGATATTTATGAAGCTGGACCTCCACGGTGGGTATAACCTTATCCTGATCAAGGAAGGTGATGAATACAAGACGGCTTTTCGAACGCGTTATGGCCAATTCGAATACCGGGTCATGCCATTCGGTCGAACCAACCCACCGGCTACATTCCAGTCTTATATCAATAATTGCCTACGGCCATACACTGACGACTTCGCGATATGCTACGTCGTCAACATACCCATCTATTCGACAAACAATCAGGACCACGAGGAGCATGTGTGCCAAGTGCTGGACCGACTTAAGGAATTCAGCTTTTATTGCAAAGCCAAGAAGTGCCAATTCGGAGTTTCGGAAGTCGCCTTGGTGGGGTTTAGTATCACTCCCGATGGAATCGGCATGGAATCGGACCGGATCTGCAGAATCGAGGTCTGTCCGACAATTAAGTGAATTAGAGATGTCCAGGTGCTCCTCGGATTCACAAACTTCTACTGATGGTTCATCCGGAAATATGCCAACGTAACTCTTCCGCTTACAGAACTACTAAAGAAGGAAGATAAGGCTGGCGGGCCACCAGAATGCACACCTCGACGGCAGAAGTCAGAAAACCGTAGGAAACTCAAATGGGAATGGACGCGGCAAGCCGAATTGGCGTTCCAGAAACTGAAAAGGACCTTCACCAAGGCACCGATCCTCCAGAATTTCGATTGGGCCAAGCCGATCATTCTCCAAATGTACGCGGGTGGATTTGCGATTGCGGGTATTCTCAATCAGTACGACGGTTTCGGGGTTCCTAGGCCGGTCAATTTCTACTCCCAGAAGTGCTCTTCAGCTGATCAGAACTACAACAATTATGATCGGGGGCTATTGGCCATCGTGGAAACACTAAAACAGTGGCGACACTACCTCGAGGGCGCCAATCACAAGGTTTTAATTCAGTGCGACCACAAGAATCTCGAATACTTCCAGACATCAAAAGTACTCTGCAGAAGACAAGGCAGGAGGTCGGAGGTTCTTTCGGCTTACGACTTTGTCATCATGGACCTGGAAGACAGCAAGAACCCGGCCGGTGGCCCATTCAGACGGCCCGACTACGAGATCGGCTACGAAAGGCCTGTGGCACGACCATTGACAACTGTCTCAGTGGAACCATATGACGATCTCATGCCAGCACTTATCGCGGCTCAGGCTTCCGACCTTTTGGCTGCCAACATCTCAGAGCAGCTTGTCGACCGACCAATGATTGAATGCTCAGATACCCCCAAAGAGAAGAGCCAATTGAAACTCGTCGTGGGAGTCTTGACCTACGAGGGGAGGATATACGTTCCAGTGGTCGATTCCCTACTCGGAAATGTGTTCAGTCTATTCCATGACAACCCTGAGTCCGGTCATTTTGGAGCTCTTAAGACTACGGAGCTAGTATCTAGGGATTTCTACTTTGCAGTAATGGACTCGCGTGTACGTAAGGATGTCAGTGGCTACGAAGTATGCCACTGAATCAAAGCACCGCGGCACGCCAGGCATGGGATCAACATGCCCTTGGAGGCACCATTACAGCCATGGGAAGGCGTCACGATGGACTTCGTCACCGACTTGCCAGAGTCAACGGCATCGGGCTACACCGGGATTCGTGTTATCGTGGACTGACTGAGAAAGATGGTAATCTACTTACCGTGCCGGGAGGATATCGACTCGCGGGAACTGGCCCGGCTCTTCTTTGAACATGTCATCTGCAAGCGGGGCATGCAGGACAACATAGTCCCAGATCACGGCACACAGTTTACAAGCCGATTCTGGTCCCGGGTATGTTCTCACTTGAGTACTGATCATTTGGCTCTCGACAGCCTTCCATCCACAGACAGACGGGCAGACGGAGTGTCAAAACCAGATGATGGTGCAGTACCTCCGGGCTTGCTGCAACTACGAGCAGGACAATTGGGTCCAACCCTTGCCGCTAGCCGAATTCGTTTAAAGTAACGCGATACACGCGTCCATGAGGATGACTCCATTCTGGGCGAAGTACCGCTACCATCCAGTGATGCAGTTTAAGGCCCCAAAGCAACCATCTAGCCTGAATTCCGAAATCCAAGCAGAGACTTGCGCAGCTGGCTTGGAGGAGACTCACCAATCACTCCGTAAGGACTTGCAGGAGGCTCAGTCCAACCAGACGAAATACGCCAGTGGCCAAGAGGTTGTTTTCGAGGTTGGAGATAATGTCTGGCTTCCAACGCGACACCTCTGGATGACAAGACCGTCAAAGAAGTTGGATTACAAACGGACAGGACCGTACACGGTAAGTAAGGTCATCAATAAGAATCCTTACAAATTCAATCTTCCGTATACGATCCAGAAGAACCACGTTTTCCACGTCTCTTTTCCTGACCACTATTCACCTCCTACCGCCGGCCAGCCCCCATCTGAACTGCAGCCGATGGTTCTCGACATCTCTGACGAATGGGAAGTCGACCGAATCCTCGACTCTCAGCGACGATACCGGAAGCTCCATTATCTCGTACAATGGGTGGGTTACAGTTACGTACGGACTAGCTGGGAGCCTGCGGAAAATCACGGGAAAGCGCAGGAGTTGGTTGATGAGTTCCACCGAGAGCATCCGAGGAAGTCTCAACGATGATTGGACTAGAGGAATGGAATCGGACCTTTTACGGGGGTATTACTTTGCTTACTTTCTTATGGATCTCGGCCCAGTACAAATGGCGTGGGCACGGGTTTTTACCACCTCCGCAGACAAGTCAAGTGGAGGTGGAGTTTCCCCGTGCACCGAATCCGCCGAAAGGCTGCTCATACAGCACTGATCGGTTGTGGCACTTAGTAAGTCGTGCGGAGGCATACGCATTGGTTCCGTTTCTTTTTGTGGGGTTTCTCTTGATATATAGATGTATGTGGCAGCCCAGGGGGTCTTCTCCTAAAGGGGGGGATGATGTAATGGCAGTCATGATTAGGTTCTCGGCAATGGCATGAGACGTGTCCAGGGCCGGGTAACCCCAACCTTACATAGACGACTCGCGATCTCTCTGAGATCACCAGCGACAATCTTACCTATCAACTACTCTATTATATTACCACGTCCATGTGTGCAACCGTATCTTCCCATATACTCTCATACGCGGCCATATACGGATATACGGCCTTACAGAAGCCGTCTCCCACTTTGATTTTTGCTCTGAGTTTTGCCCAGAGGTGCTTCTTGTGGCCTCTTCTGCATGTGAAGAGTGCTGCTTCCATCTTTGCAGTGTCGAACTGGAGGTCTCGCTTGCTTGTCCACTCGATTCTCTCCGCTGCACAGGCTTCGAGTTTTCTGACCACCTGATTCACATCCTATCTGGTTGCTATCCATCCAAGGTCGTCTACGAACGAGAGGCCTTCGGCTTGGACTCTCTCTTCCACCCACTTTATTAGCCCAGCGGTGTGAATTGCGAAAAGGATCGGCAACACTGGTGATCCCTGTGGAACGCCCATTTCCACGGGGTGGCTCTGCAGGACATTGCCCTCGATTACCATGTCCACTGTTCTGTCTGAGAGGAACCTTTCGGTCCATCGTATGAGGTTTCAATCTATCCACTTGGCTTTCATTGCATGGATCAGCCTCCCGCTCGCTACGCTTGGAAACGCTGCCTTGCGATCCCTCAGGAGGACACCCGTGATGTTGTCTTCTTTCCATGCCGAGTGCGCTCTGTCCACCATGTTGGCCACTCGGTCGATGGCAGATCATTTCTTTCTACTGCCAAACCGACCGTCATTTATTAGTGTGCTTCTCTTGGCCTCATCGGACAGCAGCTCGGCGACTACTTTCTCGATAACTTTTCTGATCCAGCTGGGCAGAGAGATTGTTCGGTACAATTTTAGCTTCGTATAGTCTTCCTTTCCATCTTTCCGAATCACAACCCCGCTCACGTGCTTCCAAACAGTTGGGTGACGTCCCGTTCGGTCCGCCGCTTTTGTTAACTCTACAATTCGCGTCTTATTCCACCTGCAGAGTAGGTGTATGGCTCAGAAGGACAGCTTGTCTGGGCCTGGGGTTGTCTTGACCGATTGCGAGAATAGGGCTCGTTCGACTAATTGCTCAGTGATGCGCTCATGGGCATGGCCTGCTGGGGGTAGCTCGTAGTACTGATCGCCATCGTTCAATGGGAAAAATCCTCCTCTGAGCATTATCTCCTTCTCGGCCATGGTGTTTGCTTGCTTTCCCTCTCTGATGGTGAACGCTTCCACGGTGGCTCCCGCTCGAGGGTTGGCAAACATTGCTTCCCGCCAAACCTGGCCCCCCCTGAGGTTCAGCAGGTACTCGTTCCACATGCAGCTCTTGGACTGCCAAATCAACCTCCGCAGTTCCGCTTTTGCATTCGCCGCCGCCTCTGACCTCTTTCCCCTCCTCTTCTCTCGCCCTAATCCGCTGCTCGTCTCCTGTATCTCACAGTTCCACCACCTTTTCGTCCGGGCCCAGATACTTATGTTCTTCGCTTTAGCATCCAGGACCTTGCTCAGCGTATCCTGACACTACTCTGCCTCCCGCTCTACCTCATCCCCTGTGCACTCCTTGTCTAGGCGAGCTCTCTGTCCCTCTAGCTCCTTCCACAGCTTCTCTGCTGCTTTCTCGTCCTCTTTTGACATGGCGGCCAAGTTCCATCCTATGACCTGCAAGTGGTCCGCCTCATCCTGCATGTCAATGCTGAACTCCCACTCGAACACCTCGTCGTCAGAGCCTGTGGCGTGCCTCCTGTCGAGTATGGTCCATCGCGTGATCGGTCGGCTGGCTAAGGTCAGGTCTATTGTTGACTCACCTTCCTCACTGTTCCTTGCCCAGTGGTGAGTGGGCTAGTCGTCATTTCCAATCTCCAGTCCGTGCTCATCTATAATCTCCGGCCAGAATGTCGCGTCGCGTTGCTCCTTGCATCGTGGATCCCACCTGCGGCTGTGTGCATTGATGTCGGCTGCAAGTAATGTGCCGTCTCCTCTTTATCGGATGATTCTGCTCCAGTTTATCTTCCTCCCTTGTCTCTCCCTGGTCCTCACGTCTCTTTGATCGTAAATATTGATAACCCTTGTCATCTCCTCTCCTTATCTGTTGACATCAGTCACAATGACATCGTCGTTCGCCCCCCTGCTCTTGTCTGTCTGTTCATCAGTTGCCAAGCCACTCCCCTTGCGCACTGCTGTCCAAACTCTCTTTCGTTTCCTAATCTCGTCTGCTGAATGGCTGATTCCAATTCCTCCTCTTTCCTCCGGCGGCTCCAGCAACATTACAAAATCTGCTTTTCGTTTCACTCCCGTCTCCAGGGCCGACATGGCCCACGGGTAAGACCTGGCAAATTGTGCTCGACTGCTCTAACCATTGGAGGCGGCGGCTCCCATTTCGATCTCAATCTCCCCTGCGGTCTCGGCCATTATTACGTCTCCCTCCCCTTTGCCCCCTCCTTCTCTCTTGAATTATCTGCCTCTTCATCGGCCATTGGCTCCCCTTCATCGTCTCTTGTACCCCTCGCCTGTCTCGTGCCAAGTGCTACTCTGTTGGCCCCAGTTACTTCCCTCATGGATGTATGTCCTGCTAGCCCTGTTTTCCTGCTCTGCTGCACTGCCCTAGCGGCTTCAGTCTTCTTCGCACATCTGTTACTGAACGCAATATGATTTCCTTTGCAGTTGGGGCACTTCTCCATCGTGTGGCCGTAGAGTGATCCCTGCTTCGCTGTGCACACCACCACAACATTGCAGCTGTGATTGCTTGTCCGGTGATGACCTGAGCAGTAGCCGCATGTGGGCTTACTGCTGCATTTGATCTCGATGTGACCTCATCCACTGCAGAGCTCACATCTACTGTCAGGGCCCGTGTTCATGTACGTTTCGACTCGATAGCATACTCTGGCCGCCTTGATGCCCATTATGACCGAGCGCTGTGCCAGCTTGTTCTGTTCCACGACAAAGACTATGGATGATGAGGCAATTTCTCCATTCTGCCTCCTCTCCCTCATGATGTGGGGGTTTGCCAGCCACCGTACTTGGGCGGGGATTGCTACCCCTTCGTTCTCCACTTCGAATTCCTCTCGCGTCTTCTGCAGGCCTTCAGTGCCTTCTCCTATGTTCTGTACCGGAGGCACGGCATGGATCTTCAGTGTTTCCCAAGACTCATTCTCTTCGACGTGGACTACTCTTGTGCCGACAGTCCTCGCTGCGGTGATGATGATGTCACGGTACTACAGGGCCATCTCTGCTGTCGCGTTCTGGTGCGTGATTGTGGTGATCGCGCGCTTAGCATTCCTTCTTGCGTTCATGATCCGAATGTGGGCCGGAGCCTTCTGGTGGAAGAGTGCCCTGTTGATCGCTGGCGCGATCTCTTGATCCATCTTATTGGGGAGTGGCTCTTTCTCGTCTGTCCTTTGGATTATGCGTCTGTCTGCTAGGCTCGAGCCTGTTGTCGGGACTAGGGCTGGTCGGGCCGGTTGCTTTTAGTTTCGTAGTAGGACTGTCGCCCACCGTCTGGGCTGTGTCGGTACTGATGTCGTCACCGCAATCGGTGTCGATGTGGTTCTCGGCGTCGGCGTTGGAGCTGGGTTTAGCTTTGGCTTTGGCTTTGGCTTGAGCTGCCTTCCAGGCTGTGATTGCTGGCGCTCCTCTGGCGGCTCTGGTCCGACTGTCTGCATAGCATCTGCGGGTATTGAGGCCTCTAGGCCGGCGCCATCGGTGTCTGCTTCCCTTTCCTCACTCTCTCTCTGGCCCTCCTCTGTTGCGGTCACCACCTTTGTGACCATGTCTGTGATGCCTCTGCCCCACTGTACGTCATCCTGGTGGTACACGTCCCACTTCACCTCTCTTTGCTCCAGCCCCGCTTTCATCCCTCGCCAGTGCGCTTCCTGAAGTGCTGTCTGCGCGTACAGCATGTTTGCCATCTTTGCGATGGTTCTGTGTAGCTGTACTACTTCGAGGGCGTGCTGTTGAGCCGCTCGCTCCATGTGGCTCCTCCAGTCCCAGGAGGCCAACGCGGTCGTGTGGGCCTCACTCCTCCTTCTCCACTTTCCGTTCTCGTTTCCCTCGCATGGCTCAAATATGGTTGCCCCCGTAGTCTCTGCGGCGATAGTGTTAGCAACGGTTCCAGTTTTGGACCCGGCCGGTTTTATAGATCTGCGTGGCAACGGCCTTACCCCATCAAAAATCGACGATTTTTTAAGCGAACCATCACTTTAAGGTCACAAATATTGATTGGAGAGTTTAGTGTTTGGTATGTAAAATATGCAGCTTTGCACGGTGCATCTTTTGGCCGTCTCCGATGTTTGATATCTTGAAATCTCAGCAAGC
>Ga0307512_10002183_pt1 | contig 25532 bp, 22 predicted proteins | sample 14_EM_MG_FD_200267 | JGI IMG/M metagenome (GOLD analysis project Ga0307512, IMG submission 200267) | Populus trichocarpa ectomycorrhiza microbial communities from riparian zone in the Pacific Northwest, United States - 14_EM | ecosystem: Host-associated > Plants > Roots > Unclassified | place... | reverse complement strand
GGGCGGGAACTTCCCGACATCAGTAGCCGCCAGGAAGTCCATCACCGCTTTATCGCACTTCTCCATGGAGAGCAGCTCAGAGACTTGCACGTGTCGGCATCGGCCTGCTCTCCACCCAGTCGCTTTTCCCACCTCTTTCCAGAGCATTTTCTGTTGGTCTTTCCATCGGCTGCAGTGGCGGAAGAGATGTTCCCGCGTCTGGGCTACCGTCCTGCCTCCGCCGCCGCACCACCAGCACTTGTCATCATCTCGGTGTCCGTGTCAGGATGGGTTGATCTTATATCTATTCACAAGCTCTCGCCTTGCCAACAACCACCAACTATGAACCGGTTCGAACTAGTTCCGAACCAGATTTCAGACCTGATACGAGCTCACTGCAACTGATGGTAAGGGACCTGTATTATCTCGAGTTTTCCTTCTTCTCTTCTCTCTGTATATTAAGTCAATACACGCCCACGGTTCCTCCCTTCATATGCGCAATAGAACGGCAAAATCTAGTACGGAGAATATAACACCTATTGGCACTTAAAACAAATGGGCAGTGTTTGGATATTCAGAAATGACGGTCAAAAATGAACCGTTCGGAAGTCAAGCCGCATATCCCAGATTGAGGAGAGCGAGTGATTTTCCGTGCCGTGCATGAAAGAGTCATAATCATTATTCGTGCCCAGTCTACCCGCTAAATGCTTCGTTAAACTACCCAAAACTTGTTGCCCAGCTCTATATATCATCCATTGAAAACAAATCTTCTACTAGAAAGTAATTGGTTTCAAATCAAGTATTTGTGACCGTATCCGACCATAACCGCTAGCGAATTATCAGGCACCAATTTTCTAGCAAAGACAAAAATTTAGGCAAGTTAAACAACAACCCGCAGGTGGTGCTGTGCGCCAGACAACACCTGATATGAAAATCCGGCCCATTCCCAAACACACCAGAGGAAACAGCGGAGTACTTATAAAGGCGTGAAGGCGGACAATATTTGAAGCAGTCGGGTAGCCCAAAAATCAGAATGATAAACCAAAAGAAGATACGGCCTAATAAAACATCCTCAAGGAAATGGAAATGGCTCTTCAAGGTCGTCGCTGTCGTCGGAAGTGATCATTGTCGGAATCAGCACTCTGTTCGGCTCCAAATCTGAGAAACAGAATTACAAACTCTAATTTCCTCTTTTGATGTGGGCAATATTGATAGTCAATTTACCAATATTATGATAGTTGAAATATGTGCCGGCGTCGAGAAGTCGCTCTACGGTTGCGACGTTCCTTGATCTAACGGCTGTCGGGATGGCCACGGTATGGAGCGCGCATGGTTGCTTACATGCGCGGTTGTACATACATCCCGCGGAGCACCGGAAGCCTCGGAAGCAATATGTGGCCTAATTCTACGCAGTGACTACCTATGCATTGAAACCGTGACGTCACCATTCGAAACGCAGGACAATTCCTCGCTTCACAGGGAGTCATACCCAGACAGCAGGGTCGATTATTTCCATCTTTGCTTCCCTTGGGAAGATATATCATCCAGTTTCCTCAACCCGCTACACCTCCTTCTATCTCAGCCTACGGAACGACAGAAGCGGTAAAATTACACGATGAGAATTTTTGAAAACGGGCGCAACCACCAGCCAAAATTCAGCCATACGGGTACGATCGCTTATCTTGCATGACACGTGTCAGATAAGCGAAACGTCATCTCCACCCCCGCATCCCAGTCCACCGGTAACCAACCAGACTCACTCGTACTTAGGCGGTCAAAAATAGTTGGCGGATTTCATGTGCCGGACAATGTGCCACCCACGTCAATTCTTACGGCGGGTATGGGTCGAAGAGTTTCCTGTAGAAAAGATTCATGCGCTTATGTCCTCTGTACTTACTAGACTTAAGCAATGTAGAGCGGACGGTGAGGAGAATCAACTTTCGTGGGTGATGAAATTCGAATTCGTGGGGCGTCGCCAAGAAATCTACCCGCCAGATACTTTTGACCGCCGAAGTACATGAACCTTGACTCGGTTTAGTATTTTGCCACCCCCCCAACTCGCACTAACTCAAAGACCTGACCAGCGACAGTAACTGCTTGTCCAGTTCAACCGACACCTGTAAGCGCCGCCAAGACCAAAAATATGCCACGTACGTTCCTTTTCCATTCTACCTTCCGACCGAACCAGCAGACCCAGCTTCGTCCCGTTCCGCAAACGGGCCATTAACCATGGCGGCCCCCAACACCACATTAGTTATAGGCAACGCCCCACCCGCCGCACCAACACCTCTATCCATCTTCTTTACCAACCGCACCTTCCCACTCCCAACAATAACCCACCCACAAACCCCTTCGTACACCTCAACAACTACCGCACCTCCCAAAACCTCGACATCCTCACCCCCGCCTACGCCGCAGTTTCCAAGCCTTCGTCGCCGCCTTCTCCGCAACCTACACCTCCCCAACTGACCGCTTCTCCCTCCCCTACATCACGCACCACAACTTCGAGTACAACCCGCACGCACTGAGTACGACATCATGGCGGTGACTGAAACAGCACATGTGGGACCACAACAACGTGGCCGATATAGCTGCCACCGAGCAGGCACGCACGCAGTTCCTTGCTGCGTTCAGTCAAGAGTTTGGGGACTACTTTGGGTACGGGGAGGACGAGAGTAGTGAGGGGGAGGTTGGGAAGTGGAAGTTGCTGTGCGAGGTGTTGGGTGTAGATACTGAGGGTCTGGCGGCTACTAAGAGCTAGTACAAGCGGGCGCTGGCGGGGATTCATGTCAATATTTTTGATCTGCTGCAGCATGTAAGGACTAGTGCGGCGGGGCAGGTGAGAAGGTTTGGGAATGTGAGGGAGCTGGCTAGGTATTCGAAGAGGAGGGGGAGGGTATTTCCCAGGGAGCAGGCGAAGGGGGGCGCGTTGAGGTTTTTGTTGAGGGTTTTGTTTGGGTCGGGGCGGGGGGGTTGATTCGGTGAATGGTGCGGAATCGTTGGAGGGGATGCCAGGATAGTACGACTAACTTGACGCTGACGGTGCATCAAGGCCAATGTATTCGGTTATTGGTGAGCGGATAGCATACAGATGTAAAAATGGAGGCGAGTAATCTTAGGTGGAAGATAAAGAGTAAGATATTGGTAAGGATCTTAGTCTTTGCGATCCGTCGATATAAGATTGCAAAGGTACCAGCTTTCAGCCAAGGAGCAGTTTCTCCGTTAATATATATACACTGAAACCACTGCTGCAGACATGACTGATTCCCGGGCGTTCTGTTGTGACACAACTACAATTCCCGACAGAATTACAATCAAGCAATGTCTTCACACAGGAATACGAAACCACGCTTGCGTGGTTGTTTGAGCATCATTTTTTGGCAGTGGTATTGGGCTACAATGACAAAGGGTTATACAAGGTCCACCACCCGGAAAACATGGTAGATTAAATTTCGGTACGGTATGCCTAGACACGGAGTCGATTCGCATGGAATATCACTCAAAGGCATATTTGAGTCAGAAACCCTAACCCCCAGGAGTTTGTGCTTTCTCTTGCTTATAACCGGCGGGCATAGCAGGCCGACAATATTGTAGCTCGACGTCCGGCAGCCCTCAGTCATACTTCACATCCTATCGGTTCGTAGAAATAGGAGTCGCCAAGCAGCACAGAGCCTGAGGCTACAGCTGAAGAGTAAAATTTGGTCTAGGATCAAACAGCGTTGGATGAGGAAGTTGTAAACAAAGACCCAGAGTATGGTTGTATCAATAATATATAGGTCATGGTTGAATTTAATTGTTACACGTGCCACTCGCTGTCAATTGCTTCAAAAATTGTTAGCCCAACCTATTGTAATATATGGTGGCTAGCTGTATAGCTAATGGCTTGGGATATTGTTAACTCTGGCTCGAGAGATTGTCAATTTGGGACTTTTCTGGTCATTAATCAGCTCCGTACCGTAGTGTAGATCTTACGTTAAATTTTCATCATGTTCCAACCAACTCCAGAATAAAACATTGGACAAAAATAGGCTAGATGCCCATACATGATAAAGGCCAGTCCCCCCACAACTAGAGCAGAAATTAAAGCCCCGCTTGACGTGCACCGCTTAAGCCCCAGCAACACTCAGATAATATGAGTAGAGATAATATTAGAGATGGGGTCCTCGGAGCGGATAAAGAGAGAATTTGTATAATGCTTCCGCCGGTAAAGCAAATACCCAGCCGCAACTTGTTTGGCCTCCGCCCATACGCTGCCCCACTCCTGACCGATCTCCACCTGATAAGCTCCGAATTTTATCCAATTATTTCCGCCAACGGTCTACTATATACCAATCTTTCCGGCAAAGACAAAAGTCCCGGCGAGTTTTGCAACAACCCGCATACGGCGCTCTGCGTAGGACAACATTGAAAGTCGGCAAAAACCTGAACGAAGAAAACAACGGATTGTGAAACGGCGAAAGCGTAATATGTAAGAGTTGGTGGCCCAGAAATTAGAACAATTATATAAAAGGAGCTACGGCCGAATAAATGTCGCTACGCAGAAACCAACTCCTACTCATTGCCATCGCCGGCGTCGGTATCGTCCTAGTCGGAACCTGCGGTCGGTTCGGCACTAAACCTGAAAGTAGATTTACCGTCTCTATGTTTCCTCGCATTTCGGCTATTTCAAGGGACGATTTGTTGCAGCTACCACGATCGTTGGCATCTGCGCCAGCTTGGAGAAGTCGCTCTATGATAGTTACGTTTCCTGAATGTGCGGCGGCCTGGATGGCAGTATAGCTCATTGACATGGTAGTATAACCATCACAATTGGCGCCAGGAGCATTGACATCGGCCCCAGCTTCAAGAAGTCGTTCTAAAATTGCTAAGTTCCCGGATCTCACGGCTCCCTGTATGGCTGTAGTGCCCCAGCTGGTCGCAGGGGCATTGAAATCCGCCCCAGCTTGAAGCAAGCGTTCTACAGTTGCTAAGTTTTCAAATATTGCAGCTGCCTGGATGGCAGTATGGCCTTGTTTGGGAGCAGCAGGAGCATTAACATCTGCCCCAGCTTGAAGAAGTTGTTCTACGATTGCTAAGTTTCCACATCTCGCGGCGACCTGGATGGCGGTATGGCCACGTTCGGAAGCAGGAGCATTAACCTCGGCCCCAGCTTGGAGAAGTCGCTCTACGATTACTATGTTTTCCGACGCCACAGCAGCCTGGATGGCGGTAAGACCTTTTTCGGAAGCAGCAGCATTGACGTTTGCCCCAGCTTGGAGCAGTCGCTCTACGACCGCTAAGCCCCCCAAGGCCGCGCCGGCCTGGAGGGCGGTATAGCTCCCAGAGGCGTTCACATCTGCCCCAGCTTGGAGTAGTCGCTCCACGATAGCCAAGGCCCCTGAGGCCGCGCCGATCTGGAGGGCGGTATTAACCTTTCCAGGAGCAGGACCATCCACATCTGCCCCCGCTTGGAGCAGTCGCTCCACGATAGCCAAGTTTCCGAAGTTCGCGGCGGCTCGAAGGGCGGTGTAGTTAGTACTGGGTGTAGGAGCATTTATATCTGCCCCAGCTTGAAGCAGTCGCTCTATGATTGCTAAGTTACCTGATAGCGCGGCAGCCTGAATGGCGGAAGAGCGCTCATTGGGAGTAGAAGATTTGATATGTGCCCCAGCTTGGAGCAATCGCTCTACAGTTGCTAAGTTTCCGGATCTCGCGGCGGCCTGGATGGCAGTATAGCCCCCATCGGGAGCAGAAGCATTGACATTTGCGCCCGCACGGATTAATATATCTACCATATTGTACTCTCCGTGAGACGCCGCGAGCTGCAACGGGGTCCAACCGATACTCGGATCAAAGCCCAGGTCGTCTATATCTCGAACCTCAAGATCAAGACGCTCCTCAAGCACACGTTCCAATTCTGACAGTGAGCCACTTGCCACTGTAAGATGCACGCCATTGGGCATAACTTCACGGATGCTTCTATCAAACTCATGGATCAAGCTGTCCCAAGATGGTAGCAATCGTTCTCGCATAAAATGGACTCTTTGAAATTGAAATAATTCGGTCGCTCGGTCTGCTTCTCTGCGAAATGTCGTCATATTCGTTTTGCTAGCAGTCTTACCGTCTGCGCTGATGGTGTTCTGAATTCCAGCCGGGGGTCGGACAGGCTGGGGTGCCAGTTCCACAACACGTTCGGATTCGGAAAACCCAAAATCTCGATAGCAGCGGCGGCTGCTCTCCCGTAGATAAACGTCAGCATGCCATTGAACTGGATATCGCGCGCAAAGGACAACTGACCATCTAAGGGACGCATTAGATTGTGGCAATTCTTCATTGCAACGTGGACAAACGACCTTTGGTGGCCTATGATCAAGTTCCCAGGGCGATGCCGTAATCCGAATTACGATATTCATGAGTATGATGGAGCCGGGAGACACAATATGGCTCCACTTAGTCGATTGGACTAGGGCGCCGGTATCCTGATGTACCAAGTTGTACTTTTCTCGCATTACTCTATCATGTCCAGGAAGGTCGCGGAACATTAACTCGAGCAGACTGTGAAAAATCTGTTCACCGCATACAATATACAAGTCAGTATGGCATCATCAAAAATTGAGGTCTCAAGACGGACCGTTGGCGAAGTGCAGAATAGGAATGGGATTGGCACAGTCCTTCCTAATGCATCCATGAGTATTATAGGCTTATCGTGCGCCCCAAAACCCCCTTCCCATGCATATCCCAATAACCTCGGCATCGCTGATTGCAAAGTATGTAACGTTCCGTGGATCTCATTAACTTTCTTTTCGGTGGACATCACTGCAGCCGAGCAGGACTCGAATTTCTTTACTGAACGCATCATAACTTGTCTACAACATGTAAGTCTCCGTTTGCGAAATTCTGGTATTCAGCACCATGATCGATTTTGAGATGCCCCAGCTAGACAATACATAGTACTTCCGAAAGAGATCGAATAAAGTACTCACATCCCTAAAGTCGTAATGAAAGTCTCTAGCCCCTGAATATGCGTGGTCAGGTCTCTCTGGAGACTTTCCACCTCATCCCTCTTGAACATCCACTTCAACTTGAATAGCTGCTCTTTCGTCGTCCGCGTGCCGACCTGTTTCATAAATGATCGGGTGTACTGTTCGATCCTCTTGGCAAGTGCATCTAACTTCTCACGGCAAAGCTTCAGTTGGTGGTTAACGCCATTAACTAGAGATCGTTCTGGTAGGGTGATTTCTCCATCGGATAACTGCGACCATTCCAGAGCAAGAGTTTGACAAGTAAAGATGGCTCGCTGGAACGACATCAGGGTCTCGAGAATTGCTTGAACCTCGTGTACGGCCCCCTCATTTTCCCTGAGCGCATGCACCACCTTCCAGGTGAGCTCCGTAACCGCTAAGAAGTCGCCGACTGAGAAGCCGAAAGGGACTGGCATGTTGGGTCTCTGCTATCTGGTGCGAGGTTTAAAGTGTTGGTTTTGAGTACGTTAAAAGACTTGAGCAACGGTGGAGATGGTCGCAGGCTGTGTTCACGAACTTGGCGATGCGGGGCTATGTTCTGTCGTGTAACCGTACAGCAGCACCGTATTGGACAGGGCAACGAGACATCCTTGGACGCTTTCTTTTTATCCGTTGTCATCATATGTCATTAAATACTGGTGGCTATGCTGGGGCACGCACCTCTATGTTGGTGAAAATGTACGCGCAGTACTGCCAGAAGAACTCCCGCGACAAGAGTTAGGAAACACAATTATGTTTTACCAACCCCAGCGGCTTTTTGTTAGGCACCAACAATAGAGAGGTTTTGTAAACTTGGTGCGCACTTCAATTGGACTTGATTTCAAAACACACCAAGCCCTAAACTGTGCTTGGTTTTTGGTCGGCACTAGCTGAAATGCTGTCAGGGGTCGAGGTTTTAGGTACTCCTGCAAGTCATAAAACAAAATCCATTGACTGAGTCATTCTTTGCACTGGTCTCAAGGTTGACCCCGGAATCCAACAAATATCGGGTTCCTCTCACATCTTGGGTTTACCTGCGCACTTCAAGCACAGCCGAACCTGGGCATTCAACACCCTACCTTCACAGCAAAGTTCGTAACCAGATAGGGCCTCCAAATCATTATTGCCTGTCCCGAGTGCCTTTCCCGTGGTTTTATGGTAATAGCCGCAGCTCTGACTAACTTAACTTTGTTGTTCCTTTGCGCTATGGTATTTATTGCCTGGCATCGCTTATCGGATTTTTATTTTCGATCTGACTTTGCTTCCCGAATCGGGGGCAACTTCCGGGGCCGACGCCGCAGGTCCCAAGCGGAAGATTCCGGCTTAGGGTAGGGGTCCTGACCGCAGCAGAATTTTGTTCCATAACCGAGAAAAGCTTAGGCCATAAATCCCACCAAACATCACAGATCGCCGATAACCGGGGATTGCAAGGAGCCCCTAGTCGAAACAAGGAGGGTGACATGGAGATGACAAGAATGCCGACAGAGTACTCCAACGACAGGATATAAGAATCGAGAATTAGGCAGAGCAACACTCACCTCAACTTCAGGAGGTAAAACTATACCCTTCTTGGGTAGAGTAATTGACCAGATTTCGTTTCTTCGAGTGTAGCCTTTGATGGCCGAGCCAATGAATAACCCGTGATTGCGCCACTAAGAATATCTATCCCATTTTAAGCAATATTTATACTGTGGAAGGCAAGATCAGCGCATTTTTCGATTCTTTTTTCAGTAGAAGCTTCCTGAGCTCCGGCTGTTTCAGTGTTCGGACCCATAGTAACGCAATAAATCTGTGTGGCTCGGCACTTGAGACCCTTTCAGATCGGGCTTTACAATCCACTGTAGAGTAAGACCTTTCCCGATCTTTCGCCTAGTAGCTGTTGGTATTCGGGATTTGGGCATTATATGAGCACTCTGTAACTTATTCGGTGACCGCTGATTAAAGAAAGTACCCAGTTTGCTTCAAGGCCGAGATTCATGGAACAATTTATCTTATGAGATTTTTGATCGTCACAGTGAATTGTGTTGGGGCGCCCACGTTTCCGTGTTCAAGTATGCAGCAACAAGTTTTAAGATATGTTTCGATTAGTCGTCTAACTCGCAAACAAACCCAACCTCAGACTGCCGGAAACCCTTGTACCTGGTACCCGGGGCGGAAGCATCGGTAATTAAAACTACTCAAAATGAAAGACCTGAAGTAGCATCTTCCACTGTTACGACACAAGTGGCTTTTTGTGGCACCGTTTTTACAGCTAGCTTAATGCTTGCAAAATCAGCGTTGACACTAAAATACAAAGTACTGTAGGTTGTGTTTGAAAGGGTCCGTGCATTGTTTCAGTGAAGCGAAGGCCCGTCTTCCGTATTTACAACCAACAACCCACAGTCCCAGCCGTGAGGCTGTGAAACAACGCCGCATACGTGCGCCAGGCAACTATGTCCAGCAATTCTATCCAAAATAAGCTGCTAGCCACCATTCGAACTGACAACTCTCGTTGCCAGAAGCACAGGAACGAAGATGAACGGGTTAGTGAGAGCTTCTGCATAGCGGTCTCGATACCAGCAAACCTTATACGCTGACTTGAAGAAAAGATCGCAGCTCGAACCATGGCGGCGCGCTCATGCCCGGTATATTGCAGACCTTACGGACGCCGAGAAAATACTATTCAAGGATGCTACACTGGAAAATATTTTCTATAGTGCCAGCGCTGCACAGAAACTTGACGAAGAGAGCAACAGCTTTCGAGCAGCACTAAAATCGCTGGAACCATTATGCGAGTCGATTTCGCAATATGGAAGAGCCCTCGACATCTATTCCAGCACAAAGTCCCAGATATTAGGACCGATATGGGGCAGCATCCGGGTCCTGATATATGTGCGCTTCCAGATATACACTGTCTACTAGGTCTTGGCGGCTAACGTGAGGTTGCAGATTGCCCGGGAGTACAACAAGTATTTCGAGAGACTTATTGCTATGCTTGGCCAGATAGGGGACATTCTACCGCGGTTCCGTGATTACGAGCAGCTATTCCCCAGTCATCGGCGGCTTCTCTACTGCATATCTGACGCATACCTGGATATCATCACGTTCTGCGAGAAGGCAAAGTCGATATTTAAGAAGAATCAGAAGTGGAAGCGATCTTGGTTGCCCGGTAGTGTGACTATTCTTCGGGTTACCTGGAGACCGTTTGATCGGGAGTTCGGTGACATCTTGGGAAATATTCGACACCACCGTGATCTTGTGGACCGTGAGGCGGATGTTAGCCAAATGTGGTTAGCGAAGAGTAACATGGACTTAGCTAAACGGATTAGAAAAGGTATAGTACTTGTGAGAAAGTTGAGGTCGCTGCTAAAAATAACCCTCTTAGATGTCAAGCGCCAGAGACTCTTGAAGCGACTTTCAACTGTTGATTACTTCAAACGCTTCAAAAGTTCTCAGAAGCAGCGATACGAAGGCACAGGAGCATGGGTTATGGACTCCTCCGAGTTTAATAGCTGGTTCGAGGCAACGACATCATCTGGTCTGTGGTGTCACGGAATACGTGGGTGTCCAAATCTCAGAAACTTGAAAGTTTAAAATGCTGAACTTTCGCAGCTGGTTGCGGAAAGACCACTGCGACGTATGTCATTACCGTTGTCTAATTATGATATCTAGAGTTCGTGTGTCTAAATTGTCTATAGATCGGGAGTGATCAATTTTCTCCTATCAAATACGGCCGACCAAAACAGTGGGGTTTCGTACATTTATTGCGACTACCAAGAGGCCGAATCCCTCAAAGCTTCTGCAATAATCGGCACCCTCGTCAGGCAACTGCTTTCTAGATGGATGGATATACCAATCGACATTGAAAATCGAATGGAAGAGATTGTAGACCGGCACCCAGACTGCGAGGATATGCTAGGCTTGCTAGTGATTATGGCGAAGAAGTTTTCGACATTATATATAGTGATCGACGGTATCGACGAATGCGATCCGGAGCAGCGCGCAGAGGTGCTCACGGCATTTACAGAATTGTTAAACCTAGGACAACCAGTAGTCAAGATATTCACTTCGAGCCGCATGACAGAGGATATTCAACATGCATGTGAGAACTATGGTCTCATAAGGTTTACGGAGCAGACCATTGCCCCTGACATTTCTAGGGTTGTCAGGGAAACGGTTCGATCAAAGCTTAATAGCGGCCACCTCAAACTCAGAAATTCTGATTTGGCCGAATTGATAATTAGCAAGCTCATTGATGGAGCCGGTGGCATGTAAGTTCATACTCGTCGGTATTTTACGTCAATTGTTATACTAAATTAAAACCAGGTTTCTGTGGGTTGCCTTTCAACTGCAGGATATTCTGGCGGCGATATCAGATGACGAAATTCGTGAGGTCCTCAACAACCTGCCGAAAAACCTTCTAGAAACATACGAACGGATTTTGAAGAAAATCATTGCATCTGGACGTGCTTCCCTGATTCAGACGATTTTCAGGAGGATAATTTGCGCCAAAAGGCCATTGACAATCGACGAACTGTTAGAAGCCATTACTATCAACTCTCAGGATCGGACATTCCCGTTAGCCAGGATCCCAACACACGGTCTCAGAGTCGTTCAGGCCTGCTTGAATCTCGTCGTGCTGGATGATGACGACACCGTTCGTCTTGCTCATCAGACAATACAGCAGTTTCTCTGCACGCTCCCGGAACCTTCTGCTTTTCGATGCGACTTTGCACAGGCGAATAAAGAGCTCGGTGAGCTCTGCGTTGCCTACCTAGCCTTTTCGGACTTCGAGACCCAGCTTGTTCGGCAGGACCAAACTATGGAAATCCTGGCATCAGCAATATACAGTTGCCATCCGCTTCAGGCACAAACTGCAGCTGCAACCCGACTTTACAAACGCGTTCGTCGTGGGCAAAACAAGCAAAAACCACACTACGACTTCAACCACATGCGGCGCTTAAGTAGTAGCCCTTCAATAGAGATACGGCGGAAATACCGATTGCTCGATTATATTAGGGAGTACTGGTTCTTTCACACACTAGATCTTGCGCCTGATAATACAGCATTATGGCTCACATTTAAGAACCTTTTACTTTATAAAACTTTCCCCTTCGCGTTCAAGCCCTGGGGAAAAACGGTGTCTACAGGGAAGGTCCCATTCCTTTGGGCCATACATACCGGTCATGCAACAGCGTTTCAGCATCTGTTCGGACCAGATCATATGCGAAGATGCTATCTGGAACACAGTGATGAACATCAAGAATGCTACGAAACTCGATTGAGGTTATTTTCAATGCCTTACTTTACAAGGCCGGATGTGGTTTTATTCTTTCTGACCATTCTTGTCACTTATCGTGAGCGGGCAGATTATTTAAAAAACCACTTTCAGCATGACAGCAACGCAAACGTCGGAGAAGTTCTCTCAACATTGGCGACGCGGAACGATAGTAGTGACCTGGTCAAGACCATATTCAATGACTGGGATGATTCAGACCTCTCACCGTTACACCGTGCTGCCCGGATGGGACATATGGCGATATTGCAGAAACTACTGGAACTTGGAGGTAACACCCAAGTTACCGGACGTCTCGGGCAAACACCATTGCACGATGCCAATGACCAGGAAGTTGCGTGGATACTGCTGTTTTATGGAGCAGAGTCGAACGCCTCCACTCCACACGGTGAATCACCACTCCACGACGCTGTTTTCCACTCTAGGCACACCGTCGTCCGAGAATTGCTTTGGCAGGGGGCAAATCCGAACGGTACTACGATAGATGGAGAGACGCCATTACATTATGCTCTTTCAGGAGGCGATTCGGGAGTCATATCACCGAGGCTTGGAGAGCGATCACATGGCAGTTTCTATAGTCGGATAGAAGTCATCAAAGAGCTTCTGGTTCATGGCGCCGACCCTAATTCTATTGACAGTTTTGGACAGAGTCCTCTTCATTGGGCTTCTCGTGCAGGATCCGTAAAAATTGCAAATATGTTACGAGAATATGGAGCAAACGATGAAGTGACTGCTACCAGTGGCGAGACACCTCTTGACGCTGCGTGGCTGTAAATGCATTCCGATTTCCCAAGGTATCACGAGCTCAGGAACCGCGTCCGGTTGGTATGACAACCTATGGGTAAGTACTGAGCATGATTATTGACGGGAGTGTCATCCCTATGGAAATTGTAATAGAGCTTACTTGAAATGCGATATGTATGGTTGGATATTTGGTCGTTTGTTTCTATATTCCTTATGTTGGAAAGGTTCTTCGGATTTATTCTTTCTTACTACATGTTCATTGAGGGTACTGCATATGGGTTTCTGGTGTTCTATAGACGCAACGCGGCTAGCGGGGGTCTATCTGCTTTTTGCCTGCATGAGAGGGGTCTTTGACTAGAGTTTGGCCCAACGTTAATAGGTGATTAAGAGCGTTGATATGTTTTACTCGGTTTATGATTATTTTAAGAGTTATTTTGTTTGTTTAGTGTCCATTAATATTGAGCGGTCACAATGTTCCTAAGCGGCCCGGCCCGCCGCCCACAGATCCGGCCGATCCGGCCTCATGTAGCCCAGCCGGGCCGCTTAGGAGTGCCGGTTTGGCTACTTCCTTGTCCCGCTAGTTTGCTATGCTTTGATTAAGTACATACGAATGCTAGACTTATTCCATACGCGCTCCCAAATCCTTTCTCAAATCTCAAATGTTTGTGCACCTTCGAAGACGGTAAAATTCTCTATCTCGCCGTTTTGGGCCGGGAATGGAACTAAGTTTCAAGCCCTACAAAGCTTTAGGGCAGTGGTAAAGTATTTTTGACGCTGTACTTGCTTTAAGTAATACAATTTATCGTCTCTGCGAATAGACAACAAAAAAAGTCAACTACAGTTATTACAATGTTCTAACCGGTATAGTTCGTACATGCTCATACCTCACTACCTACATAGTTATGACGCTGAACTCCCGACACCACACTGTGATGAGCTTCCCTCGCTTTAGCAGAAAGGGAGTGGATATAACTTTAGCACTTACTAAATCCACTACACCATCTATGTATATATCGTCATTGTCGACTGCCTAACCATTCAGATACAAAACTTTGGTAGAGGCCGCCGATAACGTAGATTTTTCATTATAATCGAGTAAGCGCCATTCCACCAGCGACCACCAAGCGCGCATCCAACTTTATGGACAGGGATTCAGAGTCTTGGCAAAGCGGGGTGCTGACCTTTCGGTTTAAGTGAAGATCCCCTTCTACCCCGCTCTGGGTTAACAATATCCTCTTGCGCCAATCAGCCTCGCCTTGCTTCATTTTGATCTATTCAGAGAGCTCGTTTCGATCTCATTTCAATGTCGACCAACAAAACCGGGTGGTTTATCGTTCAGGTTCAAGACGATGAGAAATTTGGGGATTCGGGGGAAGATTTCCTTGTCACGGCAAATGAGGAGCAGTCCATCGCGGAAGCGGCTAGAGAATTGGAACACGCGATTTTGAAACGCTTTAAGCCGTGGGGACCTAAGATACTTGGTCGTCAACTCAGCGTATTCTTTACTATCAGTGGGAATAGTCCAGATCCAACCAGCCTCGGCATCACTCTTTCTCAATTGGTTACTTTCCTTCGAGAATTGCGTGTACCCCCGACACAGACGAAGCCGATAAAACCGGATCTGTTTGGATTAGGTACCAACAAAATTAAGGTTTCTATATATGAGGTTCAAAGGCAAGAAACCCCAGGGTTTTCGGTCGTATCTTTCTGGCATGTCAGTGTTTCCTCTAACTGCTAAGTAGTAATAGTCTGTGATCGAGCGAAAATTAACCGAGGTGCGAGGGGAAGGGGGCGGAGGTTACTAGTGTTGATTGTAGGGTTGATGGGCTTCTGTTGTTGCAGACTATTAATTTGATGACTCAATGATTGATTTTTTCGGAGCGGACGAAATCACCTCCCACTTTCATTCCGGACTGAATTATATCCATCAAACATGTGCTCGTAAACCAGTCTTCATACTTCCTTCGCAAATCGCAGTTAGTTTGGGGGTGAGCTGCGAGCAACGGAGAATTCTAGGAACGAGAGCACCTCAAACAGGATTCAAGGAACTTCAAACCAAATATCCCGCAATAAAAACCATCCGTAGTCATTATCTCCCCTTGAGGCTTGATGTGAATGGCATACACCCGTACGTGCCATGCTCTAAGTTGAACACTACACTAGTCACTTTATCCTGCTATGGCGAGCGTGGCCAGTTTCTAAAATGAACTTGAGAACTGAGGGAATGCCGGACCTGGCATAACTTTTCATATTTTGAGTTATGCCTTTTAGTGTCTGCTATTTACTCAGCTATTAGGAGGTTATTAAATGTCGCGCGAATTCAAGATGAAGGGCAAAGTTCTCACGACGCCACCTTCGTGTGCCAATTCCCTAGGGTTAAACAGCTTATTCCCTATTTAATCTAACCTCCCTCTTATCACCCCTAGCACTAATCTTAGTATGTTCAGATGTTTGCCGTGGCTGCATGTTGTTCACGCTTATGAATTACCTTTTTGCTCTTGTATATTGCTTATTGTATATTAGCGGTGAACAGGAGGTTCTCTCTTTTTTCTCCCAGTGGGTATCCATAGTAATTTTCCTTATCTTGCCGGACGGCTTGGCTATGACGGCATGACTTGGATATTAGGTAGAGTACACCCCTGATTAGGTCCCAATTTAATAATTCCCGTATTTGAAAACCCAGATAGCCACAAGTGAATTTGACAGGTGCTCAGCTAACGAGTACGCGGATCCTGATAATATTTGCTCCGATCTTTACACTAGCATGGAAAGCAGGAAGGTTATAGGGAAAACTACAGTCAAAATGAAGTCCACATGTAACAAGGAGAAACTAAAGTAACGTAGTAATGGATGCCTACCGACATCTGCTCTATTTCCACCCGCTCTCCATCGTTAGCGTAAGCTAGCAAGTGCTAAAGGACCTTAAGTCCGTCGTTACTTACGTCATGGAGCTCATCGGATAGAAAGCCCACTAGAAAAGAGACGACGAGACGATCTATCTGAATGTGATTTGATCAATGAATCTGTGAACTCATAGGCAATCTGTCCAACAACTAGACCACAATGCCATACTCTTCCAAACCAATGAGCTAGATGCTGGGTCGTGAGTTCATACATTCTGTTGAAATATGGACGGGGAGAACCGTGTGAATAGACTTAAGATACAGAGACTGGAGAGCAGGAGAAAGACTCGAGATATATACAAGGTAGTTGGGTACCTTATGCCCTACCGGCTGTGTGCCCTGCCATCAGCTCAGCTGAAGCTCAGCTCGGTCAGGTTCATGCAACACATTCCCGTCTATATCGGTCGAGTGACCTTTGATGATACTCTTGATTGTCGACTTACGCGGAATAGATAGCTACAACGATTTCTGTTCTGGATGGCTGATGAAGTAGAGAGATTAGAAGTTATTCCGGCGGAAAACCCTGTGACAAGAAATGTAGAGGTTCTATACAAGATACTGAGAGAACATCAGTATGAATTACAGTCGAGGAATAAATGGCGTATAGTTCAAGTATTTTTCCGGGATTAAGTATAAAGTCCGACTATATTTTTGATGGCTGTATAAGATATAGGATTATAAAATAAAGATATTCAGCATAGGAGTATTTCGGGGTGTATGTTGTATATCTTTATACTGATTGAAGATCTCAGAATTTTTTCAAGTCCTCTTGTAAGGGAATCTTAAAAAAGCAGCAACAATGTAAGCAATCAAATTTAACAAGAGCAAAACTTGAAATGATTTAATGGTCAAGCACTCGGATACAAGTTCTATATACCTTTGTTACGAAAAGTCGTACATCATACAATTTTTATACGCTTTTTAGAGTATAACCTGTATATCTGTATATCGCCTATATATCGCTTATATATCTTCTCCATCTGGTTCTATAAAGTTATTTATACAGTTCTTTTCAGATTTTACAGGGGACCTTCATACACCTTTTATACAGATATTTATACAGGTCAATTCTACTGTAAGGAAAATCACGCAAAGCTACGGAAAATCCCGCTGCCAACTAAATTCAATCGGTAACAAATAGCGAGCGATCATTTCCACAGTGACAGCTGTTGGATGCTAGCTACCCCTTTCAGCTCGGCTACTGAGTCGAATGCTAGCGTGCGCACTGCGCACACACCGTTCCGAGACACTATACAAGCACGCTATCTACTTCTCATATCATCCCCAGACCTTACCTCACATACCTACCATGGCTATCGTCATCTTCGGTGCCGATCCCACCACCTGGCTCGTCGCAAACTCCCACGAAATGTACCAGTACGTCAACTCCCCCCCTTGTCCCTTGTCACCTTTTCTCACTTCCCCAGAAACAATCTTTCCGAAGTCCACAAATTCATTTGCGACTCGGGCTATCGTAGCGGCGGACTCCAACGTCTCGTCTATTGTCCTACAACAAAACGCATCTTCTGCCGCAGTCCATACCGAAGTATTCCCTCCTCTCCTTCTCCCCCTCCTCTCACTAACTCCCAAAAGCCAGCTGGAACGTCCCCCCGCACATCTCCGCCGAAATCCCCCCTGGCGACAGTCCCCACGAAATCTCCTTCTCCGCCACCGGCGGCTTTTTTGCCCGCGCAGTCAGTGGCCGCATCGCATGGGACAGCAAAAACGTCCCTGCCTCCTTCTCTTCCCTCATCTTCCAACTGAAGACTACACGGAAACTCGGAGAGCTCGCGAATGTCTGGTTTGGGCATGGCGAGTTGTGTTTAGCACGGTTCATGGGCGGGGGGTGTGTGGCGCTGGGGGATGAGGAGGGGGTGTTGAGCGAGATGCTGAGGGCGGGGATGGCGATGGGGTACACTCTGGGTGGGAATACGAGTTTGTGTCAGTATGATAAGAGGTATTATTATGTGGAGTGGGAGCATGAGGGACGGGTGGTGGATGCGAAGTGGAAACTGCCTGATCAGAGTGTGCAGCGGTTGGTTGGTGAGGTGTGGGGGAGGGCGGTGCAGAGGGCAGTTGCGGAGGCGAGGCAGAGGGAGATGGTGGCGATGGCGCTTGCGGGAAGCTCTCTGGGTGGCGGTTTGTTCGGCGGTAGTTCCTCAGAGGTAGTTCTTTCAGTGACAACCCCTGGGGCGGAGGCAGTTCTATGGTGGAGATGAACCGGCGCTTGGTGAGTTGAGACGACTATTACAGCGGGATGAGGAGCTAACAGGTCCTAGGGAGGAAAATTTGCAACAGCTCCGCGAGGCAGGCGAGACGAGTGCTATGGTAGACAGGAATTGTAGGTCATATACATAGGGGACTTGGAATCGTGGGGTATTCGTATGATAGTTGTAACTTTTGATATGCATCTCCATTTATATATATTATATTGTATCCTCGTTTACCCGCTTTGAATAATCACTTCCGGCGTGAAACTTTACTGGTTGCGGGGTTAACGATAAACGCGTCGGTACATACACACGCACAAAGTTGTATTACCACGTGGCACTGAGATAAGCGTTTAATCGAACTTGAAAACGGCCAATGTTATTTCTTGATTTATGGAACTCGTCATCGCCGTTCGAGATCGGTAGAGATCGGCGACTACTCCCACTATTCAACATAGGCTTAGATACAATCATAACAGGCCACTACCCCCAACTCCCAAACCATGGTCACACCATCAACACCGCCAAAGAACTCTATCGTTACTCGTGTAACGGAAAACCGTCAAGGAAATTTCTCACAGATAGACGTAAAGTTTATTCAATCCAAAAAGGAATAGAGCAACGGAAAACTCCGCCGCCTCCGAGCTTGAATCGGTTTGAAATAGCGAGGCGTCATTTCCACTAACCAACGCTGTTGGACGTTAACAAACTTTCAGCTCAGCTCAGCTCAGGAGAACATGTTGGCAAACGCGCGCAGAAACCGACCCGAAATACGCTATATATATAGGTACTCACTCCGCCTATATCGTGTAATTTCCCTTCCGCTTCCATCACCTCGTCATTTCGCGTTCACTCCAAATATTTTAACTGTATTCAAAATGGTTATCTTCGTATTTGGAGCGGATTCTTCCTCCTGGCTCGTAGCGAGTGACTACGAGATGCACCAGTTCGTCCCCTTTACTTCCTTCCAACTGTTCTAGAAAAATCACGATCCACAATTACCCAGCTTCCCAACCTAACCCACCGTGCCAAGGGTGGAGAAAGAAGCTTCTCCTACCACCCCAACCCTTTACAGCAAACTAACTTTCACCCACAGGGAAAATCTCCCGGAAGTCGAGAAATCCATTTCCACATCCGGCATCCATCACGGGTCAATTCAGCGGCTAGTATATTGTCCCACAACAAAAAGAATCTTCTGCCGTAGTCACTCCCGAAGTACCCCCCCTCCCCCGCTTCTCCCTCCCTCACTAACTCGGTCAAAGCCATCTGGAATGTGTCCCCCTCCTTCAACGCTGACGCGACTCCCGGTGATACTCCGGTAGAGGTTTCCTTCTCCCCCTCCGGCGGCTATTTCTCCCGCTCTCTTAGTGGACGACTCTCCTGGGACCCCCTTGCCCCTGACTTATTCCTTTGCGCAATCGAAATGATGCGGTTCTCGAAACAACTGAGCGCACTGTCGCATGTCTTCTTCGGGCACGGCAATCTGTGCTTAATCCGAATGGTTGGAGGATCATGTATGGCTATTGGGGATGGGGCTGAGACCTTCACGGCGATGATAGACCAAAGGGCGAGAGAGGGGTGGAGTGTCGGTGATCGTTCAGTGCTGTGTCCGTACGATAAACGGTACTATTATCTTGAGTGGGTGAGAGGCGGGAATGTGGGTGGGAGCTGGTGTCTGCCGGAGGCTGCTGAGGAACTAATCGGTAGTATGTGGAGGCGGAAAATTGAGATGGCGACGAAGCGCAAGGTAAGTTGAAACAAGTAGTACGGCGGGATTGAAAACTGATGGTTTTTGTCCAGCAGGCAGAGCAATCTTTGCATATTCAGAGAGCAGGCTACAAGTTGATTGAGCAGGCTGAACTCGATGGTCTCGCGTTGATATAGGATCCGAGAAGCGATACTTCTGTGGGGGTGTTGGGGATGGCTGGTGGCCAGAGTATATCTGGGGGGATTTTTCCCTTCACTCATGTATTACTTGTGATTGCGTTTAGATCGATATTCAGATCGCGTATTACCCAATACTGCATGTGGCGCTCTCAAATCGTCCCACTTCTGCGAGATAACTTGCCGAGAAAGGAGCGTCCGATCTTTTATTGTACGGCGGTTAAATGATTTCCGTATCTCGAATTCAGAACCCAACAGTGGTCTAAATTTCCTCGTTTGGTGAGTCTTATCGGATATCTAAAATACGTTAATCTAGCTGGGTCGTTCTTGATTGCTACTTTGTTGGCGCATTCCATATTCCTTGTACTATACATTTACCTTCCAGCTATCTCACCGGGCGTGTATGGGACGATACTGAGCTCGTAAACCAGCCCGAGTTCGCTCTCCTTGGTGGAAGGGGCTGGTTTCAAATTTTGGGTAATGCCTCTCCTACAATACTTGGCTGCAGGTATCCTTTCATTTAGACTACCAGTTACTCGGGTCCGGACAACCCCATTTATGGAAGAAATCCCTACTAAACGGGGAATTAATAAGAGCGCCACGCACTAAACTGGGTAAAGCGCAGGAAGAAAGTAGATTCGCGGAAAATAGATGTTGTCTCAGCCTCCTCCTGCAGTCAATATCCTGGTTGCGTAGCAAAAGTTGACTTCCAGAAATGGGGTATCTGGACTGACCTTCCAGGACCCGAGTACACCCACATACGAGTGCTGTAACACGGTTACTGATCGACATCATTGGGACCATTAGGTACCATACAAAAAGCAAGCAATGAAACGATGTGGGCACCTGTTTGCGCATTTATCAGGAGATCGGGAACGAGTGGGGTATCTGGTTTTTTGATTATTGCAGTTTTAACCCTGTGAGATCATTGGTCAATCTCCTTTAAACCGAGCATTACTAGGCCACTGTTTGCCTAAATTTTGTGGTCGGTATCCCAAACAGGAAGTCAACAAATGAAAGAAGGTCGGGTGTGTAGGGGATGGAACAGGTTCAGGAGAGTGGTAGTCCTATTTATTTAAGTTCTTCTTGCGCTTACAGTAGAGAACCTAATGTTACCATACACAATGATTTCTCATTCATTCCAGCTTAGTTTTGTTTTTGGTTGCGTTATCGTCGCACTCATTTTTATGCTCGAAGTCCAGGCCACCAGGGCCAGTCTCACGACTAAGGAAGCATTCAGCCCTGCATTCGATAGCAACCATGCTTTGCTAGGGCGGTCAGTGTTGAATACTCCGGGTGAGCTCGAGAAACGCCAAACACAACGCTGCGAGATTCCGGGCGGCGGTATGCTCCCAATTCCACCGCTCACACCGCTTTCTCATCTTTCCCAGTCAGCTGTCCTCAAAACCCAGCCTTCTGCTGTCCGGTGGGTGATGATTGCTTCATAAGCGAGGAACTCTGCTGTCTCTCGGGCTTCGTCATTTGCCCAGACCGCATTAAGTGCTGTCCGCCAACACTGATATGCTGCAGCGGGTTGATATGCTGCGAACAGGGTACAACTTGTTGCGGTAGTAAGTGCTGCCTGCCTGGAAACGTTTGTACGGAGGAAGGTTTGTGTCAGCCTCCGACACCGACGGTGACGTTTAACTATGAGGTGCGCGAGACGGCGTTGAATAAGGACGGGGAGAAGGTTAAAGTTGATAACAAGGCGGTGGGGGAATTCCGAGCCCTATTTAAACGAGAAGCTAACAAAATGCAGATCTTGATGAATATATGCGAAGGTGTGATCGTGTCGCTGTTCCAGGTGCTATGCTAACTCCAGAAGGCATGAGAAATGCTACAGGAACGACTACTCAGTCGATGAAGCTCACATATAATAAGAACAAGCCAAAAGAACGAAGTAACAGGCGGAAAATGTGTCCAAGGGAGAAACGGAAGAGCTTCTGTGGGTTAATATACAGAACACCTGCGAGAAGCTGCTCTAACAGCAAATAGGCAAGGCTGCAACTGATGCCTATGGCAATGTGCATGACTTGAGTACCCTGAAGAGACAATTCCGCTTCACCTGTGATGAGGTGAGTGGTGTTTAACCAACTATCCGCTGGATTGATTTTGATTTGGACATCTGCTTAGTTTCCACCCGGTGAGTTTCAACCGCCCTACCATCATACGTATGCTAACAACTTGTAGCCAACAGCATGGAAGGCGGCGATCCAAACGCTGGTAACAAAGTATGCGTGCAAGGATGGGAGAATTTCTGGGGTGGTGGAAAGCTTGGACAAGTGCTGAAGGAACTTGAGTCTAACGATCAGTATGTTGCAGAGGTTATTGGATGGGATTGTAAGACAGGAAAGCCTACTGGGACACGGAAAAGAGACGACGTGGTGCTGGACCAAGAGGACAGCCTGTCTGATGGTGAGTGGATCAATCAATCTGTCCGGAAGGAGTCACTGAAACCAGTAGGCGATCTGTTTAAGGACTATACCGCTTCCGGCAGGAATGCCCTGCTCTTACCAGTTGGTGATTTAGATGCTGGGTCGTTCGTTTATAAAAATTTCTGACGATGAAATCATTCCGCTCACAGCTGTCAGATACACTTTTCGCCTCTCAATTGTGTCTGGTACATTTGACGAAGCCTTCGTATTCGACTACGTTGGTACCCCGTACGCAAGGTAAGCCATTGCGGTCCCATACTCGACCATTGCAGGCTGACTTCGGAAAGTATCACCAAAGGCTTCTCGAGTGCGGATGGCCAGACAACCGTGTCTTTCACCCTGGATGAAGAGGCCATCGGAGTTGGATTGGTTGCGGTAACGAATGATACCGCTGTGAGGATTAGCTATGACCTCAAAAATGATACGTTGCAGGGTAGTACTGCAACTGGAAATACTGCTGCTGGAGAGACTGCGACTAGAAAGACATCAGGGTCGAACGATCTAAAAAGGAGTAGCGTTTTGGCTAGCGCTTTTGCGATACTACAACTGGCAGGGTTTCTAGTACGGTTGTAGATAATCAGTAATGATAGAAAGAGGCTGAGAGAAACATAAACACTGTTGACACCATATCGCAAAAAAAACATGGGCGAGACGAGGAATCGATTGATCGAGTATGATGGCACACGATCACGGGATCTAAGTACTACCTTGATAACTAGACCTCTATTCTTTTTGTCCTCATGTAACACGTGAGTCTGAATTAGTGTTAGGCACGAGATGTCCCGGACTAATTTACCGGCTACGTTTGACGGGATGTCCCGGGACGTCTCGTGCCTAATACTACTGTTTGAAAATCCTACCGCTAACCCGCTACCTTACTGCAGGATGCACTCGTCATATGAATCTGGCATATCACATCCTATTTAATCTCCTTCATGTGATTGCTGGCTGCGGGCGCTGTCTGAGATTGGCGGGGCAGCTATGTTGGTAAATATCTAAGCGAGATGAGCTTATATTCACATACGCTAACTAACCAGAAGCCAGTTAACCCGAGTTATCCGATCTTGACAATATAAACAACTGAAATTCCGCCTACCTCTTGTTTGTATCAGTAACTAACCATCAATCATGCCTGTAAGACCCTATAGGTGTTGAAAGTGTAGGATACTGATGAAGTCTCTTGATAAATCTAACGGTAGAACCTATGCCTTATATACAATGAGAGTTCAGAAACCCCGTCGGTCTCCGGAAGCCACCAAGAGTTGCGGTCGGAATGACGGAGTGGAGACTAGTAGAGTAGAGTAGTGGGCGACGAGAGCGAGAATTTGTGTGGGCATAGTTGACTCCGAGAGACTTCTCTAGACCTCGTCCTAGGCCTCATAGCAACAGTAGGTATTCGGGGGGGAATACAATATGCCCTAGTCTCTGTAGTCCATGATTTTGCCGCCCAGAAATCTTAAGTTTCGGGCCGGGAGGAGCTCCGCCCGGACGGGACGGACTTTTAGGTAGCCTGTGCGGGTAGAGTATAACAAGATGTAAAGTTCCAAATAGACGGCACAAAATATCGTAAGACATACTACTCTCCCTGATTCAAAATTTATAGTAAAACTCTACTAAACAATCGTCCAGACCGGGATCTCCTTGTTCCTCTCCGTCGTCTACCGACTAGGTAATAACTACCTGATCCGGCTCACAGCTCTCGATGCTTTCATGGTTCTCTAAGACGCTGATGTTGTGATCAAGAAGATCGACACTGTCCCAGCCCTCCTTAGTCTCTTCTCAGACCTTAACAGATAGAGTGGGCAATACACAATACTCGGAATTAACGTAAACTCGTGAACAACCTTTCCGCCGGCATCTGTGAGATCTTTCTTGACCGCTTCCTTGTCTGCACCTTCTATGAGTGTGATTTAGCACCGTTAGCTGAGAACTTCGGCTGTGCAACGTCATGTTTTCAGTGGAATAGAATACTGCTGGATTTATACATTCTAGCGCTGAACATGTGCACGTACCCTCACGCTGCGTCTATAAAGAGTACTACAACCTCACGAGCAGGACTACCCCTACCGGCCAGCAGTCCTCTCACGACTGTTGATACTCTTATAGCAATGTAAACTTTGGACCCAGCAGTCGGGCAGCTCAACGCTATTCCCAGACTTCAGCGAACATCCATATCCACCCCAGTGTGGAACCGGACGAGGGTATACCTCAGAGCCGCGATTTCCGAGTACTCTTATGTAACTTTTCCACCGACATCGGTAATCTCCTTCTTGAGAGCCTCTTTGTCGGCACCTGCCTTGAGGTAGAGCTACCACGGTTAGCTACTTAAGTAGAGATGGATGAACGAGGGAGGGACAGACGACGTAGTTTTCAGGCATGGAATGGTGAAGTGTGGTGCGGGGTAAGGTTGGAACGCTGTGGTTTAGCACGTGAAATAGACGGCTAGTACTAAGTACACGCGGTAAATTCCGACAGCCTAGTGCATAACGCTCATACTGAGCGTGTATAGTACCCACCTTGTCTTCGCAGACTTCGCTACAGGACATCGGTGGTCTTATAATAATATAGTTTAGGCTGTTTCATTGATGTGGTGTGCATTGGCGAGTGTTTATATCGATCAAACATCTAACAGTAACCTCGGTACTTTTTGCGTGGGTGGGCATCTCGGCATTGTCCGCAAATACTTAAACATGTAAGAGATCGGGAAATGCAGGTACGCATCTCTACACTGCATATGGCATAGTAATTATTAAGTAACATAAGTCTCAGATAAATCCAAAAGTCTCATCGATGGCAATACGGATATAAGACAGCGTATAGAACGCTGGAATCCATAAATATACTAGCTACCCGATGCCGGGGTGTTGGGGATTCCCGATTTTCAGAATCCAGGTACATAGCAGTAATTGGGGCTTGAAATGTTGAAATAGTGATGCTAGAGAAGCTTAATTGTTCTATCTAAGAGGGCCACAAGGCCAGTATATATGAACGTACCAGTACGGCTGAATGCCATCAGCTCGTACCAGAGTCAACAGTCATCTCCGGCCATACGAGACATCACCGTCTCCGGCCATACAAGACATCTCCGTCTCCGGCCATACGAGACATCTCCGTCTCCGGCC
>Ga0307512_10002182_pt1 | contig 25534 bp, 18 predicted proteins | sample 14_EM_MG_FD_200267 | JGI IMG/M metagenome (GOLD analysis project Ga0307512, IMG submission 200267) | Populus trichocarpa ectomycorrhiza microbial communities from riparian zone in the Pacific Northwest, United States - 14_EM | ecosystem: Host-associated > Plants > Roots > Unclassified | place... | reverse complement strand
AGGGGATCTAATATGATCTCGGTCTGGAATGGATGAAACCGCAGCGTGGTGGCCGGTGGCGTGATCACCGTCAGGTGATCAACGGCATCGTGTGGCGGACCGAGAACGGTGCGAAGTGGCATCAGGTCCCCGACTGCTACGGGCCATGGAAACCTGTTACCACCGGTTTTCGCAGTGGGAACAGGACGGGACCTGGGCCCGGATCGAGCAGTGGTTACGTGCCGACGCGGACGAGCGCGGCGATCTCGACTGGCGTGCTCAGGTCGATTCCAGCATCGTGCGCGCTCATCAGGACGCTGCCGGGGCTCGTAAAGGGGTTGAGCCCGGCCGAATCGCGGGCAGCCCAAGGGGTGGGTCGCTCGCGGGGAGGACTGACCACCAAACTGCATCTGCTCGCCGACGGACGCGGCCGGGCCATGGTCATCCGGCTCACACCCGGCAGGCCTCGGACACCAAGGAGTTGGTGCCGCTGCTCGACGCGGTCGGCGTGGGTCGGCCCGGCGGGGTCGGCCGGCCGCGTAAACGCCTTGATCATCTCACTGCCGACAAGGCGTACGGGTCGAAGGTGAACCGGCGCTCGTTACGGGCCCGGCGTATCCCGCACACCATCCCGGAGCGCGATGATGTGCGCGCCAGCCGTGCCCGTAAAGGATCGCGTGGCGGACGGCCGCCGAACGTCAGCACCGAGCAGAACAAGCGGCGTAGCCAGGTCGAACGGGCCTTCAACCGGCTCAAGCAGTTCCGCGCCGTCGCCACCAGGTACGACAAACTCAAAAGCCATTACCAGGCCACGATAACGATCGCCTCGAGCCTGATCTGGCTCCGCGCCAAACCCGACCAGACACGCCCATGATCCGTCAGACGCGCTCTAGCTGACACGGCCACCGGGAAACTCACGGACCGGCGCTGATCGCTGCATTCGGGGATGGCGTGCGCGATGGGCCGGCGAGACTCAGCCGGCCGGTGGCCAGCCTGGGGTGTACGCGGACAGCCAGCCGGTCGCGCGACAGTCGCCACGCCAGGTGAATAGCGCGGCTCCCCGTGGGCCGTCGCCCTCGGGATACTGCGCCTCGGCCGTGCCCCGGCGGAGCGGGGTGGAACGCCATCGCGGGCCGTTCCAGGTCACCGCCACCGAGCCGGCGGGACCGGTCACCCAGGCGTGTGGGGGATATTCCGTGAGCCGGCTGTCCGTGGCCCGTTCGCGCAGCAGCGTTTGGTAGCTTCGGCCGTCGAGGACGCAGCCGTCGGGCGGGCGTCCCGGCGGCCAGTCCGGACTGGTGTATCCGCGGTCGACCGCGGCCTGCCACATCGCGGGGACGGTCTGGTCCGCGTCGGTCGGGTCGGCCATCTGCTCGAGCATCCACAACAGCCGGCCCGCGCCGCGCCGGGTCCGGCACCGCCGCCATCGGAGGCGCCGACCGAGGTCCGCCGCGGTGACGGCGCACCACGGGTGGACCGTGCCGAGTAGTCCCTGGCTGCCCAGCCAGTGCAGGTATCGAGGCGCTTCCTCGAGGATCGGATACATCGCGGAGTACGGAATTCCGGCGATCTGCTGCTGCGGGCCAGGAGTCTCGTCGCCCTCCACGTAGGCGAGCAAACTCGCTAGGGCGAGTTCGCCGGGTGCGCCGCCAGGGGCGGCGGAACCGGCACGGTCGCGCAGGTGTGGTTCGCCGACGGTGCCTCTCGTCGGCGGCAGGGAGGCGAGCAGGCGGGCCACCGCGGGTGTGACGCGGTCGCCGGCGGTCGCCTGAGAGAGCTTTGGCACCACGGTGGCGATAGCGGTGATCAACAGGCGATCGGCTTCCCGGGGGCTCTGGGGGATCGCCGACTCCCGCAGCGCCCTCCTCAACTCGTCGCCGACGGCCGGGCCGATCATCAGCCGGGCGGTCAGCCGGCCCAGCTCGCTCGGCGTCAGCTCGTCGCCGTGATCGCCGGCCGACGGCTCCGCTAACAGCTCGGCCTGCCGGAGGAAGGTGACGGCGTCTCGTACCGGGCCCAGCCGGCGGCTGCCTTGATGGTGCGCGAGGGTGCTTACCCACCAGCGGTCGGCGTCGGACTCGGTGGTGATCCGTTGCTGGACGGCCTCGCTGAGGACCTGTTCCGGGAGGTTCGCCAGGATCTGCGAGTTCACCGTGTAGCCCGCCATCAGCCTGGATTGCCAGTCGGCGCGTTCGTGCTCGTCGACGATCAGGAAGGCCCAGCCGTCCTGTTCGCCGGTGCCGATGCGCCCGGCCCGGCCGAACATCTGCAGCACGGTGGCCACGTCCACGGAGTTGAAGCCCAGTTGGGTGTCCCGGATGACCACCGCGCGGGCGGGAAGGTTGACGCCGGCGGCGACTGTCGAGGTCGCCACCAGCACGTCCAGCCGGCGGTGGCGGAAATCATCCTCGGCCTCGAGGCGCTTCTCCCAGCCCTTGTAATGCAGGCCCACGCGGACGCTGCGGCACGCGTCGTCGACCTGCTTCACATCGTCGGGGTGGACGCCGTGGACGTCCGCCCCGCGGGACGCGGCGATCACCAGGGCGGTGAGGCGGACACTGCGTTTGCTGCCGCAGAACACCAGTACGCCGCCGCCGTCCGAGGTCACCATCGCGGTGATGGCGGCTGCCATGCGGGTGCGGGCAGCCTCGGCCACGTTCCAGTCGGCGTACGCCGCGATCGTCGGGAGTTGCCACGTGAGCCGGCTCGGCCGCCACGCGATGGGCACCAGTTCGGCCCGCAGCCACGCCGCGATCTCCTCGCTGTTGGTCACGGTCGCCGAGAGCCCGATGAGCCGGGCCGGGGTGCGCTGGTCGCGCATGCGGGTGAGCACCCCCTCCAGCACCGGTCCCCGGGCCGGGTCGCCGAGCAGGTGTATCTCGTCGATGATCAGGGCGCCGACTTCCCCGAGCGCTTCCCGCAGCGACGACGTGCGGCAGATCGACTCGAACTTCTCGGTGGTCGCTACCCAGAGGTCCGCGTCCCGGATGCGGGCGAGGTCGAGGCGGTGTTCGCCGGAGAGCCGCTCGATACGGAGCCCTTGGTGGCGCCACAGTTCCAGGTCGCGATCGAGTTCGTCGGTCAGCGACCGTTGCGGCACGAGCCACGCGGCTTTGCGCTTCTGCCCGCGGATCGCGCGCAGCGCTGCGGTCATGCCGATGACGGTCTTGCCGGCGCCGGTGGGTGCCACCACCAGAAGGTTGGCTTCGCTGCCGAGGACGTGCGGGGCGGCCTGGGTCTGCGCGGGGTTGAACTCGGGATGGGGGAAGTAGTTCGCCCAGTCGCCGGGCAGGAGCCTCCCGATCGGGGTGGACGACGGCGTGGCCGGCCGGGCCGGTGCCCAGGCCTGCCACGTCAGGTCAAACGCGTCCTTCGCGGACCGCGCCTGCACGCCCGACCGGTGGACGACCACGGGTCGCCGGGGGCGGCTGAGGTGACACTCCCGCGACTCCACCGACAGGATTCCGGCACTCGGCGTCGCGATATGTTCATCCTCGACCAGGTAGCGTACCCGCCGGACGGAACCCCCGAGACTCTCGATTTTGCGGGCCAGGGGATCGAGTCGGGCGTCGGCCGACAGAAGCGCACGCACCGTCTCGTCCTGCTCGAACTGCGGTATCTCGGCGTCCGGGTCGCTGATCTTCAGCCGATGACGGGCGGAGGAAGACCGGGACGGTGGCACCGCTGCAATATGCCTTGCTCGTGGGAAATACTCCAACACCGGACATCAGGGGAGATTCACCGTCAAATCCCCGGCATCGTCGGGTCGGCCGGTGCTGGTGGTGGCCGTCAGGGCGGCGGGCAACTGGCGCAGTGCATCCTCCATTACCAGGCGCATGCGTTCGCGGGCCTACCACGGGTTGGGTAAGCGAAACGGGGCGAGTCCACTGTGGGGAGCGGGCAGCCACTCGTAGCGACGATCTCGTTTCACCCGGCCGACGGTGGTCACCCTGCGAGCGAAAGCTGAAATCTACACCGTCATCTGCCGCACCAAGAAACTCTTCGGTTCGCGTCGTGCACTGGCCGCCGCCGCCGTCCGCACCGTCGGCGCCGGACAGCGACACACCGCCCTGAACCATCGGCTGCGCGGATGATGCAGGGCGGTTACTTCGTCCCGCGCGGCCGCGATGCCCACGGATCGGGGAGGGCACCGCCGGCGCGCAGCGCTTTGATCCAACCTTGGGCGATCTGGCGGGGCACATCGTAATGCTCGGCCAGTTTCGCGACGCTGCCCAGCCGCCAATAGGTCTTCGGCAGATCGGATGGCATGCCATTGAGACCCTGGTCTCGATCCGGGCGCCGGCGACCCGATCGAGCGGCTCGGGGCGCTGGAACCGGGGCCGGGGCGGCGGTGACTTCTGGCTTGTCGCGGACTTCGGCGTCTGCCTGAGGCGCCATGCTGGCGACACCTTCAGGCGTGCCGGTGGGCAGGCGGCCGGCGGACATCAGTGCTGCATTCTGGATCAGGAACGGCAGATCGATGTCGCCCAACTCCGCAGGGAGCGGCGACCCCGCGCTGCCGGGTCGCACGGAGATCTCGACGGTCCGGGCGTGGCCGGCGTCGAGCTCAATGCGCGCCACCACGCTCGGCATGCCGGGGTCGACAGGTGTCAGGGCAAGAAAGTACGCGTCTGCAGGCGGTCTTGGCATCTTGATCCTGTCCGGCTCGTCAGTTCGGGCGGCGCTAGCTGGTCAGCTTGCGCAGCCGTGCCATCCAGCCCTGGGCGGTGTACCGGGGAACGCCGTAGTGTTCGGCCACGCCGGTAACCGTGCCGGCCATTTCATACGCGGCCTGGAGCTCCTCGACGGCCGGCATGTGCCGGTAAGGGCGATCGCTCGCGCCGCGCGTCGTGGCGGCAGCGGCCTTTTCGCGAGCAGGGGTACGCGTACGGTTCTCGCCTCCTTGCCGCCGCTTGTCCTCGGTCGGCGCCGGGGCAGGCTCGGCCTCCGGCGTTGCGGCGGGTGTCGCGCCTTGCTCCTCGCCCCGCCCGGCTGCCGCGACACTGCGGATCCCGGCGGCCAGGGCGTTCACCACACCTTCCAGATCGATGGAGGGCAGCAGTACGGGCGCACCATCGGCGGCGACGGACCGGATCGTCATCTCGGTGATGCGCGGCGTGGGTGGGGCGGTCTCGACATGGACAGTGGCCTCACCCTGAGCGCCTTCGCCCTCCGGCCTGATCAGCACTACGTACTTGGTCATCCAATACCTCTCCGCAAGCTGTGCGGCCGGATTCTAGCGTCCTGCTGTTCGTGCGCGTGCGGCGCCTTCAGGCGGTAACGCGGCCGCTGCGAGCAGCTCGGCCATTCAGCAAATACTAGGCTTATCCTCAGGCTGTTCGGCGCCCAACAGCACCGACGCGGCCGGCTGACTTGCCGTTTCATTGCCATCTATGGCTAAACCGCTGGAGTGATGCGCAGCGTGCCAGTACGTGAGGACGTATTGTGGCCACGCGGGCATCGGCGGTATCCGCCGACCGCGGGGACGAGTGTTGGCTGTTGTGGTGATGGGGCGGTGGTTGCGGTGGTGCAGGTCGGCACGATTCTCAGCTTCGACGAGCTGAAAGGGTATGGCTTCATCAGTCCGGAGGGCGGCGGTGACGACGTGTTCGTTCACGCCAATGACTTCGGCGACCAACGGAGGCTGGTGCGGCCCGGGCTCAAGGTCGAGTTTGAGCCGACAGTCGGGGATCGCGGGCTCAAGGCGGGCTTTGCCCGGCTGATCGAATCGGAGGTGTCCCCGCGGCCCGTGGCGGTGCGGTCGGCCCCGACGGGCCTCGACGACGACGATGAGTACGACGTCCTCACCGCGGTTGCGTTCCGATCCGGTGTGACGGACGTGCTGGTCGAAAATGTGCAGTCGCTGACGGGGGCGCAGATCGCGCAGATCCGCCAGCACCTGCTGGTGTTCGCACAGTCGCACGGATGGATCGAGGGCTGAGCGTCGAGGATGCGCACGGCGCCGGCGTCCTCTAGCCCGAGAAACGCCGGTGGAGCGTCGCGTTGACCGGCATCGCCGTGGACGCGTCCCGGGCAAACATTGCCGACCGCACGGCTCGCACCGCGCCGGTCGACAAGGACCAGGCGGGATGTCGATGGCAGGGTCGGCGTGTGGTCACTGCCGTGGACTGCCTCACGGCGTAGCCGAATTACCCGTAACACTCTCATCCACCGGCATCCGTGTCGATTGTCGTCGCGGGGAGCGCGGTTGAACACGCGCGCGCTGACGTGCAAACGTGCGCTTGGCCCGGTGACGTGACGTGATCTGTTTCGAGTTGGCCTACGACGGGATCGTCCGCGACACCGTGTGAGCTCACCGATTCCGTTCACCCATTTCCTATGTGAGGTGCATCGAATGCTGCTCGCGACACCTCCGCCCGTGCTAGGCGGGGAATCTATGCTGAGGTTCCTTGCCGCCGTCACGGTCCTGCTCCTCCTAGCCCGTGGCCTCAGCTGGCTGGCGGGGCTGGTGCGCCTGCCGGCGATCGTCGGTGAGCTGGCCACGGGCGTCGTGCTCGGCCCATCGTTGCTGGGAGCGGCGGCCCCCGGGCTCGCCGGCTGGCTGTTACCGCCGCAGCCAGAGCAGATACACCTGCTCGACGCGCTCGGCCAACTCGGCATCGCGCTGCTGGTCGGGCTCACCGGGAGTCACCTGGACGTGGAGATGATTCGGCGGCGTTCGGCCACGATCGGCCGGGTCAGTCTGGGCGGCCTGATCATCCCGCTCGGGTTCGGCATCGCGCTCGGCTTCGTGCTGCCCTCGGTGCTCTTCGGCGGTAGCGGTGGCCGCGGCGTGTTCGCGCTATTCCTCGGCGTGGCGATGTGTGTCTCCGCCATTCCGGTCATCGCCAAGACGCTGACCGACATGCGCCTGATGCACCGCGACGTCGGCCAGCTCGCCCTGGCCTCGGCCACCGTCGACGACGCCGTCGGTTGGACGCTGCTCTCGGTCGTCTCGGCGGTCGCGATCAGCGGCGCGGGCGGCTCGGCGACCGTGCGCGCGGTCCTCTACCTGGCCGCGTTTCTCCTGATCGCGACGGTGATCGGCCGCCCGCTGATCCGGTGGTGCCTGCGCTCCGCCGGCCGGGCCGAGACGGCTGGACCGACGGTCATCACGGCCGTGCTGGTGGTGCTGATCGGCGCGACAACGACGCAGGCCCTCGGAATGGAGCCGATCTTCGGAGCGTTCGTCGCCGGCATCCTCGTCGGACTACCCGGGGCGGCCGACATGACGAAGCTCGCGGGCCTTCGTACGGTTGTCCTGTCTGTACTCGCTCCGATCTTCCTGGCCGTCGCCGGGCTGCGGATGGACCTCACAGCACTGGCGCATCCCTCGGTTGCGCTGGCCGGGCTCGCGGTGCTCGCGTTGGCCGTCGTGGGCAAGTCCGCCGGGGTCTACCTCGGCTCCCGGCTCAGCCGGCTCGGTCACTGGGAGGCGCTCGCCCTCGGCGCCGCGCTCAACTCGCGCGGCGTGGTCGAGCTGGTCGTCGCCCTGACCGGCCTGCGGCTCGGGGTGCTCAACACCGCCTCGTACACGATTGTCGCGCTGGTAGCCATCGCGACCTCGGTCCTGGTTCCGCCGCTGCTGCGGGTGACCATGGCCCGCGTAGAGCTGGGGGAGGGGGAGAGGCTCCGCCAGTCGCAACACGAGGCATGGGACGGCATTCTCGCTACTGCGGGGCAACGCCTGCCGACGGCTGCCGAGTAGGAGCCTTCCTGACGGCCGGGCTCGCCGGCCGTTCGACCGTGACCGGCGCGCAGTCGAACGGCGCTGACGGTCAGGCTGAAGCGATCACGCCGTTTTCTCCGTCGCCGCCTTCGGCCGGTTTCCGGGGGACCCGCCGTCCGATCCGGTCGATTCCGCGAGAAGTCGTCGGCGCCCATTGTTTCCCCGCCGCAGAAGCGAAGCCAGGGCCGCGTTGTTCCCGGCTCGCATCTCCCGGGCCGCTCGCTGTAAATCCTCGATCAGCGTCACGAGTTCGGCGGCGACAAGATCGGCGTTCTGACCCAGGACGTCCAGCCAGAGCGACACATCGCCGGCCGCCACCCGGGTCACGTCGCGCACTCCGTTGCCTGCCAGGCGCAATGCCACCGAGTCGGCGTCGTCCAGGCGAGCGGCGAGCGCGCTTGACACGACGTGAGGCAGGTGGGAGATCAGCGCGGCGGCCCGATCGTGCGTCTCCGGTGCGAGCTCGCACGGCACCGCGCCGGTGAGCTCGGCCCCCTCCCGCGCGACGCCGACCGACCGTCCGCAGGCGTCCTCAGTTGGGCAGAGCGCCCAGGTCCGGCCCAGGAAGAGGTCGGCGCGGGCGGCCCCGGGCCCGGCCTGCTCGCCCCCCGCCATGGGGTGACCCGGTACGAACACCGACAGGTCGCAGCCGTGGTCCCGAGCCGCCGCGATGATCGGCGCCTTCACGCCCGCCACGTCGGTGTAGTGGTGACCGAGCCGGGCGCGTTGGGCGTCCCGGAGCACAGGCGCGACGGCCGCCGGCGGCACGGCCAGTACCACGAGGTCGGCCAGGCGGCCGTGCGCGGTGAGCGGCTGACCGGCGCCTAGGCGTACGGCCTGCCCCAGCGCCTCGGCGTCGCGATCCGCCAGTCGCACCGCAACGCCACGCTTCTGCACCGCCAGTGCGATCGAGGTGCCGATCAGTCCGGTTCCGATGACGATGACATCCCTTATGCCGTTCAACGGGCTCCTCCGTAGGCGTCGCTCGGCGTCGAAATTGTCGGCGCGAGATACCGCTAGCGGTTGTTCTACAGAAAATTCAACAAATTCGGAACCGGTCCGGCGCGCGATCTCGCCGGACCGGCAGACGGTTCACGCACGTGCGTGTTACCGCACATGGTGACGAGCGAACCGGACACCGCAACACCCCGGACATTGAAATTGATAGCTTCGACCGATGTTGATGTCCCGGCGCGACGCGCGTGAATCCGGTCAGATGAGGGAGGAACATGGCTGCGCCCCTGATCCAGCTTCGCAAGGTCACCAAGAGATTCGATACGCACACCACGGCCCTGCGCGGCCTGACGCTCGATGTCATGGCAGGGGAAGCGCTGGCCGTGGCCGGGCCGGCCGGGGCGGGAAAGTCGACGTTGCTCAACATGATCGCCGGGCTGGACCGGCCGACGTCCGGAAGCGTGACCGTCGACGGCCAGCCTCTCGATCGCATGCGGGAGACGGCGCTCGCTTGCTTCCGGCAGCGGCGGGTCGGTTTCGTCCTGCAGGTGGTCAACCTGCTCGACGACCTGACCGTGATGGACTGCCTGCTGCTGCCGGCCCGCGTGGCCGGTGTTCCCCCGCGCCGCGCGAAGGCGCGCGCGATGTCGCTGCTGCACACCGTCGGCATCGAAGAACAGGCGCGGTGTCTCTTCGCCAGCCTGAACGGTGAGCAGCGTCATTGCGTAGCGGTGGCCAAGGCGCTCATGAACAATCCGCCGTTGCTGCTGGCGGACCGCCCGTCTTGGGATCAGAGCCACGCCGGGCTGGCCAAGCTGGAGCGTCTGCTGGCGTTACTCAACGCGGCCGGGCAGACGATGCTCGTGGTCGTTCCGGACGCTGCCGACGTGCACGGCTGGGCGACACGGACGATCGAACTCGCCGACGGCGCGATCGTCCGCGACAGCTACGAGACGGCCGGAAATGGCTGGCCCATGTTCGACGCCGGTGTCGGCCGTTGAGCGGCGGTCGCTGTGTTTTCCCATCGCGGCCGGGCGCCAGGAAGGCACATTTTACGCCGGTCCTATTGCGCGGAACGCTTCTCAGTAATGGCAACCGACCGCGGCGAGCCGTTTGAACAGTTCGACTGCGGCGCCACTCGTGGTTGACCACTTTCGCCCTGGAGCCGGTACACTCGACCGAAATCGACCCAGCGGAATATGTCCGCGACCATTGTCGCCGATCCGGCGAGGTGGCCGGGACGACCCATGCGCGGAATGCGATCGACATCAGCGGGGAGAAGATCATGACCAATGCCGAGCAGTTCGATGTCGTCGTGGTCGGCGGCGGGCCGGCAGGTTCGACTCTCGCGGCCCTGGTCGCCCAGCACGGACACCGGGTACTCGTTCTCGAGCGGGAAACCTTTCCGCGATACCAGATCGGTGAGTCGCTTCTTCCGGCCACGGTCCACGGCGTGTGCCGGCTGACCGGTGCCGCCGACGAACTGGCCAAGGCCGGCTTTCCTCTCAAGCGGGGAGGGACCTTCCGGTGGGGGGCCAATCCGCGGCCATGGACGTTCAGTTTCTCCGCGTCCCCACGGATGACCGGTCCCACCTCCACCGCGTACCAGGTGGAGCGGATGAAGTTCGACGAGATCCTGCTGCGGAACGCCAAGCGAGTGGGAGCCGACGTCCGAGAAGCCTGTGCGGTGCTGGACGTCCTCGAGGATGACGGCGCCGTGTCCGGGGTGCGATACAGCGACTCGGCCGGTGTCGAACACACGGTGTCGGCCCGGTACGTGGTTGACGCCTCGGGCAACCAGAGCCGCCTCCACCAGCGGGTCGGTGGTGACCGCGATTACTCCCAGTTCTTCCGCAGCCTGGCGCTCTTCGGCTACTTCGAGGGTGCCAAGCGGCTACCCGAGCCGACCAGCAACAACATTCTGTGCGTCGCCTTCGACAGCGGCTGGTTCTGGTACATCCCGCTCAGCGACACGCTGACCAGCGTCGGTGCGGTCGTGCAGCGGGAAATGGCGGAGAAGGTGCAGGGTGACCCGGAGCGGGCGCTGCAGTCCTTGATCGCCGAGTGTCCGATGATCGCCGACTTCCTCGAGCCGGCGCGCCGGGTGACGACCGGCCCGTACGGGCAGATCCGCACCCGCAAGGACTACTCCTACACCCACAGCCGGTTCTGGCGGCCGGGCATGCTGCTGATCGGCGACGCGGCGTGCTTCGTCGATCCGGTGTTCTCGTCAGGTGTGCACCTGGCGACCTACGGGGCGTTGCTCGCCGCCCGCTCGATCAACAGCGTGCTGAGCGGCGCCTTGCAGGAGAAGGTGGCACTCGAGGAGTTCGAGGCCCGCTACCGGCGCGAATACAGCGTCTTCTACGAATTCCTGGTGTCCTTCTACCAGATGCACCGCGACGAGAACTCGTACTTCTGGCAGGCGAAGAAGGTGACCAACAATGACCAGCCGGAGCTGGAGTCCTTCGTCGACCTTGTCGGCGGCGTGTCCTCGGGCGAGGCGGCCCTGACCGACGTCGGTTCGCTGGTGGACCGGCTGCGCACACGGTCGGCCGAGTTCGCCGGTGCCGTCGATCAGTTGCAGGCCAGCGGCACGGGAAACATGGTGCCGCTGATGAAGTCGTCGGTGGTCCGTCAGGTGCTGCGCGCCAGCACGCAGGTCCAGATGCAGGCATCCCTGGGCGCCGAAGCCGAACCGGAGAACCCGATGTTCGCCGGCGGACTGGTCGCCTCGTCGGACGGCCTGTCGTGGGTCCCCGCCCAGGAGGGTTGAGCCGCAGACCGGACGAGCCGGCGAGTCGGAAGGGCGATGCCCGTACGGGTACCGCCCTTGTCGGCCGGGCAGGGCAGGACGTGCGGCGCGTCGGGCCGGCGGCTCATCGGCCTGGCGGCAGGGCGTCCAACCACCGGGACTGCGCGACCTGAAGGCCGTAGTTCTCCCGGACCCACTCGGGCCGATACACGGTATCCAGGTACCGCTCGCCCAGATCCGGCGAGATGGCGACCGCGGCGATGTCCCGCCCGGGTTCTCCGGCGTGCTCGGCGATCCATGCGGCCGCACCCGACACCACGCTGCCGGTCGATCCGCCGAAGAGGAATCCGTGCTCGAGCAGACGGCGGCAGGCCAGCACCGTCTCGGCCTCGGTGACCAGGACGATCTCGTCCACGAACGATTCGTCCAGCAGCGCCGGGCGTACGGCCGCGCCCAGGCCCGGAATCATGCGCCGCTGTGGGGCGTCGCCGAAGATGACCGACCCGACGGTGTCCACCGCGACGATGCGTACGCGCGGCTGGTGCTGCCGGAACCACCGCGCGCAGCCCATCAGCGTGCCCGTGGTGCCGGCCGCGACGAACAGCACGTCGAGTTCCGGGAACTGCGCCGCGACGTGCGGAGCGGTCGACTGGTAATGCGCGCGCCAGTTGTCCGCGTTGACGTACTGGTTGAGCCAGACGTACCGCTCGTCGCTTTCGCACAACCCGCGAACGTAGGCCAGCCGCGCCCCGAGCAGGCCGCCCTCGGACGCGGGTTCGGTGACGATGTGCACCTCGGCGCCGAAGGCCCGCATGATGCGCCGGCTCGAGGTGCTGCACCGGGAGTCGGTGACGCAGACGAAGCGGTAGCCCTTGCTCGCCGCGATCATGCTGAGTGCGACGCCTAGGTTGCCCGACGACGACTCGATCAGGATGGAGTCGACGGTGAGCAGGCCGGCCTTCTCCGCGCCCTCGACCATCTTCAGCGCGGCCTTCTGCTTGATCGACCCGGAGAAGTTGAAGCCCTCACACTTCAGATACAGCGGCACCCCGAACGAGCCCGCGAGATCGACGTACAGGTCGTCCTCGTTGTATTCGTGCGGAGCTGAGATGATCGGCATGACACCTCCCCGGGGCAGCCGGCACTGCGCATCGACTGCTCAGCCGTATCGGCGTAGTTCGTGAAAGAAGTCGTCGACGACCGCGAGCCGGCCGGCCGCGCGCACGGTTTCGTAGACGAACTTGCCCAGCGCCAGGTCGAGGACCCCCAGCCCGAACGGTGAGAAGACCAGCGTCCGGTCCGGCGGCGGCTGCCATCGGCCGGTGAGCACGTCGTACAGGGTGGCGTGGACGAATTCGCGGTGGCCCATCCTTTGCTCGGCGAGGTGCAACGACGTGCCTTCGCGCAGGCAGTGATCCACGTCGTCGACGACGTTGGTGCTGGCGAGGACAACGTCGGGGGACAGGTCACGCAGCGAGAGGTGCAGCACCGTGGGGTGATGGGCGAACCAGCCCGGATCCAGGAGGTGGGGAGTGCCGGCCGTGGTGGTCAGCAGCACCAGGTCGTGTTCGCGCACGACCTTTTCGCAGCTGTCCCGGACCGCGACCGGTGTACCGCCGGCGGCCTGCCGGAGGTGTCCGGCGAGGCCGTCCGCATGCTTGGGGGACACGTCGAAGATGCCGATCTCGTCGAACGACCATCCGGTCCCCGAGAGGTAGTCGCAAACGTAGCGGGAGATGAGGCCGGCGCCTATGACGCCCAGCCGCCGAGGTAGCGTCCGGGTTCGGGTGAGGTGGCGGGCGGCGAGGGCCGCTGACGCGGCCGTGCGGCTGGCGCTGATCACGGAAGCCTCGAGACAGGCCATCGGGAACCCGGTCGCGGGGTCGTTGAGGATCAGTACGGCCGACGCGCGCGGCAGGCCTGTCGCCACGTTGCCGGGGAAGCTGGAAATCCATTTGATGCCGTCAACCGCGCCGTCGCCGCCGAGCGAGGCCAGCAACGCGATGATGCGTTCCGCCGGGCGGTCCGGGAAACGGAGAAAGTACGAGGGCGGGTTCACGGTTTCGCCTGTTCCGTGCAACCGGTATGCGGCCTCGATGATGTCGACCACCGCGCCGTGCCGTCCCTGCAGTATCTCGAGAATCTGGCGACCGGGCACTACGGCGAATGCGGGCACCATGTTGCTTTCGGGCACGTCAGGCTCCTTCGGCCGCGGTCCGGGACGGCATGTGATCGGTGAGCCGCACCGGGTTGCCGAGCAGGACCAGGATCTCCCGGTCGCCCTCGTACGGCTCCCGGCTGTGGGCCATCCGCAGGTTGTCGACCAGCAGCAGGTCGCCGTCGCGCCACGGCTGCGCGGCCGAGGCGGCGCGGTACCGTTCGTTGATCGTCTCGATCGTCGGCCGGTCGAGCTCGCCGCCGTCGCCGAAGGCGGTGTTGAACGGCAGGGCGCCGTAGACCTCAAGCAGGTATTCGCGTACGTCCGGATCGAGAGTGTGCTCGTTGAGGAAGGCCACCTGGTTGAACCAGACCGGAACACCGGTGCCGGGATGGCGTACGACCGCGGCCCGCCGCTGGCGGGTCAGCAGGCGGTCACCCGGTAGCCATTCGTGGTCGAGGCCAGCAGCCTCGCAGTAGGCGGCTACGCTCGCGCGGTCGGCTGTGCCGAACGCTTCCTGCCAGGGCACGCCGGCCTCGTGGTACACCCGGCTCAGCAACCATCCCTCCCGCCGGAACCGGTCCACGATCGTCGGCGGTAGCTGCCGCAGCAGTTCTTGCGAGTCGGCGACCGCCGTGTCGCCGCCGTCGCGGGCCGCCCGCAGACAGCCGAACATGAGCAACCCAGGCACCACGTCGGCGTAGCTGAGTTCGTGATGCATGCACATCGGCTCGTCGGCCGGCCACTGCGAGGAGGAGTACACCCCCCGGGGATAGGAGCTGCGCGGCGCGAAGGCCTCCCGCTCGATCATTGGCGTCACGCCCAGCGCCGTGGCGATGTCGGCCAGGTCGTCGGCCGAGGCGATGCCCAGGCCGCGTACCAGCACCGCGCCGTGGTCCGCGAGCAGGTCCATGACCGTTGGCCGCTGCTGCGTGGCCCAGGCGGTGGCTCCCCCGTGCGCCGGCGGGCCGGCGTCCAGCATGGCCGGGCCGTTGCCGTCGTGCCGTACGGAAGGTGATTCGTGTGCGGGCAGAGTTTCCATGGCACCTTCCTGGGTCAGGCCCCAAATCCGTCGTGCCGGGCTGTGGTCGGGTCGGCGGCCTTGCTGTCGAGGAGGGCCGCCACCTCGGCGACTGTCGCCGCTTGCTGCAGTTCCTGGATGGTCACCAGACGGCCCATGCCGATGGCGACCCGGATGGCGGAGAGGGAGGTGCCGCCGAGGTCGGTGAAGCTGGAACGGCGACCGATGCGCTGCAGCGGAACGTTGAGCAGTTCGGCCCACAGCCTGGCCACCCGCCGCTCGCTGTCGGTGGCCGGACGTTCGTACGCCGCATGCTCGGGCTCGTCCTGCTCGGCGAGGTGTAGCAGCGCGTTGCGATCGACCTTGCCGTTCGCGTTGAGGGGCAACGACGCCAACCGGTGCAGTTGCTGCGGCACCATGTACGCGGGCAGCGCCGCTCGGAGCGCCTCGCGAACCCAGTCGGGCTCGGGCGCGGCGGCGTCGCTGTAGAAGGCCACGAGCCGCGGCCGGTCGGGTTGGCCGGCGACGATCACGGCCGCGTCGCGGACGGCCAGCCGGGTCAGGCTGTTCTCGATCTCGCCGATCTCGAGGCGCTGGCCGTGCAGTTTCAGCTGGGAGTCGTGGCGACCCAGATACTCCAGCGAGCCGGAGGGCAGCCATCGCCCGTAGTCGCCGGACCGATACAGCCGCCCGCCGGATTGGAAGGGGTCGGCCACGTAGGAGGTTGCTGTACGCCCGGGGTCGTTGGCGTAACCCTCGCCGAGACAGACCCCCGACATCACGATCTCCCCGACCGCGCCGGTGGGTACCAGAGCCAGCCGGTCGTCCACGACGTAGACGCGGGCGTTGCGTACCGGGCGGCCGATCGGTACCGCACCGTGCGGCGGCGGCTCGTACATGATCTCGTGGTTGGTGTCGTCCGACGTCTCGGTCAGCCCGTACGCGTTCACCAGCGGTACGCCGGGGAAGGCGCCGAACCACCTCTGCACCAGCGGCAGTTTCAGCGCTTCGCCGGTGACCGACACCCGATGCAGGTGTTCGAGGCGGTGGGGGCGGGCCCTCTGAGCGGACAGCACCACGTCGAGGTAGGACGGCACCAGCTGGACGACCTGAATGCCGCCGTGCGCCAGCGTATCCAAGAACCGGTCGGCGTCCACGATGGAGTCCTGCCCGATGATGTGGGTAGTGCCGCCGAGCAGCAGGGCAACCATCAGTTGCCACAACGAGATGTCGAAGCCTTGCGGTGCGGTCTGAGCGACCTGTTGGCCTTCGGTGAGCTCGAGGTCTTCGATCTTGGCGAGCAGATGATTCAGCAGCCCGTCGTGGGTGCAGGTGGCGGCCTTGGGCTGCCCGGTCGAGCCGGAGGTGAAGAACATGTACGCCCGCTGCGAGCCGGGCACAGTGAGCCTCAGATCATCGGTGCTCCGATCGGCGTCTTCCCAACAGGACAGCCGAATAGTGAGTCGGTCGGGAACGGACACGTCATCCTGGGAGAGGATCTGGCGGCAGCCGCTGTGCCGCAGCATTGTCGTGATCCGGTCTGCTGGCAGGTCGGGCTCGATGGGCAGGTAGCAGCCGCCGGCCTTGAACACGGCGAGCACGGCGGCGAGCCACGGCAGCGCCCGTTCGGCGATGACGCCCACCACGTCCCCGCTTCCGAGCCCCTGTTCGAGGAGCGCCCGAGCGACGCGGTTCGCGTGGTCGTTCAAGTCGTGGTAGGTCCATGTGTCCCCGCCCGCCCGGGCGGCGACCGCATCCGGGTGCCGGGCGACCCGGTCCTCGAACAGCTCGTGGAAGCGCCGTGGCGGCAGTGGCCGCACCGGGCCGCTCGACATGGCGAGCAGGGCTCGGATTTCCGTCACCGGCAGCAGCGTGGCCGCATGATGGTCGTCGTCGGGCGCCGACGCCAGCCGGGCCAGGGCCGCCTGCTCGTACTGCGACACGCGCCCGGCCGGCACGTGTCGTTGAGTCAGCACGGCCTGCCAGGCGCCGCGCGCGTCCGCCTGTTTCTGCGGTGTGCCGAGCGCCGCGACCAGATCGTGCCAGCTCTGCCGTCCCTCCGGCCGGGCGGGTGAACCGGTCACCATCGCGGCCACCTTGAGCCTGGCCGCCAGCGTGACCCGGGCGAGGTCGCCATCGAATTTCGTGGCCAGCCGGGCCAGTCCCGCCTGGACGTGCGCGGGCAACGCCGGGAGGTCGGGGGCTGCCACGTCCTCGGTAGTGTCCGTCATGGAAGCCGCCTCACCGCCGCCGGGCCGAATATGTCGGGGCATGTCCGGTCAGTACTTGTCGAGGAACTCGATGATGGTCCGGTTGACATCGTCCGGGCGTTCCAGGTGCCCGAGGTGACCGCAGTCGGGAACCACGACGTAGTCGCAGTTCGGGATCGCCGTAGCGACCTCGGCCGCGAGGTACGGCGGGGAGATCAGGTCATCGGGGAAGGCGATGACCCGGCACGGCGTGGTGACGCCGCGCAGGGCGGTCAGGTGATCCTCCGGCAGGTCGACCCATGACTGCCCGCGGCCGCCTGCACCCCGCCCGCCGGACAACTCGAAGACCTCCAACCATGAGGCGACGTCGGTGTCGCGGTTGAGGGTGGCCGGGGACAACATCTCCAGTACGGTCTTCACCGCCCGGTACGCGTCCGGCAGTTGCAGACCACTGGTCGCCAGCGCGCGTTCGGCCCGTGCCAGCGCCCGGCGAGTGACGTCGGATCGTCCCCGGGTGGCCAGCAGCACGGCACAGTGCACGAGCTCCGGCGCTTCGACGGCGAGCTGCTGGGCGATGAGCGAACCAAGCGACGTAGCGACGATCCGGCACGGCGCGAGGCCGAGTTCTTCGATCAGCCCACGGGTGTCGGCCACCATGTCCGCCAGCGAGTACTGCCCGGCCGGCACGTCCGACGGTGGGATGCCCCGGTTGTCGAACGTGACGGTCTCGTATCCGGCCCGGTGCAGGGCAGGGGTCTGGTGCACGGTCCAGACCCGGCCGGCCGCACCGGAACCCATGATGAGCAGAACGGGCTCGCCGCTACCGGTGCGCTCGTACACCAGACGGACCCCGTTGGTCAGCACGTCGGGCATGGCAGCCACATTCCCCGGGGCGGCGCTGGCCGGCGCGCCGTGACCCGGCCACGGATCAGGCCCAACGCCACTCCCGCTTGTTGAACAGGTGCTCGGCGGTGATGCCGCGGTCGGCGCACCACCCGAGGAACTCGTCGATCTGCTTGAGCTGGTAGGTGTCCTCGTTGTACGTGGTGGCCATGACGTGGCCCTGCCAGCTCTCTTCGCCCATGGCGTAGATGTACGCCTCGGCGGCGCCCAGCTCGGTCATGATGTCGCCGGCCTGAGCCGCATTGGAGCCGGACAGCTTGCGGGAGTCGCTCATCTTCTTGGTCACCGGCCGAGTCAGCAGACCCTGGTAGAGCCAGGTCAGCGGGGCGCCGTCGCACTCCATGCCAAGGAAGGCCATGTCGGCCTGGCCGAGGTGCCCGCGTACGTACCGGTACAGCACCGGGTCGACGCCCGAGGAGTCGGCGCCCACGTACACCGACTTGCCGGCGAGCCGCACCCAGTACGTCGACTTCGCCCGGATGTCGAGATCGGCGTGCTCGCCGAGGAACGGCGTGGCCACCACACTGCCGCCCGGGAACGGAATCTCGTCGAAGTCGTCGACCTCCCGTACGGGGAAGCCGAGATGGCGCAGATACAGGCCCATCGACGGGTCGCACAGGTTTCCGCGGGAGGCCCGTGGCACCACGACGGAGTCGACCCGGCCGCGCAGCTGCATCAGGGTCTCGAGCACGATGTGGTCCTGGTGGCCGTGCGTGATCAGCACCAGGGCGATGTGATCGGGCAGGTCATCGAGGGTGTAACGATCGCCGGGCACATTGTTCGTGCTGATGAACGGATCGGTCACGATCGCTGCCTGCGGGGTCTGCATGACCAGGCACGCGTGCCCGAAGTACCGGATGCGGCCGCCGGCCTCGATGTGCCGGTCCTCGGCGAGCGAGGGCGTTGGCGCGAGGAACCGGTCGAGCTGGGTGGCCTGGGCCGCGTCCAGCTCGAGTGCTTCGCGCAGCCGGGCGGCGGTCGTGCCGCGCACCCGCGCGCCGACCAGCGCCTGCAAACCTTGGTGCCGCAACGGGATCGGCAGGTCAAGCACGTCCGGCGAGGGGAGGCGCGGTGTGCTGAGGATGAATGGCCGCTCCACGCCCTGGTCGAGCGACAGCTGGACGCTTTGACGCGTCTCGTCGTACACCTGGCTCACATAGACCAGCGGCTCCAGGTAGTGCATAGAAGGCTGGTTGTTGGTGTCGTAGGCGAGCTCGACCAGGCCGTTCAGCTCGGCGGGCAGCTTCGGGTACAGCGGCGTGAGGTCGAAGCCGGTGGCGTTCTGCCGGATGAGCTCCTCCGCCTCGGTGATCGCCGCGGCGAACGCCAGCATCCCGGCCCGGTTGCGCTTGATCGAGTCGAGTAGTGCCGCCACCTCGGTGCTGCGCTCCTCGGCCACGCCGATGAAGTAGCCGCCGCGAAGCTCCGGGTTCGTGCTCGCGGCGATATGCACCTGTGGGGACTGAAGATACGACTCGAGCAGCGGAACCTGAACGTACGTCAGGTTCAGCGCGGCCTGGACCGGAGCGACCGTGTGCAGCCATGCGTAGAACCTGTCGACCAACGGTTCGATGACCACGTTGGAGCGCAGGAACATAACTTCGTCGGCGTATGCCATGTTGCCTCCGTTCTGAGCCTGCTGATCAAGACCTGCCGGCGCTGACCCGACGATGCGAAAGACAACGCAGCGGGCAACGGGCCGCCGGGGCCCGGCCACTATCGCAGCAGATGTCGTCGCTATGTGGAGTGTTCGACTGGGACCGGTTTCCAGTCGAACACGGGCGCTGGGGTTCTGTCGTCCGACGCACTCCGGCGACTGTTGATGACATCGAGCTGATCGGTGATAGTGGGCTCGACAGCGACGCCGTGGCGCATCCGCAGAGCCGTGCAACGCCTGACGGTGCGGCTTTGCTCGGGTGCGCCGCGGGCTCTGCCGGCAATGCCGCACCACTAGCCCCGGAAAGGATGTCCCTGGTGACGAATCCGTTCGACGACCCCGACGCCAACTACCTGGTTCTGGTTAACGACGAAGGCCAGCACTCGCTATGGCCCGTGTTCATCGACGTGCCCGAGGGTTGGACGACCGTCTTCGGGGAGGCCGCCCGCCAGGACTGCCTCGACTACATCGAGAAGTCTTGGACCGACATGCGGCCCAAGAGCCTCATCGAGGCGATGGCCGAGGCCAGCCAGAGCGACTGATCCTCGGACCCTGTCCTCGGTCGGGGCGAATGGCTGGCGCCGATCGCAGACGGCCCACCACGCGTCAGCACACGCGGCCCGGTCAGGCCCGGAGTTCAGTCGTGGCCGAAGGGCGGTGCTGCAGGTGCATCGCTACGTCCGGAGGTGTGCCTTGAGATTCGACCCGACGGCCTTTCGCAACTTCGGCGAGGCGTTGGCCGCGCAGGCGGCCGCAGCGCCGGGGCACCCCGCCCTCACCCTGCACCGTCCCGGCCAGGACGACGGCGGCACCGTCACCATCACGTACGCCGAGCTGGTCCGCCGCGCCCGCCGGCGAGCGGCCATGCTGCGCCGGCGCCTGGCACCGGGTGACCGTGTGATGATCGCGCTGCCCACGGGCGCGGACTTCGTCGAGCTCTTCCTCGGCTGTCTCGAGGCCGGCGCGGTGGCGGTGCCCGCACCGCCACCCAATACCTCCAGCGCCGCGGAGAGGGTCGCCGGGATCGCGGCGGACTGCACCCCGGCGCTGGTCTTCGCCCGAGCGGAGGACCACGACTCCGTGGTGGCTCAGTTGCGCGGCTGCGGCCAGGAACGCGTCGCGATCGAGCAGCCAGCCGCACCGGACGAGAACGCCCCGATCGGCAAGCCCCGGCAGGGATCTCCGGGCCCGGACCGGCTTGCCGTCCTGCAGTACAGCTCCGGATCCACCGGACGTCCGCGCGGAGTGATGCTCACCCACGGCGCCGTCCTCGCCAATCTGGCCGCCATGGGCCAGGCCCTGCCGATAGGCGCGGACGACGTTGTGTGCACCTGGGTGCCGCTGCACCACGACATGGGCCTGTTCGCGCAGCTCAGCGTCGCGCTGCTGCACGGAGCCCACGTGGTGCTGATGCCACCGACCGACTTCGTACGGCGCCCGGTGGAATGGCTCCGCATGATGGACCGCTTCGGCGCCACCATCTCCGCCGGGCCCAACTTCGCCTACGACCTGTGCCGGCGAGTCCTGGCCGAGGACCAGCTGCAGGGCCTGGACCTCTCGCGCGTTCGAGTCATCCTCAACGGTGCCGAGCCGATCCAACCGGCGACCATGCGCCGGTTCACCGACCTCTGCGCGGGCACGGGACTACCCGCCCACGCGGTGGCACCGGCGTACGGTCTCGCCGAGGCGACGGTCTACGTCTCGATCTCCCGGCCGGCCCTACGCCCGGCCGTGCATCGCGTGGACGTGGCGGCCATGCAGTCCGGTCCTCGGCCGTACGTCCGCGCCGCCGCCGACGGCGACGCCGAGGTGGTCGGCCTGGGCCGATCCCTGCTGTACGAGACCCGCATCGTCGACCCGGACACCTGGCAAATCCTGCCGGACGACCACATCGGCGAGGTCTGGCTGTCCGGACCGGGCATGGGCCAGGGCTACTGGAACCAGCAGGAGCTGAACCAGCACGTGTTTCACGCTCGGATCACCGGTGGCGGTACTTCGGCCGACCGGGCCCGGACCTGGCTGCGTACGGGTGACCTCGGTGCCGTCCTCGACGGCGACATCGTGATCCAGGGCCGGCTCAAGGACATGCTGATCGTGCGCGGGCGCAACCTGGCGCCGCACGACCTGGAACATGAGGCCCAGGCGGCCCACGAGGCGCTCACCGGGCTCGTCGGTGCGGCCTTCGGTGTCGCTGTGCCCGACGAGCGGATCGTGCTGGTGCACGAGGTCAGCCCACGAGTCAAGGCGGCGGATCTCTCCGCGGTCGCGGTCGCGGTCACCCGCCGGCTGACCGCCGCTACCGGCGCACCGGTACGCAACGTGCTGCTCGTACGTCGTGGCGGTGTCGGCCGTACCACCAGCGGCAAGATCCAGCGCCGGGCGACCCGCGACCGGTTCCTCGCCGGCGACATCTCCCCCGTGTACGCGGTCCTGGACCCGGAGGTGCGGGCCCTCGTGGGACTGTCCGATGGGTAGCCACCGGCCCGGTTTCTCAATCCAGGGCAGCGGAAGGGTGCACCGATGACGGAGATCGACACGACCGCGGCGCCGCAGAGCGAGGCCGCCCTGCGGTCGTGGCTCATCGGCCGCGTGGCCCAATACGTGGAGCAGCCCGCCGATCAGATCGATCCCCAGCTTTCGATCACCAGCTACGGCCTCGACTCGGTCTACGCATTCGCCTTGTGCGGCGAGATCGAGAGCCGTCTTGGTGTGCCGATCGAGCCCGACGTGCTCTGGGAGCTCGACACCGTGGCGGCGCTCACGACGCACCTGATGAGCCGCCTCGCTCGGACGACCGGGCCGCGGCCGCGCTGATGCAGCAGACGAACCACGCAGCACGTAAGAGATGGGGTGCACGCGGATGCTCACGTCCCGCACACAGCCCCGGCAGCTGATGCCGGGCCAGCGCGGAATCTGGTACGCCCAGCAGCTGGCGCCGGACAACCCCGTCTACAACATCGGCGAGTACCGCGAGATCACCGGGCCGGTGGACGTCGACACCCTCGTGGCGGCCATCCGACGCGCGCTCCACGAGGCAGACGCCGGCCGTCTGCGCTTCTCGGCGCACGACGGCGTTCCCGTTCAGTACTTCGACGACACCGCGCGCGTCGAGGTCGAACTGGTCGACCTCAGCGCCGAACCGCAGCCACTGGCCACCGCCGAGGCGTGGATGCGCCGCGATCTGAGCCGCCCGGCCGACCTGGTCCGGGACCCGCTCGCGGCCCAGGTCGTTTTCCGTCTCGGCGCGCAGCACGTGGTGTGGTACCAGCGTTTCCACCACATCGTCATGGACGGGTTCAGCCTCGTGCTGTTCGCGGCGCGGGTGGCCCGGATCTACGCCGCACTGCTCCGTGGCGACGTGCCGGCCGGCGCACCCGAGTCGGCCGCGACCATGATGGACAGTGTCGAGGAATACCTGCACTCGGCCCGGCTCGAACGTGACCGCGAATTCTGGGCCACCGCGCTGGCCGGGCTTGATCCGCCGGTCCGGCGGAACGCTGCCTATCCCGCTCGCCCGCCGCGGCAGATCGTCCGCCACGCCGGCGTCCAGGAGACGAACAGCTTCGTGGCCGCGGCACGCCGGCTGCATACCAGCTTCGCCGGCCTTGTCGTCGCCGGTGCGGCGCTCTACCACCACCGCGCGACCGGGCAGACCGACTTCGTCGTCGGCATCCCGGTGCACGGGCGTATGAGCCGGCAGGAATTGGCCATCCCCGTGATGGCCGCCAATGTCTTGCCGGTCCGCTTCTCGATCCGGCCGGCGACCACGGTCGCCGAGCTCATCGGCCGGACGTCGCAACTGTTGCGCGAGGTGCAGCTCCATCAGCGTTATCCGTACGAGGACATCGCCCGCGACCTGAGACTGATCGACGGCGCCGCACTCTGCGACCTGATCGTCAACGTGGTCAGCACCGACATGTCGATCCAGTTCGACGGATGCGCCACCAGGGAGGTCAGCCTTTCCAGCGGCCTGACCGACAACCTCAAGATCGGGGCCTATCGTCGCTCAAGAGAGGCCGGTATCGAGTTCACGACCGAGGCCAACCCCGACTTGTGGGACGAGCCGTCCACCCGGCGGGCGCTCAGCGAGTACGCCATGGTGCTCGACTGGCTCGCCGCAGCCGGGCCCGAGGACCGGGCGAGCCGGGCCGAGCTGCTGGAGGCCGCGCAGCGGCAACGACTGCTGACCGAGCTGCAGCCGGCGGATCTGGCCGCGACCGCGGCCACACTGCCCGAGCTGTTCGCCGCGCAGGTGGCCGCCCGCCCCGACGCGGTCGCGGTGGAGTGCGGCGAGATCCAACTGTCCTATGCGGAACTCGACCAGCGTACGGACCGTGTGGCCCGGTTCCTTCAGGTCCGCGGCCTTGGTCCCGAGTCGGTCGTCGGTGTGCTTATGGGGCGCGGTGTCGACGTTCTGGTCGCGCTGCTGGGAATCGTCAAGGCCGGTGCCGCCTATCTGCCGATGGATCCGCAGTACCCGGCGAGCCGGATCAGGTTCATGCTCGCCGACGCCGGGGCGGCCTGCGTCCTGGTCGACGCGGAGCTGAGCGACCGGCCGGGTCTACCCGAAGCCCAGGTCGTGGTCTTCGAGAGCCTCGCCTCGAACGACGTATCACCGCATGAGCCGTTTCGTATGCATCGGCTGGCTCCCGACCACCCCGCGTACGTCATCTACACCTCGGGCTCGACCGGCCTGCCCAAGGGCGTCGTGATCTCGCACCGCAACGTGACGAGCCTGTTCGCCGCCGCCCAGCCGATCCTCGGTCTCGACGCGCAGGACACCCTGAGTTGGTTCCACTCCGTGGCCTTCGATTTCTCGGTCTGGGAAATCTGGGGTGCCCTGTTGCACGGCGGCCGCGTCGTCGTGGTGCCGTTCGACGTGTCCCGGACACCCGAGGCCTTCTGGGACCTCGTCGACCGGACCGGCGTGACCGTCCTCAGCCAAACACCGTCTGCGTTCTACGCGCTGGCCGACGCGGCGTCACGGGCAAAGCCCGCAATGGGCTCGCGACTGCGATCCGTCGTGTTCGGCGGCGAGGCGCTCACCCCGGAGCGGCTGAATCGGTGGTTCGAGCAACGCGGCGACTCGGCCCCGGCCTTGGTCAACATGTACGGCATCACCGAATCCACCGTTCACGTCACCGCGTGGCATGTGCAGCCCGGCCACTCGGGCAGCGTGATCGGCCACGGCCTGGCCGGATTCCGTACGTATGTCCTCGATGACGCCCTGCAGCCCGTCGCACCCGGCGGGACCGGTGAACTGTACGTCGCGGGCGGCCAGCTGGCCCGCGGCTACCACGGCCGGCCCACACTGACCGCTACCCGGTTCGTGGCGTGCCCGTTCGGCGCCGCCACCCGGATGTACCGCACCGGTGACCGTGCCCGATGGACACCCGAGGGAGAACTGGTTTTCGCCGGACGCGCCGACGATCAGGTGAAGATCCGCGGCTTCCGGATCGAGCCCGGCGAGATCGAGACGGTTCTGGCCGGGCACGCCCACGTGGCGCGTGCAGTGGTCGTCGCGAGGGAGCTCCGGGCGCAGGACCAGCAGCTGGTGGCGTATCTGGTGCCTGAGGAAGGCACTGCGCCGAGTAGTTTGCGCGATGAGCTTGCCGAGGTGCGGACGTACGCCGCGGACCGGCTACCGGACTACATGGTGCCTGCCGCGATGATGATCATCGATGAATTGCCGCTGACGGTCAACGGCAAGCTGGACCGCAACGCCCTGCCCGAACCCGAGCGCACCCCCGGCGCCCGCGAGGCCGGCCGGTTCGCGGCCGACACGACCGAAGAGCTCATGTGCACGGTCTTCGCACAGGTTCTCGGACTCGAGTCGGTCGGCGTCGACGACGACTTCTTCGCATTGGGCGGCCACTCCCTGTCCGCCGTCGAGCTCACCAGCCGGGTCCGCACCCTGTTTGATGCCGATGTCTCGCTGCGGTCGTTGTTCGACGCGCCGACCCCGGCCCGTCTGACGGCGCAGTTGCCGGCGGCGGGCGGGCGGCGGGTGCCGTTGCGGGTGGGTGAGCGACCGGAGCGGGTACCGCTGTCGTTCGCGCAGCAGCGGTTGTGGTTCCTCGGCCAGCTGGAAGGACCCAGCTCCACCTACAACACGCCGATTGTGCTGCGCCTGACCGGAGAGTTGGACCAGACCGCCCTCGCGACGGC
>Ga0307512_10002181_pt1 | contig 25565 bp, 26 predicted proteins | sample 14_EM_MG_FD_200267 | JGI IMG/M metagenome (GOLD analysis project Ga0307512, IMG submission 200267) | Populus trichocarpa ectomycorrhiza microbial communities from riparian zone in the Pacific Northwest, United States - 14_EM | ecosystem: Host-associated > Plants > Roots > Unclassified | place... | reverse complement strand
AAAGCACAGTTACCGGTATGATTTGGTGAAGAGGGGAGGTAACAGTGCGGTGATGGAAGCCAAAAAGACGATTGCGGCGAGGTTTTATCAGCTTAAGTCAGGACATGCACTGATAGCGAAATACCTAATGCAGATCGGAAAAAGAAGGGATATGAAGTGTTGGTGGTGTGGGCACGAATATCAGACAAGAGACCACCTTTTTAAGTGGTGTAAGAGATGGAAACGAGAACAAAAAAGGTTTTGGGTTGATGGGCAAGAGGGGGAGAATGGGTATGAGGGCGTTGAAAAGGTTTTGAAGAAGCCAAAGATTTCATTGCCAATGTCTCTCGTTTTTGCAGAAGAAAAATGTTCGCAGGCTCTGATGGATTTTTTATCTTGTACAGATGTCGGCAGAATTAGCGGAGTGGTGGAGGAGGCGGAGAACTCAGATCACGAGGAGTCGAGTGATGGGGGGGTGTAAAAGTTGATGTTGTTTTTTGGCGGTTTTTTGTTTTTGTTTTTGGGGAAGAGGACTCACGACTTTGCTTTTGTTTCTTTATGTTACGGAAGAAGTGGGGAGGAAATATGTACGGGATATGCCATGGCCACCAGTGGCCGAATGCAATATGATTACAAACAAACAAACACTTGTGGTACTGGCGATGCTCGGAACTTTGGCTCGATGAAAATGAGGCTGTGTTGGGGCTCCGGTGGCTGACTCTATCGATTGTAAACGTTTCGCTATGTCATCTGTTGTCTGAAGTGGCCGATCCATAGATCTAGATAACGTCCCTACGTTGGTGTATGCTTTTTTGATTGTATGGCTGAAGCGGGCTTTCCGTCAATTTCATGCATTTTTGAAATACCTGGTGGAAACGTACCTGTGTATGATGTTGAGCGTGAGACAACGAAACCTTCTGATTTTGGAGCCGTTGGATTAAGTTCCGATATCCGCCTCTTTCAGCACCCATTTTCTCGGCTAACAATATTCATACCTTTCTCAATCTCCAAGCTATCAAGTAGGACTTCCAGCTCCGAGAAAGTGAGGACAAAACTTGTCAATATAGCCAACACATCCCCGACCATAATCAGAGATAGCCGTTCTTCAATTCCAGTGTGTGCCGTGGATGAGGATGTTCAACTACTTCAGCAAACGACTAATATCGTGTATTTCTCTCATCACAATCAGTGAGAGTTGCGGTGAATTGATGTACCCTTGACTGAAGTTGTAGAGCATGGTGGTAACTTTTCCCGCTACTGAAAGCAGTCCAGTTACCGACGCCGAAACCGAGATGGGATCTGCCATGGTTCATGGAAGGTTTGGAGAGCTGGAGATGACTTTCGACGTGTTCAGCCCGTCTTTATGCATCCTGGATGAGGGATCTTGGGCGGGGCTTAGGGAGAAGCAGATATATAAAGGTTGTGTATACCATGTAATTGGTTGGGGCCCGGCTAGACCCTGGCTCGTGAAACAATAGCCTGGCTCCTCATACAAGATGCAATGCGCCTGCGAAAATAACCGGGCGATCCTGGTCATAGCGCAGTCACAAGCAGCGATTCCATACAGTAGCGAGTGATAAATTTAGCTACGGATATAGGATAACGATAAACACGCCGTCTCGGCGCCGAGTGTGAGGCTGGTGACTATCTTATGTGATGTACGATAAGAATTGAACACGAAATGACAGGACTTAGACCACTCGGCCGATGGCCCATCCCATCAGCCAAAAACCGCGCTGAACAGCTGCGAGACAAACCTCCACGCTCAGAAATCAAAAACCACCCCAGTTAAAGTCTACGAGTTTTGCTCCGATCGCGGCTTGTTCTGTCTATCAAATATGCAGAACTACAGGTATATAGTGTGTACTTTTACCTTCCGATATCTTATCTACGATATCTTTAATATCTACGAAGCGATTGTGAGACTCAGCAGACGAATGCCGCTCCACCATGTCGCCTTTCTGCACCAAATACCATGTACTAGAGTTGCACGTTTGCGCATGAATATTACGCATAAACTCAGGCTAATGTTAAATGAGTGATGCATTGAATCCATCGCGAACGACCCGAACCCCCCACATACCCGACAATAGGTGAGAATTGATAGGTGTCCCAAGGATTTAGGCCCGCAATAGTAGCTAAAATTTGTTGGATTGGACGAGTACTGCTATCTGAATAATGGGAGCAACTAAAGATGAGGTCTATTGGTCTCACGAAGTCATCTACTAACCCTTATCTTATCATACATCTATCTAATCTTATCCATCTAATTAAACTCCTGCTCCGGATCTTTTGACAGACACTGTCCATCGTCTCTCCATCTTGTCGTACGACAAATAGTAGATGTATCCTATAAGACTGCAGAGATTCAGATTATATGGTACACTCTGTCTTAGTATTTTGTTTGTTTGTAATCATATTGCATTCGGCCGCTGGCAGCCATGACATATATCCCATACATATTTCCTCCCCGCTTCTTCCGTAACATAAAGAAACAAAAGCAAAGTCGCGAGTCCTCTTCCCCAACAACAAAAGAAAACCGCCAAAAAACAACATCAACTTTTACACCCCCCCATCACTCGACTCCTCATGATCTGAGTTCTCCGCCTCCTCCACCACTCCGCTAATTCTGCCGACTCTGTCTTAGTATTACAGTCACTTAGGTACTGTAACGGCCAAAAGGGATAGTCCGTCAGCAGTTAGGGGGGTGTTCGGATTTGTGAATATCATCTTTTAGTTGACGTCAGTAGGATATTGTACTTGCCAATAAATATGCCAGTGAGGCTGTGTACTTAGGTTAAGATGTGTCAACGAACTGTGGAAAATCTGGAAGTGTAATTGCTATCTGAGTGGAGTATCTAGCAAGTATAGTGAGAACATGGTTCTTGGAAGATAATTATCATGCAGAACCGCCACAGATATTTCCTGCTCTAGCGGCATGTAGTACTTAATATGTATTAATCTGTAGACGGCTTTTTGATCGCTGGCGCTTAGCCCACAGCGACCAAAAGCGGTCTACAGACTAGCTATGTATGCCACTGCTTTACATCGGTCTTTGCAAAGGATATGTCAGTTAAATGTTGTACTACCCCTATCAGCTGCCAGGAACTCCTCGGACTAATAAAATTAGGAGTCATTAAGCCTTTGTGGACTATCCCTTTTGGCCAGTACAGCATCACAACCAAGACCTTTCGAGAGTGATATCCTATGATAGAGTATGAGATTCAGTTGCATAATGTTGCTACTTTCTTTCCGGAGTTGCTGTGTATCTAGAAACCGTATAGTATTTTGTGCTGAGGTTATAATCGAGTCACGAGTCCGCCTTCGTTTATAGGATGTCACTTATAGCTTCAAGTAGGATCTCTTTAGGCGGCTAAGCATATTGGCCGCGTTCACACTCGGGGGAAGCTATCTACTATAAATCTTAAAAATCCATCGCTTGGAGTTTGTTCCGGAATTTTGAGTTATAGTTATACCTGTCAAAGTCAATAAGGCGGCCCAACGTCAAAAGTCAATCGCTCTATAAAGCTCCCCTCCCCTCCCCTCCCCTCATATCATCTCATCTCACCACTCACCATGCCTCTCATTCCGCGTATCTACCTCGACACCTTCGATTCGCACCGACTTGGGACTAGCACAGACATGCTGAAGACACTGTGGACCGATATATTCGGCAGCCACCGCACCTCCTCTAGCAAACGTAACCCCCACCTCCCCCCTCTCGCCTATCTACTGACACCTTTTGCAGTTGTCCGCCGAGCATCAGCTGTAGTCACGGCGTGGAATGTTCTGATGTGGGCGTTTTGGATTTTGATTGCAATTAGCACGGTGGTGCTAGTGTTATCGACAGTGAGAGAGTACTTACGCAGAAAGAAGCTGGTGAAAAGGAACGAGCAGCAGAGGGTTGTGGATGATATTACTGCTGAGACAGTGTAGTAGGGAGGGCGGACTTCTGAACGGTACGGAGACAAAAGCGATCTCATAGCTGCGGTAGTGAGGTGATTCTACGTCGGAAAGTATATTTGTGTGATCTCTGAACTTTGAGGCTTCAAAGTTTCGTCTGTCAATGGTAGGAGCTTGAATCAAATAAAAGAACTGTAGTTTGATATGTCCTGCTCTCATGCACAGACTCGTTGCTAGGTGCGAGGAATGAGAAAATATGGTCTCGGGATGTGGTACTGTACGGGAGTAAATCTGGGAACGATAAAGAGCACTTGCGTCCACCATAAGTATTAGAGTAGGAAAGATGTTTAGTGTGGGTGTAGGGTTTAGGGCTGGAGATCCATCCGCAAACGCTTCTCCTTCGAGTGATCACATTGGTCCTGTCAGATCAACTCCCGAAGTTGGTTGGTAAGATTTGTACTCAATAACGGCCTTTGGAGCGTCAACAGTCAAGCAGAAATACACTCTGCTTTGCACGAGCACGTGTTACACCGCCATGCATGTGGCGCCTGCATTGCCACTCCAAAAACGAGTGAAGCTGGGGCCCACTTACCATACAGTCCGCATGATATGAAACCATAGCTGCAGAACCTGTCTAGGCCATCTGCGAGTTACACTTAGCCCCATTGCATAGCTCAACGACATCTAGATCAACTTCAAAGCAGTTCTGTCCGCTCTGCTGCTACCGCCAGCAGCGATACTAGGGATTTCAACAGCACGTGGCGGCGGCCGAAATCAAACCGCATTTCATATACTGGCGAAGTGGGCTTCCGCGTAGCTGCACTGCGCAGCACTGCACTGCCTCCTCGGGTCTTCCAGCCTTGCAACACGCAATCCTGACACCCCCTCCTTTCTCTCTCACCTAGGCGTGCGAGACAAGTGAGAAATTTTTAATACACGATTAACAAATATCGAAATTCGAAAAATACGGACAACGAATACATCGAAGAGGGAGAAGACCTACTCCACCAAAACTGTTCGCCCGAAGACCTATTCAAAGCAATACCTTGAAATACAATCGAGAGATCTTGTATCGACGAGAGCACCGTATTGACACCTATCTACAACCATCCCCACCTCAAATCTACGGAACGAGCACCACAAGTCGAAGTATGTTTACGGCCTCGTTTCTTCGTCAAGTTATGAACTGATTCTTCGTCTACAGTATAACAATAACTGTTACATTATGGAAATCGCCGGCTTTGCTATCGGCGGAGCCGGTCTCGTTGGCACATTCAAAACAACCCTCGAAATCTTCGACCGCGTATCCGCCGCTAAAGCATACGGTAGAGAGTATGAGCTCTTCATCTCCGGTTGGGGCAAGAACGAGATCGGCTCCAGATCTGGGGGAGGGATGGACTACATGAGCGACTAGCAGACCCCATCATACGGCGGAACGTTGGTGAGATTCTAGGATGGCTTCAAGATACCCTAGAAAGGGCGGAGGCAGTAAAAAAGCGATACGGTTTGCAACATCACGGACAGATGGCTTCCCCCAATATCTTAAGCGTAAGACGTTCACGGCAGATATTATTGTATCAAACCCGGTCAGAAGAGTGTCAGATACACACGGGAAAGCGACAACATGGAGGAAGCCACGATGGTCGGTTTCTGGACAGAAAAAGACATTGGAGCTGCTTAATGAGCTTCGGAGGTTTGTCAACAGACTTTACGAATTCGTTCCTGTCACATCTGGAGTTGAATCAACATTACACTTTAACCCACCTCTCGAGCCAGTGGATACATCCGTGCCTGGGCAGTCCCCTCAACAGCTCGGAATTTTGGAAACTCTCCAGCTTTCCCAAATTTGCGTAGCTCAAGAACAGCAGTCTTTCGCGGGAACTACCTTTCGCCGCAGGCCAGTGCACCAGCGATCAGTCAGGCTGGGAACACGACAATTTAGAAGTGAAGAGCCAATGAATCGGCGCCGGAATGGAGTGACAAAGGGTAGAATATCCAAACGTGAAACTAGTACGTATCTCTCAGTGAGACATTTAGGGTTAGGCAGACAGAATGCTGAACAGACGCAGTGCTCATTCTCCAGAGATCTGATTTGCTAGATCAGATAGAGCAATCTATGGCGAGGCAGATGGTGGAGGCGGTGCATGCTGCAAGGTTGTGTTGTGATGCTGTTGGCACCGCAACACTGCCTTGCGGGGGGGTTTTTTTTGATATTTTCTAAGTGTGGCTTAGATGTGTATCGTGCAGTAGGTTTGTTGTCCTAGATGATTGGCTTTTGGGGCAGTAATCTGCCTCGCTAGCCAGAATGGCAAGAAGATCTACCTGCAATCATTCAAGACAAGCAAAGATATGGCTATTTTGGTGTGTATAAGGATGTAAGATACTATATGTACTCTGTACAAGACTGAATCGAATGAATATCTATCACAGCTGGTGGTAATGCGTGGGTGGTAGAGTAAATCTCTCTTGAGTTAACGTGGTTCGGCTATTTAAACCCGGTTATATTTTGGAAGGAACCTTCTGCACAGTTGGTGCCTACGATAATGGTGGGAGCTAAGACACAGCTAACTACCACCAAATTTAAGTAACAAGTACCGCCAGCAGAGTCGAACCTCTATTGCTTTGAGTAATGTGGTCTGCATTGTGTGACACTGTAACAGACCTAGCTTTAGGCGAGAAGCAGGAGCACACGCTAAATTCTCACCGAAATCATCCTTGATCTAACCCACTCATGTGTTTGAGGGAAAACTGAACAATTAGGGCAATTGATTCTCTACCTAGTTCCCAACTTTAGTTGGTCAACTGCTAATTTGTAGGGGATGTCTAACGGTCTGGTTTACGAGAGCAGCTACTTAGGTTAATTTGGTGTGTTCAATTGCCATATTGTTCGGTTGAGCGCACGGTTTTTAAAGTTTGTGCGGCTCGCATAGCCGGCGGTAGTTCCTTGATATGAAAACTCCCGATCACTCGGACTGAAAGACAGTAGAGTACTTGAGCAGGTAACACAGAAGCTGCCTAAGCGCTTTACCCCGAGATGTCACCAGTGTCAATGATATCTACATTATTTGTGAGTAACGGGTGTTTGAAGTAATAAAAGCCTCGCAATCACAAAGCAAATATCACCACACACGGCCGTACTCTTTCTTACCAATTATCACAGCCTGCCTTTGTTGTTCATATCTTCGTCCTTGGACTAGTTATTTTTGATGTTACATTGTTTAATATTTCGGGGAAGGAGGAGAACAAGTTCGAATACTGGATGATCTTTGTCAACCGATTGGAGAAGAATGGTTGAGAGAAAAACCACTGGAGTTTACACTTTCGGCTACAAAAGGTCTCATCCAGAGCTAACCTATACAACTGTGCACAAAGGATTTGTTAAAAAATGCATCCCAGAAGTCACAGCCTACGTACTGCCACCTTTACCAAACAACCCGCTGGTCTATTGGTGATACGTCATGAGAGTCGATCTGAACTGAACGATTTCAATGTGCGACATCACAGTATCCAATAGGGTCTATAGGTGATAACTATGATAGGAAGAACTTTCCCAGGTGTCTTAAAGTGACGATTGATAGATACAAAGTACGGAGTACATGGGTCTGGAGGCGCAGCCCAGAGGGTGCACCAACATCCATCTACCCACAACCCCGAACCCTTCTACTGACACCAGCGTAGATAGAGTATACATCCACAACTGGAAATATGACCAACGATTCTTTATACTGATAGAAACCACTACGTAAGACAATTATCTTTACGTAGCGGCCGGTTTATTTGTTTGTAATCATATTGTATTTGGCCGTTCACGGCTATGGCATACACTTTCCTCTACCACTTCTCGAAACCAACAAAAGAAACAAGCAAAGTCGTGACCCTCTCCACTACCTAGCGGAGCAGCCAGTGTATCCGGGTGATGATTCGTGGCCTGGGATTGATTATTTGCATCATCGCACACAACTCGAGGGGTCTCTCAATGTCTATGCTAAATGTGATGATTGATGATTGATTGTTCCATCTATCTAAAAAGGCTATAAAGGCCTTATATATATACGGTAGTCCATGTGCGTATGCGTACGCACTATCTATGTATTGACACGGCTGAATACCATCAGCCCGTATGAGTACCATAAACTCCACAGACCAAGCCATACAAAGGCTGAGGTCTATTTATGCAACGTCCAAGGCCCAACGGCCGTTCAATGTTTTGAGCGAACGATAACAAATCCCTAATCGATTCGGAGATCACGACAACAATCTTCAGACCCCACAATATTGTGATCAGCTGCGACCAACTCGGAGCTCTCTATTGGGCGGTATGTTTCGGACTTGAACTGCGTAATGCATGCCAACGAATTGGGCCGCAAGTTGCATCTGCATAAATTTTTATGCCTTGTCTTATGGAGTCTATGCCGTTCCCACTTCTCGCCCATCAGGTATGCGAGATAAGCAGGGCATTTTCAAAGCACCACAAACACACCAACTAGATACGTATACCGAATTTTTGAAGAATACAGCGGCGGATACTTGAAGGAGAAGACCAACTCTGCACGAACAAAGCCGTTTGCTCGAGAGAACCCGATATATACCGCTGCACACCTCCACCTCTTAAAGTCATTGAAACGAACTTACCTAGTACATAAAGGTATGCTTTCGGCCTAACATATCCAGCTCGTGCACTAATCCTTCACCACCAGTTCAACGATCTTATGGAAACCGCTGGTCTTGCGATGGGAGGAGTTGGACTGGTTGGTTTATTTACGACAAGCCTCGAAATCATGGTCCGGATTTCCGCCGCCAGAGCGTACGGTGAAAAGTATGAGCTCTTTATCTCACAGCTGGAGCTAGAGCGAGCACGGCTCTTGATATGGGGAAGAGATGGACGACACGAACGACTGGAAGATCCTATAATACGGCAGAACGTCGGAGAGATCCTTGGATGGCTTAAAGATACACTCGAAAAGGCCGAGGGAATGAAGAAGCAGTATGGTTTGCGAGACCAGGAAAACCATGAGGCGGAAAATCGCGGGCAGGAAACTTCACTTCATATCTCGAGAGCTGCAACAGATGTTATTGTATCAAGTCCAGCAAGGAGGGCGAAAGAGACGCACGGGAAAGCGTCAACATGGCGGAAGATAAGATGGTCGATTTCAGGCCAAAGGAAAACCCTGGAGTTGCTTAACGAGCTTCGAGGATTTATCAACAGTCTATACGAGCTCGTCCCTGTCCCAACTGATGTCGAATCAGCGCTACTTAATGCCGTACAGAGGCCACTCATGTCTATTCCATTGCAACATTCACCAAAGCAATACCATACCGGCCTGCTTCCTAGACATTCACCGCCATTCAAGGTGGTGGTCTTGCGGCGCAGAAACGTATATCGAACAAAATTACGAGGAATACAGCAAACCCGGGGTGATGAGGCCAATAATAGGCATCTGAAGGGAGCTTCTGGTGGGGTGATAAGAAGGAAATTGAGAAAGGTGGAGAGCTCAGATAGTGGGTACTTGGTGGCTGACTACACTATGGACCGGGCTGTGCGCTGGCTCTGGGGCGCTGGCTTGTCAGATCAATTTCTGACAGGGCAGGAAGGTAACACTGTAAAAATTGTCCCGTGTTTTCTCGTCCTTTTTTTTTTTTGAAATTCTGTAAAGATCGGATGAACAAATGGGTTCGTGCGCATCTCGAACAGTATATACTTGGTACAGGCCATTGGAGTGACAATAGCACGTGCACTTTTGAAGTATCTTTTGTAGTAACAACTACCAAAAGATACTTGATCAGTGGCGCCTGCATTGCTACTCCAACGGCCTCTACCGAGTACACAAGTAATCTACATTTTTATCTCGAGATAAGCATGTATGGCTCGTGGGGTGGTTTCGCTGTTTTTCAATATTGCCCAATAAGAAGTCAGTGCATGACACCCTCGGAAAACTATGTAGAGAACATGTTTAGAATTTCGGTAAGGTTTTACTTAACCAACCGATTCATTGCGCGGGGTAATGTTTTAAGCACCAGATACGTCAAATATGGAGCAAATGCATACCCTCTGCCTAGAATATTCCACCTTGTCAGCTCTTCGTGAAATCCCTTCTTATATTCCAAACTGGCTGATCTAGTTTGAGAGGCATGTAGATGTAAATCGGATGGATGGGATATTTGGGAGAACTGGGTAATCTCTTTAAGAAAACACCAACTATACTTACCTATGTAATCCCTTACTGGACTAGAAGGCAGTACGAAGCATTCTTCTTTCAAGTACAATAGGAGCAATCAAAGTTCCACGGATCCCGCAGACGGGTTTTGGAGGCGGTCGTTCAAAGCCGATCAGAAAGAACTGCGGAGATGTAACTTTGATTCTCTCTCACGAAAGGACAATGGTCTACAATGTCTGCCATTTTCTTAGTGTGGTCTCCGATTAACACAGCTCCAGCTACTTATTTGAGATACTAGTACCTGCACTATCACCATTGCTATCTAAAGGCAGCATGGTAGAGGAGAATCCGCGAAAACCGTAGGTGAAAAGAGGTTGCTATGTTCCACGGGATTTATCATCCTGTTACCGGCTTCTAATTGGCCGGCTTGATAGTCTCTACCTTGAGAAAAACTCGTCCGCGGAATCCGTGGAACTTTGATTCACCTAGGTACTTTAGAAAAGTTAACTTACATTCCATTCAGTTCAATAAATACAGCGCCTTAGGCCAACGCTCGCCTCCAGAAAGGAATGAACAGCAATTATTCAACATGGTATACTCGACTCGCTCCAAAAATGCATTACAAAGCTGTAAACAAAACACGCACTCTTCATTAACAATACCATTACTTCTCTGCCGGCGTTTGGGTTGGCGTCTTAGACTCCTCATCTCCTGGTACAAGCTCCTCTTTTTTATCCTGCAGCTTCAGCTTCTCGACGCTGGTCTTGAGCGCCTCTACCTTCTCTTCACCCACATCCTTGTCCGTCACTGGCTCCTCCTTCTTTGTAATTATCGGCTCGTTCTCAGGCTTTGGCGTGTCCACGGCTTCCGCGGCTGGCTTGTCCTTCTGTTCGGTGACAGGTTCATCCTTCTTAGTCACAGACTCCTTCTCAGTGACAGGCTCCTTCTCAGCACCAGGTTCCTTCTTCTCGGTGACAGGCTCCTTCTTTGTTGTTGATTTCTTTCCCTCCATCTTTGTCATCGCAGCCTTAATACCGGCAGCTTTCTTCTTTCCGGCAGCCGCCGCAGCAGAAGCAATTGTAGCCTGAGAGAACGCAGTAGGGACACCGCCAGTTGGAGTAGAAGACGGGGGTTCCCTCGGGGCAACAATATTCGGTGTCGCAGTCTTGGATGGATTCGGTGGCACGGTAGTCCCTGACATCCCCGTTTTCTTTTTCTTCTTCGACACGCCAAGGTTCTGTCGAAGCTCGCCGTGCTCGTTCCAGTCCTCTATGTCTTCAAAATTCTGGGTATTTCTTTAGTGACCTTTTAGGTAGCTAGGATCCTTGACTGCTTACCCCTAATACCTCCCCGTCTTTTGCAACCCCTGGTAGACGCTTCCCTTTCCCTTTCCATTGCCAGAGCCGCCGTGCTTTGTCGTCGGTCGCAAGATCAACCGCTTTGAACGGGACCTTGTTGGATTTGAGGATGTGCTCGAGACGCGAGGTGGCTGTGATGATAGTTGAGGAGCCAGAGGAAAGGGAGGTAAGGAGGAAGATGGTTTTTGGCTCGTCGCGGGAGAAAGGTACTGGATCGAATGTCTGTGGGGCTTCTCCGGGTGCATGCTGTGGTGTGTCCATGGTGAAAATTGTGTGAGCAGTAGAGGTGTTGTGCTGAAGTTGCTATTGTCGATGAAGGGGGTAAGGAGCGACTATCAACGTCACCAATGCACGTGACATGCTGAGACGGAAACCCCACGGCGGAAGCCAGGGCCGCGCTTTGTTTCAACGTCTGACAAGAAAACCTTCTTCAGCGACCAACCACAGCCACCATCACCCCATTACCTCCACCACCACCGTCACGTTCCGGTCTCCAACCACCATCGTCATATAAACCCTTGCGACTGACTCCGCAATGGGTAAAAAGCGCAAGAATCGGGCCAACCACTATCCATCGACCGCCGAAACAGAAGAAAATACCATGGGCTCCACATTATCCACGCTTCGTCCACTACCGGTTGACGAGGTCGCCCCGTTCAAACCCATAAACGAAAATACTATCGATAAAACCTCCGTCTCGCCACCACCCTTTCGCGCACCCGAAGAAGACGACGCCGGAGAATGGGAGCTACCAGGACGAAACAAAAAGCCAAAGAAGGAGAAGAAAAAGCAAAAGCAAAATAGAAACTATCCCGAGTTCGTCGTGTCGCCGCAGAGGCTTAAACGTCATGTCAGTTTGAGCGATCTGCAGACTCTGGTACTATGGTTGTCGGCGGACGCGCCAGCGCCACAGTGGTTGCTTGTGAGGGTATACTCTTCCTTCCGCCACTGCTCTACGTGTTGGATGAGAAAAACGCGCTAATGTCGTGTCGTGTTAGCATAAACCTGAGATTCGGAGAGTGGTAATTTTGAATGTGCCCGGATTCACGATGAATATGTTCAGCGGATCACTTGACCTGGAACCTGCAGCGAATGGGGAGGAGGATACCGATACACTGAAGAAAAAGAACCCGAATAAGACGATAGATGGCGGGGATGCAACTGATGATTACTTCCCTATTACGCTGGACCGACGAAAGCTGGCGCCTTGTGTTCAGGATATGGCCGATATGTTTCCTCATGTCTGGCCTATCAAAGCTCCGGGAGACAACAGGCAGAATAAAATGCACTCGCCTATTCACTCGTTCCTTACAACACCGCTCCCAAAGAGTACAGATATCACCAAAGTTACCCCTTCGGCACCCAAAAGAATAAAGGTTACACAACTCTTGATGACTCTGAATGAGCTAGTGGAAAACGATTATCCGCTTCACTCATCCCAGCTGGAGCTGGTGCGGAGGAGCGTATGGCAGGAAGAAACGGACGAAGATAGAGAGCTACTTGCAAAACGGAAATTGGAGGGCTGGGTGGAGACAGACCTATCCAAAGGCAACAATCGGGACAAGAACCAAGGCGGTTCAATCACTGAAGGCAAAACTATATACTCGCTCGACTGTGAAATGTGTCAGACAGAAGACGGTCTGGAACTAACCCGCATCACTCTTATTGACTGGGATGGAAAAGTGGTCTACGATACCCTCGTCAAGCCTACAAAACCAATCACGGATTACCTCACCATGTACTCTGGAATCACGAAAGAGAAGCTGGAAGAAATATCTACTACATTGGCAGATGTACAAGAGCATCTCCTTGAGCTCTTTAACGACGATACCATTCTCGTCGGCCAGTCTCTCGACTCCGATCTCCTCGCCATGAAATTTTCCCATCCCCACATCGTCGACACTTCCTGCATTTACCACCACGCCCGGGGACCTCCTTACAAGGCCTCTCTAAGATGGTTAACCCAGCGCTTCCTCAAGCGTGAGATACAGAACGCAGGCGCAGTCTCGGGCCACGATTCGATTGAAGACGCCCGCGCTTGCCTCGATCTGCTAAAGCTGAAACTCGAGAAAGGAGAGAATTTCGGCACTTCGGACGACAACCGCGAAAGCGTCTTCAAACGTCTCGCCCGCCCACCCCATGGCCCAAAAAGAACTGCCATCATCGACTACGGCGATCCACACAAGTTCCATGGCACCTTCTCCACCGCCGTAATCCCGTGCACCGACGACCCACAGGTGACTGCCGCTGTTACTCGTTGCGCTGCTGGAGATCCATCTGGCACTGTTGATGGACTCCCGGCTATGGATTTTACATGGGCTAGGCTCCGGACTCTCGAGATAGCGAGGTCCTTTAGTGGCGGGTCTACGGGGGGGTCTGTCGATATCGACGGGCCACTTCCGGAGGTGGTTAGGGATCCCCCGAAAGAGGTGTTGATTGAGAGTCTGGCGGAAACAGTGAAGAGGATTAAGGAGGTTTATGAAGCGCTGCCAAAGTGTACTGCATTTGTGGTGTATTCTGGTTCCGGGGATCCGAGGAAGTGGAGGTGCATGAATGAGCTCCAGAAAAGGTTTAAGGAGGAGTATAAGGTCCGCAAGTGGGATCAGTTGAGTGTTCAGTGGACGGATGCAGAGGAGCAGAAGTTGAGAGCTAGTTTGCAGACTGCGAGGAGTGGTGTCGGGTTCATGATTGTTAAGTAGGGACTGTGCCTTTGTAAGACGTTTGGCATTTTCTGGCCAATGATACGTTATAGTCCAGGAAGAATGATGGAGCGTGATTAATGATCCTCTCTTCAAGTTTTGGGAGTGGCGGCCCTGGTGATACGTCACTCCTACCACATTTGCTCCATCCCGTGTCCGGCACCCTTGTTTCCAGACTAGTGATGAAGTTCGCGATATTTTCCACCTGTCCACAAACATAAGAAGAACGAAAGCCCCATTACTATGCGAATCCAAAATATCCAAAGCATAACTAGACTATTGTGTATCCTTCGAGCTCCTATTCTTGACTTACCATAGTGTATTGGGGTTATCTATAGAAGCCGATGTAGAGCCGCGGCATTCTCTATACCTCAATAGCTACCAGGAATCAGGGACATTATTTTAAGCTTTGAGAATGGTCTTTTGAGTTCTGCAGCAATAACCTTATAACAGTACCCCAAGTATTTCTGGTACTATGCCTGGCGGGCTCAGGACGCTGTTGCTGAGGTGGGCGTGTCAGATAGCTGAAAATCGGACAAGTTTAGTGGTTTAGAAACCCGGTGGTTTGGAAACCGGGTGGCTTGACCGCTAGAGCATCATAGCCTATCACCACTCGAGCCGATTTACTCACAAGTGCGTCACAGGCATGTCCAAGTTGAACAATAATTAAACCAAAGTAAAACTATGTTACTCCCTGTCGCTTGTTCGAAGCCCGACCTATAGACGTCCCATTCGCTCAGCTTTTTGAGACCTGGGTGTGCTCAAGTTGGCAATAATCGCGCGTATGAGTCAAAGCTGTTTGCGTTGTTCAGATCTAAATATATGTCCATGCAGCTTGCTGCGGCACAGCATGCAACTTGTAGATTCCATTATGATCGTAGGACCGGCGAGCTCCATTAGGTAAACATACGCCAGGCAGACAACAAGCCCACAACAAGCCCATAACCGCCCTTTCCGGACACCCCCTCCCCGCTTGACGCTTCATCCTTCTCATACTATACACACACATCTGTAAAACTCAATGTACTGACACGCAGGTTCCCAAACAAACTTTGTTATTCGACTTACATCTCACATTCATCTCTCACATATTCATCAATTTACACACACTTACAACTCCCTACACTGATACACAAATTTCGGAACATACTTCGCTATCCCTAACCGAAATATGTCTGCTTCTCCAGCGGATAATGTTCGGCGGGGCAAACTTACCCAGTTCCTTGATGGTATCATATCCGGAAAGAAACCCTTAGGAGCTGCAAGGGACAGCGAACGCTTTATCGAGGCCATATGTGCACAGCCAGATCCACCATCATGTATCACCAAGCTGATATCCGGTTCGAGCGGACTTACATCGGTGCAGGCTTGTATGCGTTTCAAGACCGATCCGGCATTTCTGAACGGTTCGGCGACAAATCTTCTACAGTACTTACAAGCACCGGCTTTGAAGACTATCTGTGGCGGAGAATTCCTGCATCAAACTATATTACATATCGTGGAACCACCAATATTCTGGGATGTGTTTGTACGGGCGTATGGGGAGAGCATATTGGACTCGAAAGCACAGCAGTGCTTTGGATGGCTACTTCTGGAGCTCATCTCACTCCCTACTGACAAGGCGATACGATATTATGAACTCGCCCAAGACCCAACTATTCAAACTCGCCTTCTCAACTCTTCGGAAATCGAGACGAGGACGATTGGCCAGCGAATCAAGCATATCTTGTCGAGCCTTACCTCACAATCTACATTCGATGGCTACGGCGGACCAGGAGGTCGCCATGATAACGATAATGTCGACTTTCGCCAGATCTCCATCCTTCCAACTGCGGACGAACTGACATCGCAAGAACCTCCATTTCTGAGGAGGGCGCAGGATATGGAAGATGCCGACGAGAAAGACACTCGGCTAGCCATTCACCTAGATAACCAGTTCAGGCTACTCAGAGAGGACATGGTGGGGGAGATGCGCGAAGAGCTCCAAATCGCTCTCAACCTGAAGAAGGGGAAGCACAGAGGAATGGTTATTGAGGGCTTGGAGGTCATAGGTATCACTTGTGGCGTACCATCATGGGGTTTGAAACTTCAGTGCAAGTCCGATTTTCCTCAACTGGCGAGATTTAAGGACAACATCACCAAACGAAGAAAGTTCCTCATAGAGCACAACAAAATCTTCAAACACTTGTCTCTGGCGTGCTTGATCATCGATAAAGAGGTAGTTGCTTTCCCCACCGTCCATCGGGATGAGGATCTCTTGTCTAGTATGTGAACCAGATGTCCCACCGCTGTCTTAGTGCTGAAAGTTAGTTTACAGAACGTCCTCCTACAATCCTCTTACAGTTCACGGGAAAGGCTAGCGCAATCAAAACCTTCCTGAAATTAAAAACTGTCCGAAAGAGTATCAAACTGGTGCAGATAGATACGGCAGTGTTTTCTTATGAGCCAGTGCTTCAACGACTCCAAGACACAAAAACTCTCGAACTCAAGGATGAACTTTTGTGTTGGGAGAAAGGAGTTTCCATGCAGCTACCCCCGTCCCCGCCGACTGATATTATCCGCGGTATCGAGGCAACCCGTCCTGCGCAGGATCTCCGGTCCTTACTCGGAATTCAAGGGAAACCAATTGTGTTGGATCCTGCTCAAACCGCGTCTCTGCTTATGGGGCTAAAGCAGAGAGTTAGCCTGATTCAAGGTCCACCAGGTGCTGAAACTTATACCCCTTTTGCAATTAATGTCTACTAAACGTTCGCCTCAGGTACGGGAAAGTCGTTTCTTGGTGCTCTGATAGCCAAAGTCTTGTACGATGCCGGGAAATCAATCTTGGTAGTGACATACACGAATCATTCACTCGACCAGTTCTTGGAAGACTTACAAAAGATTGGGATCCCCACTTCAAGCATGGTTCGGCTCGGAAAAACTACCCCCTCAATGAAGAGTTTAGCTCTTTCTGAGCAAAGGGGTGGCAGAGGACTTAATCGAGACTTATACAAGATTGTTGATGCCCTTAAGATTGAGGTGGATCGTTTGAAAACAAGCCTGGAGGAAGCCTTCAATAGATATCAGACGTCAACTATTCAAAAAGATCAAATCATGGAGTATCTTGAGTTCTCAGACGAGGATAGTGACTTTTATGAGGCATTCAATATACCCGAAGCGGATGATGGGATGACGCTAGTTGACCGGAAAGGAAGAAGAATCGATCAACATTATTTGCTTAATCGGTGGCTCTTTGGAAATGACGCCGGAATATTCGGGTATAACGTTAACGAAACTACGAGCAAAGTCTGGCAGATGACACATGCTGCTCGGCAAGAGACACGCCAAAAGTGGGAGTTGGAACTGCTAAAGGAACAATCCGAGGAGCTTGCTGCAATTGCTGAACAATACAACGAGACCCAGCAGAAGCTTAGCAAGATGTTCAAGGAAAAAAACGCTAATATCATGCGAGAGAAGCGCATTATTGGCTGCACAACGACAGGAGCAGCTAAATACTTTCATGAAGTTCAGGCGGCATCAGCAAGCGTCCTTCTTGTTGAAGAAGCTGGCGAGATTCTGGAGTCTCATATTTTGACCGCACTAGGACCGGAAACCGAGCAGCTGATTCTCATCGGAGATCATAAACAACTGCGGCCAAAGGTATCCAACTATAACCTCAGTGTCGAAAAGGGAGAGGGCTATGATTTAAACAGAAGTTTGTTTGAACGTCTGGTCCTGAAGGACTTCCCTCATCAAACTCTCTCAACTCAGCATCGCATGCGTCCAGAAATTTCTGCTCTCGTCCGTGAACTGACGTATCCGGAGCTCACTGATAGCGACTCGACTAAAAGCCGACCTAACATTGTCGGGTTCCAGGATAATCTCATTTTCGTTAAGCATAATTATCCTGAGGATGAAAACCCCCGAATGGCAAACGAGAAGGAAATGACCTCGCTCTCGTCCAAGCAAAACACTTGGGAAGCTGAAATGACTCTCAAGTGCGTTCGCTATCTTGGACAAAATGGATATCGCACCGATAAGATCGTCGTATTGACCCCGTACCTTGGGCAATTACAGTTACTTCGAGAAGTGTTGGGCCGTGAAAATGATCCCTGGTTGAACGACCTTGACTCGGCCGACTTGGTTAGGGCTGGGTACTTCTCATCCATTGCTACAATTCAACTTGGGTACTGACGATCATTTTGCGCAGATTGATGTCAGCTGCTAATGCGCAGGTAGCTAAGCGGCCGATTCGCATCTCATCCATTGGTAAGTATTAAACCTGTTCGTGCATTTCCACCGAGTCTGAGGGCCCGGCACATGTCAATCGGGAAGGCTATGCCGATATCACCTGGGGCGGTATGCTGACTGGATTCCAGATAACTACCAAGGAGAGGAGAGCGATATTGTTGTCGTCACCTTGACAAGGAGCAACAGTATGAACGACATTGGCTTCATGTCCTCTCCCGAGAGACTGAATGTCCTACTTTCGCGGGCTCGCAACGCTCTAATCATGATTGGCAACTCCGATACTTTCGTCAAATCCCGAAAAGGCGGGTCACTTTGGACGAGATTCATGAGTTTGCTTGAGGGACACATATATGATGGGTTCCCCGTCGTGTGTGAGAAGCATAAAGACAGAAAGGCCATCTTTTCCCAGCCCAGAGACTTCGACGAGGAAAGTCCAGACGGTGGATGTAAGGATCCATGGTAAATTTCCTAGTCCCTTTCAGCTTGTTATGTTTAGGCTCAAAATATGTAGCGGAATCATGTTGAGTTGCAATATCCACCCCTGTCCACATCGATGCCACCAACTTAAGGATCATTCGAAAATGGATTGTGGCGCAGTTCTGCGCGACAGATGCCCACAAGGTCACCCACGGTCATGGAAATGTCACAAACCTCCTCCGACATCATGCCAGAAGTGTGAACGGGAAGCGGAAATTGCTGAGAAAAAACGTCAAAAAGACTTTGAGATCCAACAGAAGTGTGAGGCAGAGCTGCGAGAACATCAGAAACAAATGGTACTATTGGACGAGGAGATTGCACGTGAAAAGCAAAAGATTATAGACTACCAAGAGAAGCGGGCCAGGGAAATTGCTATTCAACAAAAGAGAAAGGACTTGGAAGATGCTGCGATGGCGGCGATCAATCTACGTCGATCCCAAGCCCAGTCCCTCTTTTCATCTCCTACGCCCCGCCAATCGACTCCGTCGGTCCCACAGCAATCTACACCATCAACTCCGGCAAATCCCCAACAAGACCAGTTTAACAACCAAAACTCGTCAGGTAGCCGACCCGGTACCTCTGCAGCGCCAAGTGGAACAGAACCTAAGTCCAAACCCAACAATACGACTGATATTCCCCTACCTGAACCATCCATTTCCGAGAAGGAATGGCAGCGCCAGAAAGATCTTGAAAATGCCAGCAATGATGCAATTGACCAGATTATGGAAATGATTGGGTTGGAAGACGTCAAGTCACAAGTATTGAGGATCAAGGCAAAGATCGACACAGCAATCCGTCAGAACACAGACTTCAAGAATGAAAGATTTGGTGTAACTCTGTTGGGTAACCCAGGGACTGGTGTGTTTCTTTTTTAGTCATGTCTACACTGAGACAACTAACTCTTATGCTAGGGAAAACTACCGTTGCCCGGAGGTACGCGAAATTTCTAAACACATACAACGGTGTGTTACCAGGAAGTGAATTCGTCGAAACTACTGGTGCCCGTTTAGCAAATGAAGGTGTTGCTGGGGCCAAGAAGCTCATCGAAGGAATTCTTAAGGCCGGAGGAGGAGCTTTCTTTCTTGACGAGGCGTATCAGCTCACAGAAAAACAAAATTACGGAGGAGCTCAGGTCCTGGATTTCTTGCTCGCGGAAATTGAAAATAATGTGGGAAAGATCGTCTTTATACTCGCTGGCTACAACAAACAAATGGAGAAGTTCTTCGAGCATAACCCTGGACTCCCCAGCCGCATCCCATATAACCTTCAATTTGCCGACTATACCGATGTTGAACTTCACCAGATGCTGCGTAAGCTTATCATCAAGAAGTACAAAGGCAAGATGGAGGTTGAGGGTGGGATGAGTGGTCTCTTTATGCGAATTGTTGTCCGCCGTCTGGGTAGTGGTCGCGACCGCGAGGGTTACGGAAATATGAGAGCTCTAGAAAACGTCTTTGCCAAGATAGCAGAACGCCAGGCCGATCGTCTGACCCGTGAACGAAGAGATGGATTGTTACCGGACGACTTTTACATGACTAAAGAAGACCTCATAGGACCGAATCCGTCCGATGCTATTCTGGAGAGCGAAGCGTGGAAGAAACTCCAGGAGCTTATAGGTCTGGAGACTGTTAAGGAGTCGATTCGTGGGATGTATGACCGCCTTGAGACAAATTACCAACGGGAGTTGCAAGAGAAACCACTCCTCCAAGTCTCCCTTAACAGAGTCTTCTTGGGTAGTCCTGGGACGGGGAAAACCTCAGTGGCTAAGCTCTACGGTCGGATCCTGGCGGATTTGGGCCTACTCAGCAATGGTGAAGGTATGTATTTATTTAAATGTGTCATTCCCTGTAGCTAACAGAGATGTATAGTTGTTATAAAAAACCCTTCGGACTTCGTCGGAGACGTTCTAGGTGCATCAGAGGCCCAAACAAAAGGGATCCTAGCGACAACAGTAGGGAAGGTATTAATTATCGATGAGGCATACATGCTTTACGATAGCGGAAACGGTATTGGAAACAACAGCGGCCCATATAAAACTGCGGTGATCGATACCATTGTTGCAGAAGTACAAAGCACACCAGGTGAGGACCGATGCGTGCTCCTATTGGGCTACGAAGAGCAGATTATTGCAATGTTTCAGAATGTAAATCCTGGACTCTCGCGACGATTCGCCATTGAAGATGCTTTCCATTTCCAGGATTTTACCAATAGCCAACTGCGGCAGATTCTGGAGTTGAAACTCAAACAGCAGGGGCTCGATGCTACTGAAGAGGCAAAGAATGTTGCCTGTGACCTGCTTGGTCGAGCCCGAATGCGACCTAACTTTGGCAATGCTGGTGAGGTGGAAAACCGCATCTCGGCAGCCAAAGCACGACATCAGGCTAGGTTCACCGGGGTTCCGGTGTCTCAACGGCCAATCGACATTGTATTCGAACCGCAAGATTTCGATCCAGAATTTGACCGGGGAAAAAATGCAGCCCTCAACTGTAGGAAGCTGTTTGAGGATGAGGTGGGCCGAGAGGAGATAATTACACAGTTGGAGGAATATCAACAAATTGCAATCAATACCAAAGCTGCTGGGCTAGACCCTCACGAGCTGATCCCAACCAACTTTGTGTTCAAGGGTCCTCCAGGTATGTCTCCTCGTGAGTGAATGAATCTCAGAGATTTGCTGACATTAACCTCCTAGGCACTGGAAAAACCACAACGGCACGGAAAATGGGAAGGGTAAGAAGTTCTACTTCCTTATTATCTTCGAGACTAACAGTTGTGTTTACTTTTAAGATTTACTATGACATGGGTATTCTTTCTTCCCCTGACGTCGTCGAATGCTCGGCTTCGGATCTCGTCGGACAATATGTTGGACAGACGGGCCCTAAGACCCAAAAGCAGCTGGAGAAGGCTCTGGGAAAAGTTCTCTTTGTGGATGAAGCCTATCGTCTCGGAGAAGGCACCTTTGCAGCTGAAGCAGTCAATGAGCTGGTCGATCTAGTAACCAAGCCGAAGTTCCTCAACAAGATTGTCATTATCCTTGCCGGCTACGATAACGACATGAACAAGCTCATGGCTGTTAATCCTGGCTTGTCGAGCCGATTTCCGGAGGAGGTAGGCTGTTCATCCTATGATCTTCTGTATTTTTTATATACTAACTGGCATTGCGTTGCATAGGTTGTGTTCCATAACCTGCCACCCGAGAACTGTCTGCAATTACTCGATCGTGATCTTAAGCGAAAACAGATTACGGCCGAAGCCTTACAGAACCTAGATGCTGCTCCGTACCTCGAGATGTTGAGCCTGCTTGAGGAACTTTCCGCCCTTCCGTCCTGGGGAAATGGCAGAGATATCAAGACTCTGGCCAAGAATATGATTGGCATGGTATACAAAGCGAAACCCAAGGCAGGAGCGGCCATAACTCTTTCTCCGGAAGACACTCTCAGTTGCATCAAGACATTGCTCGCAGACCGCAAAGCTAGGGATGCCAGTGTTTCTTACAGCTCGCCGGGTCGCCCATTGGATAACAACCTTCCCCGTGCGCCAGCTCCGCCCGCGCCAATTTCGCCCGCGCCACCTGCCACAAGGACAAGACAGGCTACCAAACAGGCCCCACTGAAGCAGAAACGGCTCCGGAAGCCAGTGCTTCCAAAACAAGAAGCTCCTCCTGAAGCAACGATCGAACGCGACCCCGGGGTGTCCGATGATGTTTGGAATCAACTCGAATCAGATAAAGCAGCCGAGAAACGGCGTCTAAAACGCTTTCAAGAAGAGTTGCAGAAGCGCCAGGAGGAGATTGAAGCTATGAAAGCATTTGAGGAGGCACAGAAGAAACTCGCTGAGGAATTAGCGGCAAAGAAGGCAAAAGACGAGGCAGAAAGGCAGGAGTTTGTGCGCAGGCAGGAAGAGGCCAGACTTGCAGAGCAGAGAGTACGCATTGCGAGGGAAAAAGCCCTGGCGGAGTTGGAGAGGATTAGACAGCAGGAATTGATGAGGGAACGTTTAGAGGAGCAGGCGCAGGAGAAACTCGCCCGAATGGGGGTGTGTATTGCAGGATATCGTTGGGTTAAACAAGCTGGTGGATATCGCTGTTTCGCCGGGGCGTGTTTTATTAGCAATGCGCAATTGGGGATGTAAATAGAGGAATATTTGGTGGTAGTGGTTATATAGTCTAGAGAGGATAATAGGATATACCTAGGTGTGTTTTCGGTAATGGCATTGATTTATTTGTATTGTTAAGCATCGAGTATGACAAATTCAGGACTTCCTATAGTATTATTACAAGGTCTAGTGGCCTTAAGATTGTCTCTAGTCTACTTAGTGACCTAGCTTGCAGATATCCAAAAAGCCTAGAGCTGCTTAGAAACACTGGCCAACTCCCACTTTCAAGTTCACCTGAGTACTGTCTCTAGCTAGCTCTCGTCTTCAAGTGCACTTGAGTACCATCTTCAGCCAGAACATAATTCCTAAGCTACAATCTTGTCCGTGGGCTGGAAAGATCTCCGATCGTCTTCCGGAGTGCTGGAAATATTAGTGATTTCGAAGTTTATCTAAAAAATATCCATCAACCTCAGGTATTCATAACTGAGTCAGTGTATCAGTAAAAGCCTGAAAGTGTCCTTGAGAATTTGCGGAGTCTCGATTCTGAAGTGGTAATGTATAGAGCCGAAAACGTGGCTGTGCATCCTAACGCCACAGTACATTAATACTTCCGACCAATGACAATGCTTCGAGGCGACGCATCATATGTTTACAAAATATCTCATTGAGGTGACCTGGGTCAGATTGTGCGAATATCATAGTTGATATTCGACAGTGCCTTTCCTTCTGACTCCTCGCCCTCTCCCAGTATACGTATCCCTGGCTGGAAAGATTCCTAGGCCTTTAGTCTTTTGCCATCTACGGATATTGATAAGATGCTGAATGCAGATAAATGTTGTAGCTGGCTGAGGAGTATTCGAGCGAGAGGGCGGGAGATCTGTTGTCATCGGAGAGGGTCATGGGGATGACAACGCGAGGAGGCGATTGAACCATGACTTACTAAGTGGGGTGCTCTGCTTCTTTGCATGTATTTTGGGCTTTTGATATCTGTTTCTCAAAATATTGGACTAAAGAATTGCATCGCGAGGGGTATCGTTCGAATATCGATATCTCGATTTCTTTACTTATTGGTCAAGGGTGTATCTGACTACAACTATATTGCTATCACCTTTCTTAAGTCTAGTAGTTATTGCACTCAAGAACGAAGAAGTGCATGATCAGTGCAGGTGGTGCGGAAAGACGGCCCAGACGCGGGAGCACCTCTTCCACCACTGCAAGAAGTGGAAGAACGAGCAGCGGGAATTGTGGAAAGCAGGAAGGTGCAGACACGTGCAAATATCGGAGCTGTTTTCACTGGAAATGTGTGATCAAGTGGTGCTGGCGACCACAGAGGTCGGGAAGTTCCCACACCGCTGAGCAGAGCAGAACGTATGCGGCAGTCTTTCGTTTCGTTTCGTTTCCTTCTGTTTCAAGTGCGATCGTTCGTTTGCCATTATTTCATTTGTCTAAGGGGAGGAGGAGAAGAGAAGGAAAGAAGGGTAGAAGGAGGGGAATTAGGTACTGCCATACTCTAGTTAGAGTGCATGCATAATGATTAAAACAAAACAAAAACGAAGAAGTGCATACCAAACCATCTCCTCCAAGCTCGACACATGGTCCACTATCTAATCAATCTCCATCTCGTCTAATCAATCGTTTTAACTAGTTTGTCATACGGCTTTTTCCCACGGCTAGCGCCAACGAAAAAAATGCCGTTTGTTTGTTTGTAATCATATTGCATTCGGCCGCTGGCGGCCATGGCATATCCCGTACATATTTCCTCCCCGCTTCTTCTGTAACATAAAGAAACAAAAGCAAAGTCGCGAGTCCTCTTCCCCTAAAAACAAAAGAAACCGCCAAAAAACAACATCAACTATTACACCCCCCCATCACTCGACTCCTCGTGATCTGAGTTCTCCGCCTCCTCCACCACTCCACTAATTCTGCCAACATCTGTACAAGATAAAAAATCCATCAGTGTCACGGCGCAAGAAGGTACGAAGGTACTTGGGAAATATAGAAGAAAGATACGGAAGGTGTGGAAGGAATTGTGTTACGGAACGGCGGAGATGTCGGAAGACGCGGAGGAAGCGGAGAGATGGTGGCGGTATAATTTAGTATAGATAAAGAAGTGAACTGAGGTGTTGCGACGTCAGGAGAGGTGGCGTGGTTGTTACGATAAGAGATAATGGAGTGGTGTGTAAGATCATGGGATGAGATTCGGATGGTACATCGGAGCATGAAGAATGGTTCGAGGGTGGCAGATGAATTGTATATAAAGAGAGTGTTGATAGTGTTGGAGGATTTCCTTTTCTTCTCTCTTTACTCGTTCTCTTGTATAGCAAGCAATAGTACGACTTTGAAAAGATATTTTGATTCTTGTCCTCTCGATACGCACTTCGAGTTCAGTCCTGCAACATCCACATCGCCTGCGTCCGACCCCGCCCGTTACACTAGAACGAGTCTTCTATATACGCACCTGATAGCGGATGTTTTGTCAACATTGCCTGACTCCTTGTTTTGATCTGTGTTGGTACTTTTTTGAAGAAACTGACAGTTATATTTCGATCTGCGGCCACTGCAGCTACGAATTAAGATATTTGAATGTGCCTGCATCCCTCGAACGGTTGTAGGTATTGTCACGAACCTTGTTCCCCCTCCTGTTGGGTATATTTGGGACCCGAACGTTATTG
>Ga0307512_10002180_pt1 | contig 25570 bp, 22 predicted proteins | sample 14_EM_MG_FD_200267 | JGI IMG/M metagenome (GOLD analysis project Ga0307512, IMG submission 200267) | Populus trichocarpa ectomycorrhiza microbial communities from riparian zone in the Pacific Northwest, United States - 14_EM | ecosystem: Host-associated > Plants > Roots > Unclassified | place... | reverse complement strand
CCGAGTACAGCATACACTGAGTACAGCACTCAAAGATTGTTTGTCTTCCCTTCATTCTCATGATTACGAGTTGACCCCTGAATGTAGCTTCAGCTTCCGGCATGCCTCCATACACAATCGACCGCCATCAGCCAGCTCTCCATGAGAGCTCAAAGGTAAAGTCACCTTGTCACATTCCCACGGTTGCGAGTTGACTAACTGATGAAATACAGTCTCAGCACCAGGCGTGCCGTCCATCGACCGCCTCCAAGTACTCGTCCAATCTCGCTCGATCACGGCCTCCAAGTGTATATCCAAACTCGCTCGATTACGGCCTCCAAGTTCGCACGATCACGGCCTCCAAGTGCATCTCCAAACTCGCTCGGTTACGGCCTCCAAGTGCATCTCCCAACTCGCTCGATTACGGCGTCCTAGTACATCGTTAATGAGCGACCGCGGGCGTAAGTAGATACAGGTGTAACAGAGGTGGACTGAACGACAGGGAGTACATATTAGCTATATAGATACATAGATACATAGATGAGAATACAAACTGAATGCATCAGTTTTGAAAATGGTTGAACGATAGGTAGTAACTATGATTTAACATCGCCAGGCGTTGTGTAAACGGCTTCAGCATAACTGCAGCCCCTGCGAAGCATGTAACACATGTGTCCTTCTGATGGTGCATAAATGCCACCACAAAGTAAAGGAGTACGTATGCAACGCGACCTGTCGGCTGGGTGACGGGCAGCGTGTAATTCTCCGTCAGAGGGCACGAGGTTCGGTCAGAGCCGTCAGAGCTGTCTGGAACACCCGGGTGTTTCTGAAGGAAACCAGAGTTGTTGCTGATGGCGCACCATTTGTCATCATTTGTGCACATGTGAGTGACATACCAGTGAAACTCTAACTGTACAGGGTCAAAATTTATTCATTGAGAGGGAACCACACACCTCATTCCGATACTAGTTGAGTAGGATGTGTTTCATGGAATGGCTCAATGCAGAAATTTGTAGACAACAACATACTTAGGGTAATTAGCAGATTGTTGAAATTTGACAAATATCTCTAATATCAATTCTGATTAATGGAACCTATAGCTGACTCTAAATATCAATAAGTTCAGTATAATATTAACTCTGATACGGAAAATCTATTGTATATAGTCTAACCCAAACACTGGTATTTCCTTAACTTGAATACTATCACTAAGTCTAATAACAAGAGAACTCTGATAAACACTTCACTCTCATATAGCTAGCGTATGTATCTGAAATATGATATTACTTCAATTCTAACTCAGAATACTAACTGTATACAATAACCATTGAAATTTACAATCACCCTAACTCTGACAATTACCAAAACAATGATAATTACTCTTGTTCTGACCACCACCCTAATACAGATATTAACTGTCACTCTGACAATCACCTTAACTCTAACAATCACCCCGACTCTGACAACCACCCTGACTCTGACAATTACCCTAATTCTGACAATTAATCTAACTAACATGTATACTATGCTAATACTGAATGGAACTACATATATACAGTACTTATATCAACAGTGATATTGAAGGCCAAATGTATGTGATATAATCTCAACTCTGATAATGATTATGTTTCTGATGCATTGGAATCATAACTGTAATTTTTATATAGACCATAAGTTTGATATAGAGATGAATATATTCAGTTTTGTTTTCAACTCTTGAAAGGATGTTTTTATTAGATGGGTGGTAGAAAGTCAGCATATGATTAATGGAAATAAGTGTTGATTTCTGGGTACATGCAAAGCCAAAAAACCAACAAATAGAAATCAAAATAAGTCTATCAAAATACAATAAACCAAAAGGCAATCAGAAGTCGACTTGGCATTACTATTAGTAAGTATTTTTGGAAAGCTGCAGATATCAGTGGCTGCTACAATCAACACCCCAGTGGCTTATACCTTGGTGGCATCAGCACTAGCTACGATAATTGATATTCAATTGCCTGTAATCATGGAGTTCACTCGATTACTTATATTACACAAAAGCATATTCCCAACAGCCCCAGGTTTACGAATGAGAGACATGATGGACATCCATTCAGTTATTGTGGTATATGTGATTAGACAGTATTATTCCCATATTGAATCTTTGCCAAATTATATCAATGTAAGTATTTTTCCAATTTAGGCAAACCAGGATGAGTTATTACAACATCAGCACACAGGTGAATTCTACCTTGAACAATTTCACTGTTTATACTCTGAGCTCTTTCTATAGCACACAGTGCTAGCTAAAATGTAGCAGATATATCTCTTTCTGCATTAAACTCTAACTATTGCTTCTACTACATATATTGCTTATTAAACACTTAGTGGTATATAGCTGGAAGCAAAAATGTACACTTGCAATGAGTGTTAGGAACGGTTCTGGACTGTCACTTCGGGTGTGGGTCCGGGTCCAAACTGAACTGTTGCCAAATTAGCGGTCCTGGTATTCAATACACCTTAACAGTCATCTCACGTACGGTTTGATGGAAATCTCCCAACCCATCTGAATTGGGTGGGTTGTCAGCAGATCGCCCAGCGGGTGCATCCATAGATTCATATAAGTCTCCTACCTTTGCAGATTGATAATAGCGTCTTATCAAAAGCGTGTATTCAACAACCAACAATTTGTTTTTGCAGGTTGTGCAGTTTGCGATATCGATTATTTCAGAATCCGTATTGTTCCTTTGATAGATTCTATATCTGCCTATCAAGGCGGTCAATGGTTCTGTTATCCGCTCGAATATCTGCGTGATGCTTTGATTACCAAATATGCAAGACAAAGAATTGTTGATGCTCTGTTGATGCTCATTGTCAGGATACCTCAGGGAGTGTGTCACTGTTGTTTTTGCCCCTGAAGGCTGCCAGTATCTCTTCAAGGGATGTCTGCAACCAATCGGAACTTAGATTCCCCAAGATACAAAGCTAAAAATCATTGACACTCCATTCACACTCATTCTCAGAATGGGGCAGTGACCGTATTGCGGTCTCTGTTGCCTATAAGAGCTGCCGATAGGTCGGTTATGCCTAGCAGCGACCAAATTGCTATTCATTTACCATCCATACGAGACCAAAAATCGTTGACACTCCGTTGACACTTATTCTCAGAATTGGGTAGTGACCATGTTTGTGTCTCTTTTGCCAAAAAAAGCTACCTAAGCATCGGTTATACCTAACAGCAACCAAGTCACGATTCAATTACCAGACTTACAAGACCAATCATTCTTGATGCTCTGTTGAAGCTCATTCTCAGAATGGGGCAGTGACTGTGTTGATGTCTCTTTTTTCTATAATAGCTGCCAATACATCGGTTACTCCTAACAGTGACCAAATCACTATTCAATAACCATGCTTAGAACACAAAGAATTGTTGATGCTCCGTTGATGCGCATTTTAATATACTGTCCATTTGACATCTGCTGCCATCGATAATTGTTTTCATAATGTTTTAAACCTATTGGTTTCCTTTCTGGCAGATTCGGACTCAGCCCTGTGGCAAGGTCAAGCCCAGTAATATTCTTCCACTGTTCGCTCTCATACTAGTAAAATTCATCTGTCTTGCCAAAATCTAATTGCGCCCGCTATACATTTGTTTATCAACCGAACTTCACAAGCAACTGCTCACCATTTGCCCATCATATATCTTGAAATGAAACTCTCAGTGAAGCTACCTAAATAACCTGATCAAACTTATTGATGCAGTCCGTCCTACTTTCTCTGGATTCCCTAATTCCTCCTCATTTCCATTGTATTGACAGTCACTAACACTTTTCAGCCTATCTCTTTGACTCTGTGTTGGCCGAATCAATGCAGGAACGTTTGGTGCGGCACTGACATACTGATACTTGGGTCTTTCCAGATTCTCGATGCGATTCTCTCTCTCTACCTCAGATTCAACGCCTGCCGCGAGATCGACTTTGCTGTCAATTGGATTATACAAGTCAGCATTCCTGTTTAGCCAATTTTCGGTTTCCGAAATGCTTTCAGGTGCGCTATCCTCATCACTTTCGACTGCATGATTGTCGATTCTTCTGATTTGGCGGACATTCAATATTTGAGTTCGTCCTCCAGGGAGGTCCTTTGCAGACAATTCTGGTGGCAAAGGTGAAATTTCCTACAATTTAAATGCAGCTGGGCCATGATGTTGAATGAGTGACCAGGATGCTTTGACCATCTCCGCTGAATCCGAATGTATCCTTCGGCTGTCGCATGCCTGTCTTGAGCGCGAGATTCAGTTCGTGTAGCGAGTAGGTTTTCGCTACCCCACCCAATCTCCAAAACGTCTTAGACCTTGGCCGTTCTGTGCAATTTTTTTCCCTCTACCTCTCTCTTCATTTCGGAATTATTTTCTGTGTTAATTGTATCCTATGCGGGGTCATTGCCTACCAATATCCCGGTATTGGCTCAAGCAAACTGCCGCACACCCACTTCTTGGCAAACGGTCTCACCTGTGGTATTTCACTGAATCCAGCCGATAACATCTCGCCCAAGGGAAACACTGCCCTCCACTCTGACACCATCTGGAATAATAGAGAATATGTCTTGTGCCACATTAGCGAGATTGGCGTACTTTGAGTGCGTTTCATCTTTGTGTCGCCTCCAGTTGGCGATATCCGGTATCCAAAATCTACTGCTAATCTCCATTGGGTTGGAGTGGTAATCATTGAGATTTAGATCAACTTGCCCCCAGTTGTTTGGTAATTTAGGCAGCGGATTCATACAGAGTCTGGCGGTGGTCAATATGCATGCAGCGCGATCGCTTCGTCTGGGTGTCGTTTCAGCCACAGTGTTAGTCATTACGTATTCTTCTTCATTGCTTTACAAATCATATGGATCAAATGACGATTTACCAGATCCTGAAGCAATTGCAAAGGTGAAGAGATTGTTGCTCGGAACGCTTTCGGGTTTAATGACTGGCGCATGTCTATGTTTGTCACAGTATTCATTCTCCACGTACTTCAGAAATGCCTCTTGGGATTGGGTAGTATACTAAATCTGGTCCACAGGATCAATATCCATGCCCGTTTCCAACTCACTAAACAATCGCGACTTGCGGAAACAATGGAGGCTAGGTGACAAAATGAGAAGCATACCTGTCGGAGGAGTAACTTCAGCATAATGTTTGGACAGCTGCTGTCTCACTAACTTTGCAGCAAAGTACAAGTCTTCCTTTGATGGAGTCAACTTCTTCGCTAAAGCTGGCATAACGACATCCATCTGATCGAACATGTCATTGTAGACTGTGATCACGTGAAGCAATGTGATCTTAGGCCTTTTGACATCCACAGGGTGCAGTATCGTAATGGCCTCACAACTTCCACGACGTACTTGACTATGGTCTATTCATCCTGTGTTTTGAAGCATGGCCGGTATTCACCGTATTTTGGATTCTGGAGCCACCAGCGGGTGAATTGTCATAATCAGTAGGCTGGCTCAAGCAACTCTGGTGTCAAATTGGAACCTGTCATCACATCCATAATAGCTAGTACCATGACGCGGACTTAGGCTGTATGACAGTGAATGAACTCGTTTTGACGACCAGGTGTCAGCCTAATCAATACAGCAAGCATTCTTTGCTTTATGAAGGTCAGTTTCTGGAATTTCAACATATCTTCAAATATGTACTGTCTCAATTATCTTTGCTCAACCTGGTCTGATGGCCGACACCTTGATGATTCTAGCATTGCCCTCTTTTTGAAGTCTTTGACTCTTCCCAATGTCTATGCTATCATTCTCTGCAAATTAGTGATGACACTCATGGGCTTCCCAAAACTTCGTGGGGCCTTTCACACCTTGGTTGCTCATGAATGCACCAAAAGCCAGCTGAATTACATGCGCCATGCACAGTGTGCGGTGCCTCAGTGCAGGCCCCCTGATACCGGAGGCCTCAAGGGTTGATTGCAACTCACGAGTCATCGAGTAATTTGAGGAAGCATTATCAGTGCTAATTCCAAGCATAAGGCCATCAGTAAGCTGAAAATGATCAAGAATGTCCTTCAAATATAGGGCTAGCCTTGGTTCAATATGTAGGCCCTTGCCCTTTCAGCCTGAATTAGATTTCAACACAGGAAAAGAATAGGTGAGCAACCTCATTGAAGGCGAGTTGTACTTTTCGCAATACCCAATGCCTATCCAGATAGTAAGGTATGACCAACGTTATGGCTAGTTTGTTCGTTGATGTCAACCCATCCAATGCTAAACTAGCTTTAGTTCGCAATGGCAGTCTCCTCATAATTGCATCCATGGTCAGTGATGTCTCTCGCAATTGTTGCTAATGGTGGTTGCGGACGGCAGCACCACGTCACTTCATAATACTTGATAAGACCGTCGTAGCTTGAGATTTGATATAGCATTCCATGCTATATGAGCTGAAACATATCCTAACATGAGGTAGCAATTCCATGTGTCTTGGTGAGATTCAGAAGTTTCATAGTTCTTTGCTGCCAGGTTGGAGCGTTTTGTCTGTCAATTCAGTCAATATGGATCAAACCAGTAAGTCCAATATGAATTTCCTTTGTGAGCTTACTATTGTAATTCCTCAACTTCCTTGTCACCTCAGCATGGTCAAAGCTGTTTCATTGACCATTGAACTAGTCAATTCGGCAACATCCGACTCTTTGAATTTGTTTAACTTTGCGATCTGTGCTTTATCCAGAAAGTGTTTCCCCATTGAGCTGGTCCCATGTTCTGATGGATGGCAAAGAAGTTGATGACAAATGATACGTATGATTCCAGGGTTGCCGGTCTCCTCACTTCCGCTGTGCAAATAAAATTGCCACGAAGAAGCATGTCTAGACTTATTCCAAGCAATTGGACGTTTCAAGCCTACATTTATTGAAGCCGACCAAGCATCAAAGATGATTTGAAAAATAAGCTTGCTCACATCACAGATACGGATGTGTTCATTTTTGGAAGTGATCCTAACCTCTAGCAATGAGGTGTGTCAAGATTTTGAATCCAACATCGCGATAGAAATTTAATAGCTGGGTAATCCGACTCGAGACACTGCCAAAAGTTACGTTATAGTAATGTAGAATGCAGGTTCTAAAATATTTACTCTAGAGCTACAAGCAAAAAGAGTCAGATCTGTGAGACATTGCATGCATATTTGTGAATTTGTATACAAAGACATATTGAAAAGAATGACTGCATAAAACTCAATTTAGCAACAATCCAATGCGGTCCATTGCTGTGTAGTTGATTGAGCCCCCACAAAAATTGTTGACGCTCTGTGGGAGCTCAATTATAGAAGGCGGAAGCAATATCGTCACAAGCATTTTTGCCCATATGGGCGGCCGATAAGTTGATTCTCGGTTAACGCTTTTCCATGGCCCTTAGATTTTCCACGATGCAAGACCAAAAATCGTTCACACTCAATTTTAGGTGATGGTTGCGACATCGTCACTAGCATTGTTGCCCATAGAGGCGGCTGATACATTGATTATGCGTTAATGCCAACGCACAGTGCTTTGAGTGACCATGATGCAAGACCTAAGATCATTCAGACTATGTTGACGCTCACTCCTAGGAAGTGGTAGCGACGTCGTCCGTAGCATCATTGCACATAAAGGCGGCCCTTACTCCGATTATAGATTGACGTGGTTCCATTGCCCTCTTATTATGCAAGATGCAAGACCAAAAATCGTTCACGCTCCATTGACGCTCATTTCTAGGAGGTGGTAGCAATATTGTCAGTACCATTTTTACCCATAAAGGCAGCCAACACTTCGATTATAGCTTGATGTCGTTACACAGTGGTCTGGTTATCCCGGATGCAAGAACAACAATCATTGAAGCTGCGTTGACGCTCATTTTTAGGAGGCACTAGCGATGTCATCACCAGCATTTTTGGCCTTAGAGTTGGCCAATACTTTGGTTATGTGTCACAGCGACCAAGTCTTTGTTTGATTATCAGACTCACAAGACCAAAAATCATTGACGCATAATTAACACTCATTTCCAGGATGCAGTAATGAGCGTGTCACTTTCGTTATTACCTATAAAAGTGGCTAATACAATCAGTTTGGATGGATGTGACAATGCAGCAATATGTTTGCCGAAAATGTAAGACCAAAAATAGTTGATGCTCCGGTGACCCTCACATTACTGACATCGTAACAGTTATTGGATGCTCAACAATCGTATGTAAAACTGCATACAGTTGTTGTTGGCAGCCAATGAATTGTTTCTATGTATAAAAATTTGGATCCAAAAGCTTCCAATGCTCTCAATTTCTGATCCACCACTAAACACCTTATCCGAGTAATGAATGATGTCGGCGTATCACGTTACAATGCCTTCGACCAGCAATTAGCCCCATGTAGATTTGTACACTAGTTCTTGATATATTTAGCCTGACTTCCTCACCTTTCCTCATGCAGCTCATTCTCCACAATGTCCGTGACAAACCATAAGCAATTCTGATATTCTCAGCCAGGTGCACCATGTCTATCCGGAGAGTTATGCAGTTGGATGAAAGAACAAATGCAGTATGATGGTCGTCATTGATTCCAGTGCACTTTGCACTTCGACCGCGTAATCTGTGACTCGTATGACATCACTGACTCAAATTCTGTTGTGTCGTCTCTAATTTACACTTACTTTTCTGACTTGACAGTAACAGCCAGGACAATATCAAATTCATTGGTCGTCAGTCAATGCGATTTGGAGTCTGGAAAATTGCCGTGGCCCATCTGACCCTTGCACATGTGCAGACAAATTTTCATGACTCACAGTTTGGTCACTGATATCGAGTAAAAGCTGACACATTGCGAAATAGGTACAAGTATTGCTTTTGGCAGAGATACATATTCAAAGATACCAATTTGCCTATTCATCCCTCCGGCAGAACAGGAGCCATCAGCATGACTTAGTCCGAATCCAATTTCTATATGGTAATTAGCTTGGAATGCTATATGCAGGGGTAGAAGCTTACGAGTTCAACAGGCTTTGATTTCTCAATCATTGACCAATCGGGCGCTGTTTCGGGCAGGAGAGACGGAATGTGTTTGTGTGTCTGGGATTTCCCAGAACCAGCCCGATATGACTACTCCCTGGTCGAGAAGTCACTAGTGGAATTGGCAATTTTCCCAGGACACATTCAAAAGTCTCCGCAGGGTCACCAAATGTCATCGGTGCAGATGAGGCTGCATCATCTTCCGTTTGAGGTTGGACGACAGTTGGAACATTCAATTCGGTCATCCTGTATTTCTGATCTCTCTTACTGAAGTGTTCGGCCGCATCTCCCCGGCCCGGTCGCGTCAATTTGTCAAGCTTCATCCGCTTCTGACGAAAACACTCCCTGCGATGCTTTACTGGGTTGGAGGTTGTGCCCATCACCCCGCCGGGTTCGTCTTTTTAGCTCAGTTTGCCCCGCTCAGCATCTTCTTTATCCTGAGTGTCATCTTCCCCATGCTCCCCATCATCGGAACTTGCACGATCGCTCAGACTATCGCCTCAAATGATCTTTCAGGCTTTGTGGCTGCCAATCCCGCCTTTTCAGCATTTCTCATATCTTTCTGCTCCTGCTTAATTGCTGTCACTGCGTCTTCAACTCGCTTTCTTGCCATATCGGTCTCTCCATCCACTTATTCCTCAATCCACTTCACCTGCTCTTCATTGCTCAAAATGTGTGTTTCACATCGTTTCCCTGCCGTAAGCTACTTTTTAGATCGCAAGCTGCGCAATGCTCCAAGTGCTCGGACCCCTTCAGCCTCCACGCCGCTCATGTCTGCATTCGCTTGATAACATCATCGTGTGGAGCACTTGGTTGATTCCCCATAATTGCCTGCTGGTAGTGGTGAAAGGTTCTTTTTCAGAGCATTGACCATTGTATTTTGTGATGACTCTGTTGCTGGGCAAGAATTTCGATGTTGCAAGATATGGACCCCATGGAGGCAACCTGCGTCATGTATGTTGAGGTTGGTACGCTTGATCGACTTGATCAAAGCAAAATCTCAATTTTGAGCATCACTGCGCTCAGAATAGCAATGCTAACCATACAGCATTCCAAGATATTTAGCATCTGTTCCATGTAAGATCCCGGCGAAAAGTTCAAACAAACATCAGCAGACATCCTGACTATCAAAGAATGTTCCATTTGTATCTCACGAACACAAGATTTCGGCCATCGTTGACCTCGGCTTATCTTTGTAAATAAAGACACAACATCGCACCGACTTGGTGCAACTCACCAGATGCTTGGAAACCCCTGCAACCTGTAGCTATGCGCAGCAGGATTCATCTTGTGTAGAACGTGCAAGTTGACTGTTACGCATTCTATTTCGACTTGAAGCTACCAATATATTCCTCAGGACTTCCCACTTCTTTTCATTATGATCATCTCTTCACTTCCACACCAGCGAATCATGGCTCCACGGACACCGCAGCAAGCTGCGAGTGAATTGGAATCATGCACAACAACAGGCACTTCATCCAATCCGCCACTCGCTGAGCCCCAATCACAAAGCAGACACCACTTAGTCCACCGAGATGCTGCAAATGCAGCAACCGAAAGTGTGAACCAGGATGCACTGTTTCAAATTGTCCGTCAGACTGAAAGCAGTAAGAATGTGAAGGAGCACCCAATCAGTTGTGACCATTGTTGTATCGAGGTAGATGACCATCAACTAACAATATCACACACACCTGGTTCATGTAGAGAGCTGTGTTACCAATAATAGCCGCCCATAATGGGAAACCTCAATTGTAAACCAACGCATTTGCTCACCCAGTCCACCAAACCAAACATCATGATGTTGTCAGCTCTGGGATTTTATGCGGTCAAATTTCGTGATAAATATCCCCAAGAGTGGACGAAACAGGCTTTATTCACCTTAGAGGATGCTACAGCAGCCTATATGGTACAGGTAATAGCGGAATCTGATATGTAGATGCAGCAACTGATTTCTTGTAGGTTTTGAACATGTCTGCAACTATGGCAAGGCAAGGAGGTCGGGTACAGCTAGAACAGTCTGACATGCGCTTTTCCTTGAATATGCCCAAAATGGCCAAAGAAGGGTTTTTGCGCGCCACAGTGGAGGAAACACAATTCCTGATCAAGACACCTCAGTGAAAAGTCAAAGAAGAGATGAAGCTGGGGGTTGGCTATTCCGGGCATAATACTGTAAAAGCAGCAATGGAAAGACAACCGGCTACGCTTTGGGAAAATCAAATAGACAGCTGCTATCCTTGCCAAAATGGCACAGCAGGGGATCCCCAGACATGCTGGAGGCACAAAGGCATGGGTGCACCTGCACCAGAGTGACTCAGACAGCCGACACCAGAACCGATAGCGCGTCCCTCTGGAACGCCATCTTTGCCACCCGGTGACAATGAGGGAGCTCACGCTTCCGGAATCGATGGTGTGCCAGCCGGATATGTGTATATACACATTCCTCTTCCCAGCGCTAAATTTGTCAATCTTGATGCATATTCCAAGGATCGCAAGTGCGATAAAGATTTTAATCCAGCTTTGCTGACTGATGAAGGAACATCCAGCTATTAGTATGCTATCTGCCATGTGGTGATGCAGCTGTCATCGATTTTGCCGACGACAGCAGCCAATGGAGCAAACCGGACTGTGAAGAAGAGCATTGATGGAATGGAACGGGATTTTTGAGTGTATTATTATCTACAATTAGCAGACACTTGAAAGTATATTTTACAGAATATATTTATATGTATTATTAAAGAACAATGTAGTGATGAAGGAGAAAGTACATGAAGACGGTACAAAGGCTGCCACAACACCATTAATCATATACTATGCCAAAGTAAATGATAACATATGGTGGATACACCCATGGCAAAATCAGTGTCCAGGGAGCGTCAATGATTTTTGTTCTCACATCATTGGTAATCTGTGTGGCGATTTGTTGCAGCCATTCATCAATGAAGTATTGGCTGGCTTTATAGGGAAAAGAGAGAGCCACACGCTCCTTGCCCCATTCTGAAAATGAGCGTCAGCAATGGGTCAATGGATTGTGGTGTTGTAAGTCAGGTAATTCAAAAGCGATTTGGTTGTTGCAATACATAATCAGAGTATTGGCCGCCTTTATAGGGAGAAGAGATAGCAACACACTCCCTGCCCCATCATGAAAATGGGCGTCAACGGAGAATCAACAATTTTTGGCCTTTCAACATAGCGAATCAAAGTGCGATGCGTTGGTCCTTGTCTATATACGATGTTTTGACTGTTTTCCTAGGCTGAAATGCTCCTGGACTCTTTTTTGCAGCATTGTAAATGGAATATGTTGTTACTGTCCAGGTGGCTGCCACTGGAATGTCGCTTGCATATCCGCCTACAGAGGTTGCCAATTCCTCATTAATAGCGGTCTGTGATCATGCGCCACTTAGATCACCCAAGATGCGATACCTTAAATGCCTGATGCTCAGTTGAAGCTCATTTTCACCATCTGGCAGGGAGCATGTCGCATCCTCTTTCGCCTTTAAAGCAGGCCAATACCTCAGTTATGACAATCTGCAACCAATCACTACTCAGAGTAACGATGATGCAAGTCCAAAAATCGTGGATGCTCCATTGATGCTCATTTCAAGGATGGTGTAGGGAATTTGTCTCTTCATTTTTTGATTACAAAGGCGGCCAGTACATCCGAAATGAACAGTGATATACCATCGTGAATATTTCACGATCAATAGTATGATATCTCGATGCGACGATGAATGGAACAACCAGAAATGCAGAACCGGAGATTGGACACGACCGGTCTATCCAAACCCAGCGAAACCTGAGGGATGACAAGTACGGGACTGTGATTGGACCACCATGAAGCAGTGGGTCAGGTTTTGGACAGGTCTGGGACCAAACTGACCCATCTTTCCTGTGCAAATCCGGACCGCTGGCAGGTTACCCGGCCCCGTTGCTAACACTACTTGCAATACCGCTTTCACAACACACCTTGCCACCTAGTCTTGCAAAGACTTCCCCTCGTTTAGGCAGGTTGCAGTTTTGCATCGACTTCATTATCGCATACCTGTGGGATTCAGCTGATCTTTGGGGAGAGTATCTCATCTTGACATTGCTCAATACGACTTGGCATTGACACCAACCAGTAGTCCCCATTTCTTGGCCACTCTCCTTCTTCCCGGTTGTTGTATGCCAGTTACGACAGTTTACAATATTCAGTACCTCTAAGTATACGTGGGGCGTCAATGCGCAGAGGTTCAATGATGAGTTTTTCTGAGGACTGCATACTCCGACCCACAACACTCGGAGAGGCTACAAAAACCCACATCTCAGGCACATGTGCACTGGTATGAGTTGTACCCACACCCACATCAACTCACTTAAACAGCAAAAATCTTTAGACACATTGTACAGCACTGAACTTCCCACAGAGCACAGTTGGGGTATTCCTCTTCAATCACATCATAGGGCACCCTGTGCTTGGTCAATGCAATACTGGATCTGAACAGTTTCATTTCTGGGGGAAGACTAGAATATGGTGCCCTGGGGTAATGGGAGTGGAAGAAGAAAGGGAGTGAAATTTTCATTTGTGGGTAGTAGGTGGAGAGCGCCAACATCTAGCCGGCTCACCTGGAGGCGGAGGGGAATCGGTTTTTTGTCATACTCCAATTAGAGTGAATAGAATATGAATCAACAACAACAATGTCTGCTTGTACTATCACAAACAGTTACTTTCTAGGTGTAATTGTACAAAATAGTCCCATGCAATCTTGTTTACGAGGGATAATTATCATGCCTGCAGTCCATAATCAACTCTCAGGCTTGGATAATATAGTCACAGCTATCGACCTGTAATACTCCTGCAGGAGCCTGATGTACTATATGCAGCAGGTAACTAAAATCTTCCATTAATGCCATTCACTTTTCACATCTGCTTTAACTTAGGTAACACATAGATGCAAAATTGAAATACATTCTCTATTACTACAAGCCTCTGGCAAATGTGTAAGATGGGTGATTTCACAGTGTTGTAAGATTGTTGGAATATTTCCAAATATCAATATTGATCAAGAATCCTTACAAAGGATTTCTATCCACTGATTGCTAAGCAATCGTCCAAGGAAAGCAACAAGGAAAGATTCAATATTCTGAATAACACTAATAAGAAGTTGAATATCTCAAATACTGCTATTTACCTAAGAAAATGCACATTTCAAGCCCAGCTTGATTGTAGTGACAACTGAGCTTTCAAATGACCACACAGCTATCATAGTACTTTTCCCTCAAGTAGTTTTTGCATTTACACCCTGTCAATTTTATGCTGAGTTTAGATTCCTTTTAACTGACTATTGCAGTATCTGTAATGATCAAGAATTTAAATTGCTTATTACTCACTATTATTATTGCATCCAATAGTAATGAATATTATTTGGCAATTAAAAGGTAGAAAGTGGACAATGTTGATAATTTTGAGTAAGATAATATGAAATATATCTTATTGCATTGTTCTTATCTTACTATTCAGTGTGTTCTGCTGGCCTTTAGCATAAAATTAGGTTGGTATAAGCTTTTATATTCACATGTTCTTCAATTAACTTTGAAAATCAGTTTAAAACACAGTGTAAAATAGATACTGCAAATAATAGGATCAATTGTAGTAGAGTTATTCAATTATATTGTAATAATTCGGGAGTAATACTCTTCCTCATAATAATATAGTTACAGAATACAAACCATATACCAATGAGGCAGAAATTATATATTAGAGTTTAATAATATAACCTGGTACAAGCTCAGGATTCACAGATAGTGTCCCACTTTCGACATTTGCAATTACATCGAGTTTAACATAAGGGCTAGCCCAGATCACAACCAAACTTCATTTGGCAGAACTAAACCATATGCTAGCTAGGTAGTATAAAACAATTGCTAATAGTACCACTATATGAATTTCATATTCTCTATGTCCTATGTGTGTCTAGGTTATTAGTATGTGTCTAAAGCCGGAGCAGGTTGGCTTCTATAAAATCTAGTTTAGGATTTTCAATATATAATTCATCTGGATCGAGCCACCAATAAGATGTCAGATCTTCAAGGTTCCATACTAATTTAATCATCAGGTAGGTAATAATTCACACTGTCTATAATAACTTTTGTATTCTATTTCATACTGATTGTATCTTCAGATTGCTGTGCCATAATAATGAGAGCAGCAGGCAGTCCAATAACATCTCCACAATAAAAAGTAAACAATTCAACATTTGGGCAGAGTGTTCTGTGATGGTACACAGCTGATTGTATTAGCAATAATATGTAACATCTGATATATATCACAGTGGAACTCAAAACTGGCCATTGGTGAGTACATAGCAGATGCGCCAACTGTATTGGAAAATATCATATCACTGTAAGAAGATATTAACACTACTATGGAATATATTTATTGTCTAAATGTCTACCATCACTTCCTAGTGTGGAGAAAATTGCTTTCAAAGTAGTAAAGTCAATTGCAGCATGATAGCTATACTCCATATTCCTCTTACTGCAAATATATTTATGTCATGATTGTAAACTAATGGTAATACAATGGTAATGAGAAATAGGAACACACAATATAGTGTTATTATCCACTATTGACCTATATATCTGTGGTAATTATTCTACATAATTTCCACTACACTGTCTGTAGTTGATATGATTTAAGCCTTTAGCAAAATAACATCTACTATTCCAGTAATGGTAAACAACTACCCAGTGTCAACAGATATACAGTTCGACTAAGTAATAATATTAGCACTGGCTATCTAAAATTCAATTGATTCTCCCTTGGATCAAGTGAGATCCAACAGATAAGTATATGTTAGTATTGTTTCAAATTGCAGAACATATTCTACTAATGGTAATAGTCTAGGGTAATTATAAATTTGGAACTACCAGTTTATAACATCTAAAATAGATGATAACTTCAAAACCTTCCATTTTTACAGTAGTGTATGAACAGATATTCTGAACCACTAAGTAATATAAATAAACAATGAATTACTACTTTTGCAAACTGCAATGGCAGTGAACCCCTACCTAAATATGTGGTAAATACATCAGATTTTCCAAGTTATACACATTAGCAAATTTTAATTATATATTACCCATTCACTGTATTTCCATTACACATACTATTTATTCAAGTACCATTGTTTTGTGTCATCTTAAAACTACATTTCATAAACCCTCACTAGAAGTATTTACAAAAACTGTTACAGATATTAATACTATATATTATCAACACCAGTTAGTAACTAGTATCTAACAGTACAGTATTGCTATTGAACAATACACAGCATTATAACAATGAGTATCATGAATATTCATCTGAGGATCTAATGTACCATTCTAACAGCAGAATTGATGTGCCTATAATTATTATCAATTCTACCCATCCGGTATGTTTTCCATAAATAGAACTGGCTTTGGCCATATTCATATTAACCAGAAAGCTTGTGGGAGACAGTAGCAGCTCTAACCCCCACAAACGTTTCAATGGATAATATAGTTTTCACTCGCAGTTACCCTCATACCAGCAATAGTAGCAGCAATAGTAATTACCAGGATACAAAAAAAGATCGTTTCAATACTACTTATATACTATAAGCTGTATTGAAAATGCATAGATATTTGTTAACTCATAATGACAGCAAAGTATGATCCAAACCATTACCACATTGTTGAAGTGATTTAAGTATTTGTATTCTAATCAAATTGCAAAATGATTTATATGCCACATGTTGAAATTTAAATCTTATATCACTATTCTTCTTACACTTTTGATTACTTCAATCTTTGTTAAGCTACTGTTAAAAATAATCCCAGATATCCTATTATTCAGGTGTATCCACAGCCCCTCAATGAGTTTTGATGTAATTGCAATTCTGAAACTGACATGTATATGCTCTTGTAGAACTATATATTTAACATATTGATTAATTTGCAATGTTAATAGAATTCAAATGCTAATTTGAAAATGAAAATTTCAACATTATTTGCAAGTCAAGAAATTTATTTTGACTGTGAGTCATGATTGTATCTGTTTTGCATTTTGTGGTCCAGTAACAATACAGTTTGAATATTATATCTGAACTGGTAGTATAGTTCAGAACAGTTACAATTATCAGGCATGAGCATTTAAACTGTATAGTTATTGTAATATACCCAATATAATATATTTCAATGTCTAGCTATTGTTATTCAATGCATTGCAATGTATCATATTCAGCTTATCAATATTGATCTGTTCCTGATTTTCTTGTGATACATTTTCATTCTTTTGAGTTGGAGTATATTATGTAGTAGATTTGTAAATTCAATTGTCTTGGTAATTAAAAGAATATAAGATTACTACAAATATAGATAGAAATGCAATATTATTACATATATATGATGGAACCACAACTACAACAACCAATACCCCATGAATGTTGAAATGGACTCTTGAGTATTAGTACAAAGTAGTAATATTACATTGAGTTACATACTTGTTTTCTATGTGACAATGGATATCATGATATATAAAAATATGATTCACAGATGGCATATTGATATTTATCATAAGTGTCATAATCAATGGGATACATACATGGTAAATGAACTGTCACAGGGTTCAGCGTTCTGTGGAAGGGACAGTATTTCTCATCGAAGTAGTTATTACAAGCTATCTATAAGTTTTCGTTGACACCCATGGTCACAGTTAAATTGTTTTAAATACAATAGTTAACCATTCATCTTAATGTAGCAAAGAATCTATATACTGAATTGTTTCCAATACTAGCTATATTTGTATTTTGGAGTTACTAAATATAGAATTATTACAAAGTTTACATAATAAAACAATGATTGTGCAGATGTGTGAAATTCCATTGTGGATATATCTCTATAACTAACTCTTCCTGAGACTGTATTATATATGATTCATGTGTTGTTATTTATTCTCAGCTAGTACCTCTATTACTGGCAATGCTTTAATTGATAGCAGAGATGTTGCATATGTGGAAAAGTATTGATAATATCGTGATATTTACCATCCATATCAGAATAGTTACAATTGAGAGTAGGTGAGGTTGTATAAATGTATCTATATAATAAGTCAGATCTAATAAATGGTAGTATATTTGAATTATAATCCAATTGATACAATGTACAATACCATTCTAGATTGTGTGCATTTCATATATAATTATTTGCGCCCTCATAAAGACTTGAAGTATTCGATATTTCACAACTGTACCATACCTTTATAATTTCCGATGAATGACTGCTTACATGCTGGCTTTGGTAATCCAAAAGTAGTCGTGATTAACTAAGCATTATGCACTAAAATATTCCAGGTCATCAATTATATAGAGCTATGAAGAATATGCGCAACTTTGTTACTGTCTCCCACATATAATCTACTATATACTTTTATTGTAGCTATTACTTATCTTTCATAGTTCAGGATATAAGTTGAGTATATCATATATCTCAATGATTAATTTATATTCATCTTGTCATACTCCGATCAATTTTACATCCATATCAGTACTTCGTAAAATATAGTCTGCATCATATACCTAAATATTTACCTCACAGCTCGACACATTCAATTCTTCTATATTCTAATACATTCTTGTAGCTGTCTGCCGTTGACATCATATCCCATGTATTCGAACAAAGCTAAGCTGAAGTTCTCCAATCTCGAGTTTCACTATATGAAAAGTGTAAATCACATCAAAGAGGTACCAGTTATTTCGATACATTTTCTCTGAATATTGATTGTGCTGTAGTAAGTACATTCAAAGGTCACTAATTAATAGTACTTCCATTCTACCAGTTGTGATGATGTACAAGGTACCAGTTTCCATAGAGATAGTTGATTAGTAATAATCATAGAGAATAGTATACTTTCAAATGTACAGTAACACATTATAATACTGGAAAATCTACCATTAACTTCTAAATAATAAATTTCAATAACACATTTTAGACCTTTAAAAATTAAAATTAAAATAACTTCACTTTAAACATATTTTAAATATCCAACAGTTCAATAGAAGGTGCACTAATGGAATACAATAAAGATAACTGACTGAAGTGATTTATTTGGAACTATACTAGCGACATCATTCCAATTTCCAGTTCAAGTGATACCTTTCTCTGGTTATACATACAATTCATTAACAATAAAAAGATAGAATGATACCATGTTTCAATTTAACTTTGTCTAAAAAAATCAGTATAGTCATTTTAGCTTAACAAATTGAGTAGTTTTAACTAGAAAGTATTGTCATTGTAGTATTCATTTAATAACCATTCCATTAAACCCAAATATATTTTCATATTTCTTCCCAAATTATCAACATGATTTGCAATAGTTCTCAAATGTAACTTAGCACCCAGAGATAATAAAAAACCATAACAGCAGAATTGATAGATGGCTATACAACCTGACACTGATATTTAGATGTATTATTGTTGACTTCAATACTAAACAAATTAGTTGTAAATCAAAATGAACTTAAGGCTGGAACTCCAAGATCGGGATGGTTAAAACATATCTGAATGTATATTCATCTTGTCAAAATCTATCTCTTTTCAGCAAACCACAATTGTCAATTACTTACTAAATAACTCACCCTCTGACCACTTCTAAGAATTTACAATATGTTTCATATGTCTTATACAGTACTTTCTAAATATTTATCTATTCCAACCATTGAATATTACTCTCTATCTTCTGACAATCTTACTTATAGCAACAATGTAAAATTGAACTAAATTGTATACTAACAGTGGCGATGGGTAAAAATAGAAGCTTAGAAGAAGCTAATTGTTGACAAGTATATTTGCGCTGTCACATACTGGTGAGAGTGCCCTTCTATATATTAACAGAATATATGACAGTTTAATAATTATGGCAAATAACTGAACTCTCATTTTTACTAGACTTTATGGCAGTAAGGTATATTGTAATCTGCAGTTGCAATATTGTACGATATGTCACTTGGATAGTTACTGGTATTACTCAGAACACACAAGATCCCTATGTTGTGATTTCTCACTAAAACAACATTGTCATAGTATGGGTTAATGTTGATAAATTGGTGTAGTTAACTATACTCAAATTTACCCTTTATCAGTTGCTGATTAATGTCCTATAAGATGTTCCATATCCACAGAGCTCAGGGATATTTGGGGTAGACAATGCAATCTCTCATTTAAATTGCAACATTGGAGTATTCATAAGAGTTAATCATTCTCCAAATATAGAATCATATCATTTTATGAATAAGATACTGCTTTATTGATCAATGAGGCTGCGACTCTTCTGTTAAGACTGGAATATTCTAAAATTGATCTGAGTATAATAAGACTATTGTTACTGCTTCTGTGAAACAATGGCTGGGAAAATAGAAAGTTTAATTTATATTCCTTGACTGTGTACTTGTATATTGTAATGGTAACTGAATAAGTAAGATGGTAAATCCTTTCGATCTGATTGAAATAAACATTCTAACTTTGAGTGCACATACATCATCTGGGTATTCTGACTCAATGCTGACAATTTCAAGTCTACAGCGTTTAATGAACTATAATAGCAAGAGCATCATATAGTTAAATGATTCGGGATTGTCAGTGTGTATTGAAGATTTAGTAGTCTATTGATGAAAATATTGAACTGTAATCTGATATTGGTGAAGATATTATATAACTGCCACATTTTGTTGTATAAAACTCAATTGCCATACTTAGTATAGTTGTACATTTTGTATATACTTAAGCTATCTGGCTTTCCATATTAGTACTTTATGATTCAGACAAGTACTAGTTTCTCAGTCAATACAACATTGTTACGTATTAACACAACTACTTACCATTTCAATGTACCCAGAATTTGAGGTATCTGTAAGTATCTGAATTGTGGATTTGGAACAGACTATCATGTTTAATATAGTGTAGAAATTCATATAAATTTGGTATGACAGTATATTAACAAGTACATATATTCTAATTATATTTTGCTAATCTAATTTCAAGCCCAGATGAATCTGCACTTTGTTATAATCTACTCGATGCCAATGATTCAGATACCATGGTTTGATAGCCAGTTTCGCAATGACATTATCAATTGAACACATTTGGTGGACTGTGATGCAAGGAATAATGCGGTAGGCAATATGGATACCATGTTTGATTGAAATGATCAGCTTGCCCAGGAGGATTAATGTATTAATGTACCTGTTTGAACTTGATACATCAGTTACCATCTTCTATATAGTGTAATAGTTGAATATTTGGGTGTAATTGATGAACAAAATACTATTAGCCTGTATGATCGATAATTCAGTTATAAACAAATATGCTTTGGATAATATTCACTGACCATATAATACTATTCTACATTGCAGGGTAAGCTATTATAGCCTACAAGGATATTTCCGATTATTATATACAATTTTCCAATAATAATACTTACAACTGACAACTGTGATGAATTATCATTAGTATCTCTATTCATGATTAGACATTTTTCAAAATTGTCTCCACATCCTCAACAGTATACTAATTGAATTGAAGGTCTATTATAAGTACTCCAGTTAAAAAGTTAGATAATATATCAAAGAATAAAATTATATAATGATACATCAGCAGGTATATCCATACAGTAAATTACCTTCCAAATAGAATATCTACATTATTGTACTCCTAAACAATCTATACAGTTTTGAACCCTAGTATGGACTGCATTTCTATTTGCTAATGTAAGTACTCTTTTAGATTTGAGTATTTTATAGCAAATTTACTGCTTGGAAATTGTAGGTTTTGTTATTAAGTTGAGTTCAGCAGGGTAAATTCTAATATTTTTTCAAATATTTGACAGCTGTCAGCATATCTATTTAGTATTTCATATTAATCAAATTCATTTCAATTTTCTAGTAACTTGCAGTGCATATCAAAGATAAACAACACTGTTGGAATATTTTCAATAAGAAGTTCAATATATCAAAATAAATAATGCTATTGCTATATTTCCAACAAGACGTTCTATAAATCAAATACAATTGTATCTTGCTTTTGGGAACTTATCGCAGCTAACTCAACCAGTTTGTATTGGCACAATATATATACCTCAGCCAAATGTAAAATGGTCCAGAAGCCACATGCAAGCCTCCCAGACACCCTCATTGACCTCACCAGTGTTCCAAAGTAATTCTGGATGCTCCCAGGCCCCCAGGGAGCGAAGCAATGTTCTCACAGATACTGCAAGAGCTAACTCAGATGCACCGGAAAGAAGCGGCAGTTATGGAGGTGTATTCAAGATCTCACACTATATGACTTCTAGAATTGTCAAATGTAGGAGCAGCTGAGACCTATGGGCAGATCTGCAGGAGACAACAAGAACTGGAAAGATCTTCTGGAAAGGGATGTGGGAGACTTTGTGAGCCACTGATGAGACCTCTGTGCAGCTCTGTCGGAGACTTTAAACTTGATGCCATATTATCACAGCATTGGTTCTTAGTGTCCCATAACCACATGCCATTTCACATATCATATATATCTTTATTCCAATCACAAGATTTGCTACATCATAATATGGCATGTACTATCTATCTAGGTCTATCTATATGTTTACAATTGGTCAATCTGGCTGCACACAGGACGTGAATGCAATCAGAGGACCATGAGGAGACACTGAGTGAGTGAACTTTGACATGCACTTGGTAGCCATGAACAACCAAATATGGAGATGCACTTCAATGCAGCCCGTGATCAAGTGAACTCAGAAATGCACTTCCAGGCCGAGATCGAACGAACTCAGAGATGAACTTGGTGGCTGTGATTGTGTGAGTTTAGAGATGCACTTGCAGGCCATGATCAAGCAAGTTTGGAGATGCACTTGGAGCCCTTGATCGAAGGAGTTTGGAAGTGCACTTGGAGGCCGTGATTGAGTGAGTGTGGAGATGCACTTGGAGGCCATGATCAGTCATACTCAGAGGATGTGATCAAGCTAGTTTGGAGATGCAGTTGGAGGGCATGATCAAGTGAGTTTGGAGAAGCACTTGGAGGGCATGATCAAGTGAAATTGGAGGAGAACTTGGAATATCAGCCAAATGTATTTTAGTCACTGGGAGCCTCCAGGAGTGTCTGAGAGGAGGCGGAGTGTAAACTTAGAAGCGTCAATTTCAGGAGAGAACCAGACCCTAGGAGGGCATTCTGGCCGGCCATCGGAGTAACTGGGATCTCTGATGACTGGTACGGGATCACCATGGGAGCGGTTGTGAGAAGTTTGGGAGCACCTGGGACTGTCGCCCAACCAATGCGGGAATCCCAGACTAACTCTGAGAGATGCTGGGTTCTTAGGGATATTCACTCGAAGGACTGCAGGCGATATCTGAATGTACAGGAGCAATAAGAATACCCTCCACGTATGATGCATAGATTATTGTTCATTATCAACTTCTAAATCATACGATAGTACCCAACATCTCATTCAACATTCTATTGTTTGCATCGCTACATTAAGGAGAACCAAAGAAAATGACAAGTGATTCAAAAAGGAAAGTAAGTAAAACCGAAACATTAACCTGATTAAGCGATCGGAATGCAATCGAACATAGTCTCAATGTCATCCACCAAATCTCCCATCTCATCAGGGCCGACAAACGCAGGAACTCACAATTCATCCACGGCGCAAAGAAGCTGGAGGTGCTACTTGTATTTCCGAATGATTCTGGCCTGGTGAGTGGGTGAAATTGAATTCCAATTTGGTTTGGCTCGATTTGTGATATCTACAAGGGTTGGAATTGAGGTTAGCGAGCGGTGAATCATAATGGGGTTTGAAAGGCAAATATGACGAATTTGGGGGGAAACGAGGTGCGCCACCAGGAAAGGAGGAGTGCCTGATGTGGAGTTCGAGGTGGGCAAGGGGAGTGCTGATGGTGATGGAGAAGTGCAGAATGAAATTGAGGGGCGAAAATCCAGGCCAAGGAGCGCCGACGGGGACTGAGGAGCGCATATCCAGCAGAGCAGCCCTTCCATGCTGAGCAGCGCTGACAGGGGAGAGAGATAACAAGTCTGGAATGAAATAGAGGCGCTCCTATTCGAGGTCGAGGAGGGGATAGAGGAGCGCCCATCCTGGAGGAGGAGCGCCGAGAGAAAAGGCAGTATGGAGTGCTGAATGAAATATCGAAGCGCTATTCAAGACTGAGGAGTGCCGACGGGAATTGAGGAGCGCCTATTATAGTGGAGGAGCACCATTGGGGGGGGGGGGGGTATGAAGCAGCCCCACCATGTGTAATTGTGATGAGTGCAATGGCATCTGCAGTAATTCAATCTATCACTGTGGAAGGGCAAAATTTACCTCGACATTCACCTTGAGAACTCATAACTGTAACCTTGTTTCCAGTGGCATACTCAGACAGCGCACAATGAATAGCTGCGGCCACAAGCGCTAGTGTCTGCGGTGTCAGAGGTTGAAAGAATTGCGATGTGGTCGGTTGTCGCCCTAAGCTATTGGCGGTGAAGAACAACAGATGATAGATTGAGTCAAGCACTTCCATCCGCGTGAACCAGGCTTTCATATCATCGATGACCTTCGAGAGATAAGCATCGTCAAACAGGAGCTCCTTAACCTGTATTCGAAGCTCAGTCTCTGATCCTAAATTCAACCGGTAACTTCGGACAATAGTTCGACGAGCTCCATCTGCCAAACGCCGTCAAATGGTGCTGATCTTTAGTTTTAACTATGAATATTTTTGGGGTTTAGCATCATCATAAGTCCAATCGAGGATCAGAAAACAGAATATACACTTACAGCTTCTCGGGTTTGCGGGTCGATTTCAAGAGATGGACCACCGGGCAATTGACACAAAGATGGTGCACCTACCGGAGCACCTGCTAATGCCCGCTGATGATCCTGAGCTTCAATCGCTAGTTGCCAAGCTTCGTCAACCATCGAGTACTTCTCATCGGAAATGATTGCCCAGGGAGTCTTTGTGAATATGATTCCCTCCATGAACCGCTTTGCCACCTCAAATGTAGCCTTTTGGTGTTGGGGAACGTTGTGATCACCACCACCGGGCTTTTGTTGAGGCATATTGTGATCACCACCAGCCTTGGGACGCGGGAGCGCTTGTACAATGTCAGACTCGCGTGATATGTTGATGGTTGACTTTTGGCGTTTGAGCAATGGTGGTGCCATGGCCCCGGCTGGATGTCGCAGATTTGGAAGTGAAGTGTGGGCAATGACAGTATCTGCACGGCTCCTTGTCTTTGCCGGTGGCACCCTTGTTGTTCGCATTGTGTTATCACGGCGCGCCTGGTCTAGATGTAGGACCTCCCGCTGGTTGTCCAAATCGTCTTCTTCGATATCGGATGACAAGGTGGACTCTCCAAGGTGTTCACTTTCTTTCTTGCTGATCTCCAGATCGGTATCGTTATCATCCTGATTCATCAGAATTCTTGCCCGGACATTAGCTATCTCCAACACTATACTCGAAGGTTGGGTGGGAAGTTCAAACATTTGATCGGCAATGAAGATTGGTTGTCTTCTGCAATGCACGTGCAAGTGCTCTCTCAAGGTGTGCTTCT
>Ga0307512_10002179_pt1 | contig 25587 bp, 17 predicted proteins | sample 14_EM_MG_FD_200267 | JGI IMG/M metagenome (GOLD analysis project Ga0307512, IMG submission 200267) | Populus trichocarpa ectomycorrhiza microbial communities from riparian zone in the Pacific Northwest, United States - 14_EM | ecosystem: Host-associated > Plants > Roots > Unclassified | place... | reverse complement strand
ATGAAAACGCAAAATCTACATGAGGTTGATAATGCATTGCTAAAAAACTTCCTGTTAAAATTTGTATTATTAAACAAGTTCCTAATAAAGAACCAAAGTTCCATAAATAAGATATATTAGCTGGTTCTGGTGAATCAATTAAATAAGAATTAAATAATCTAAGTAAAACATGTGATTTTAGTAATCTCATTTTTATTTTATTTTTATTATAAATTTAACATTAATATTTTAAATATTATATTTTAAAATTAAATAATGAATAATTTATTTTTTAGTTTGTTCCTTTATTTATAGACAGGTAAAGTAAAGAACATTTTATTTATCAATAATTATATTAAATTTTAATTAATGAAAATGGAGATAAAAATTAATATTTATTTTGTATTTTGGGGGTCATAAGTTAATTAATAATTTAACTTTTTGTTATTAAATTATTTGTGCCCTGCTCTAACTACCTAGCAAGGATGCTAGAGCGCCGTGCCTAAATTTATATTTAGTTTAATTATTATTTTTGTAATACACTATAACTATTTTATATTTTAAATTATATTTAAATTTATATTTATAATTTAAACTTTTTAATTTTTTGTCTAAGCCCAAGAAGATTTGAACTTCTACAGATTCCTCATCAAGAAATTATTCTACCATTAAATTATAGGCTTTATTTTGTTTTATAGGTTATTTTAGGCCTACTATATTTTAGCCCTAGATTTTTCAACATTGATTAAATGAGCTCCTGCCCTAGCTGTCTTCTATGCTATCCTGTGGCTATGCCGCTCCGCAGCTACGCTATGGCGTAGCCAGCCTATCCATGCATCCTGTGGCTATGCCGCTGCCACGCATGCTTTAGCAAAAGCATAGCAAGGATGGATGCACAAGGACAAGGACAGCTAGGGCAGCCTTAACTATTACTTTCCTATGTTAATGCAAGAATAATGTAGTGGCATAGCCACACCTGTATTATAAATTAGTAGTATAAGGGTGTGGCAAGAAAAAATATTACTTCTTTTATTTTTATAATTATTATTTAAATTATAAATTTTAAAATGAATTTTGTTAAATTAAATATAAAATAATTGGGTTTAATTTTCCCCTATAATAATAAAAAATATTTATTACTAATCGCTTCTTTTAAGATATATTTTATATAAATATAAAGATTATTATATCAATTACTTACTATTTAATAAAAGAATGAAGTTTATGGTACACAAAAATAAAAAAGAGTTAAGTTTACAGAAGGTTCTGTAGTAGACCTGCAAAGTCTATCAAATTAGGGTTCAATTCCCTCTTAACTCTATTAATTATTATAAATTTATCATAATATAAGGTAAGCCTTTATAAATATAAAAATAAAAAAGACATTTAATAATATAAATAATATTATATTAAATAATAAATTATGCCCTTGCCTGCATTAACATCCCCTAATAAGATATAATAAAATTCCATATATAATTTAAGAATTTATATTTTTTGATCCTAATTTAAATTTAATAATAAAATTTAGTATAAAAATCTATAAATAAAAATATATTTATGGCGGGCTCTAAATAAAGATTATAGTGGCCTAGCTTCGCCCGGCTCTATTAGGTTTATAAATGGTGTAAAATTTTAACAATTATTAACATCAAGTCTACTTGATAAATTAGTAATGCTAAACTAAATACTTCACAGTATGTTCATTTGCATCCTATAGCTCTCCTCCTTGTATAAAATATCAAACAGGTAGAGCATGAAATGATCTATTTCTTATAAATTATTGATAGTATCCAGAGGTTAGATTCTTGCTTTATATACATTCAGCGCTTATCTATTATGTTTGTGGCTACCCAACTATGCATACTGATTAGTATCTAATTAAAAATCTAAATAATATTTAATTAATTAAAAATCTAAAAAATCTTTAATTAAATAAAAAACTAAAAAATCTTTAATAAAATAAAAAACTTCAACAATTGGTACACTAGAGAAACACAGCCTATTGATCCTTTCGTACTAGAAGGTCTGCCTCCTTTTACTATTTGTCCCTCCAGAAGATAGGGACCATACTGACTCACGTCGTATTAAACCCAACTCGCGTACCCTTTTAATCGGCGAACAGCCGAACCCTTCCCAGCTTCTTCCCCAGGAGGATAGGATGAGTCGACATCGAGGTGCCAAACAGCCGGGACAATGTGTACTCTCGCCGGCTATCAGCCTGTTATCCCTAGCGTAACTTTTATCGATTGATCCCCGTCTATTCCATAATATAACGAGGGGTCACTAAGCCCTACTTACGTATCTGTGCGACTTCTAAGTCTTTCAGTTAGGCATGCTTTCCGCCTTTACACTATACATAACCATTCACTGGTTAATTGATCTCCATTCAATTTCTAGCTATACCTTTTGAAATTATAAAAATATTATATATATTAAAAATTTGTTTAATAAATTATTTTCTGTCTGGATATTATTATATTCTTCTTATGGCTGCAAGGCTATAATTTAGAATAAATTAATAATATTTATTATCGAAATAAAATATAAATATTTGGATGTACTTTGCTACTTTATTAAAGACGACCGCCCCAGTCAAACTGCCAATTAGTCAACTATCCCTTTAATTATAAATTATAAGGTAAACATAAACCCAACCCCGTTTAAGGATTCCAACCTTGCGGCTATCTATCGACAGTCCTATTTACTATTAACTAAGGTTGTTGTAGATCGATGTGATAACTAACTACAGTAAAGCTGCATAGGGTCTTCCCGTCCACCTGGAGGCAATCCGCATCTGCACGGATAATTCAATTTCACTGAGCAAGTTGTAGAGACAGTGAGACCATCGTTACACTATTGATACCAGACCACATTTAATGGCCAACTGATTTTGCTACCTTAGGATCCTCATAGTTAAGACCGCTATTAACCAGACTTTCAATTAGTAACAGTTTCCCATTACCTCTTTTATGTTAATGGCATCGGGCAAATTTCATCCAGAATACTATGATTTTCATCATTGCTCTGAATTGTGTTTTTAGTAAACAGTCGTGGCCTCCGATTTTGTGACACCACCATAAATATTTTAAGTGGTTCCTCTTATCGTCAAACTTATGAGGAGAACTTGCCGAGTTCCTTAACAACTTTTAGCTCTTCGCCTTAGTATTCTCTACTTACGAACCTGTGTCGGTTTAGGGTACGGTAGAAAAACTTATATTAATTAAATATTAAACTTTAATAATAATTAAAAATAAGTAATACATTATTTTCCTGGTCCTGCCTTTGCTAGAAGCTAGGGCTATTTACATAATAATATTAAATAAATATTGATTTGGACTTTCAGTAAATTACTCATCAGCCAAAACTTTGGTTTTGGACCTTAGAGGCCGCATTAACATGAGACGGTTCAACCTTTTCTCATAACCCTTTCGTATTCGGCGAGAAGTATTATAACTTCTTTTTACGTTACTCATGTCAGCATTATCTCTTCAGTTACCTTAAAACAATGAAACACTGTTCTATCATCAGTTTTACTGAATGTTCTACTACCTAGATTAAGAATAAATATTAATAAATTCTTAATCAACACGATATCGGTTGATTATTTAGACCCGTTAAATTTTCGGCGCTACAATCTTATTCATCATTCCATTTATAAAATAAATAGAGTTATTGAAAGGCTGCTACGTTGTTACAACGGTCATTAAAAGATAGCGACTACCAGGCTCACTTTACAGCTGCATTCAATTTGTTACTTCCTTAATTTCACTTAATAATCATTTGGGACCTTGATTTCGTGTTCTCGGCTGTTTCCGTCTTGACTACCCAACTTAGCATGAGCAGTCTGAATATCTATCATCAATTTATGTACTTCCGAGATTCGCTTCCATTGGTAAGATTTTCGAGGTCCCCGCAACCTAAACGCCTCATAGAATAAATCTATGATTTGTTGGGAATTGCCGTGCTGTACCTCCATAAATTTTGTATAGATGTCATACTTACATATGTTTCGTAGAAAACCAGCTAGCACAAGGTCAGATTGGCATTTCACCGCTTTCCAAAACTCTTCGGAGAATTATGCAACATTCACCCGTTCGATCCATTATAATCTGGTCTTGGAAAGATCACCTTGCTTCGGGTCTAATAGAAGTAACTTATCCGTCACTATTTCCTAGGCAATATTAGCTTATTTTGTAAGGTAATATCTTACTTCTATTTATAATATATTATAACTTTTACATGTTACTATTGTTACTATTGCTAGTATTGTTAGTATTGTTACAATGCTAATTTTACGATAATTTATAAATAAAAATTCTTAATTATTTTGATTTAATTAAGCTAGTCAGTCCAGTCGCTTTCGCTAGGGCTTTAAACCTTGCTACTCCTATTAACTTGCTGACCCATTATGCAAAAGGTACGCCGTCATTTTTTTATTAAAACTTCGACTGCTTATAGGGTTACTAATTCAAGCCTATTTCACTATGTTAATACAATACTTTTCAAACTTTCCTTTACAGTACTTTTCGCTATTGCTAAATTTATAATACTTAGCCTTAGAGGATGGTTCCCCTTTATTCCGACAAGTTTTCTCTCATCGTACTTATTATTTAGTTTGATTATAAATCTACAGGACTTTCACCTTTTTTAGTTATCTTTATTTAATCATGCTGACCATTGATTTAGACAGTGATTATATATTGATAGATTTTCAATTTATAATTTTTACTAGGCTAATCCGATTTCACTCACCATTACTTTCGGAGTCTCGGTTGATTTCCTTTCCTTTCCTTACTAGAATGATTTGCTTCAGGAAGTTTTTATATAAAGGTTTCCCTTAGGATCGCCACATTATTTTTATAATTCAAGCTTATATAATTATTATAAATAATATTTATATAAAGTTTATGAATTTTATTGGCTTTTGGCTTACACCTCCTTTTTTATAAATTTGCTAGTTATCCTTAATAACCCCTTTAAATTACTTTGATGTTATTACTATATTGTCATCGATACTTTTATAGATTTATTTTTTAGAATTAGATATTTTTTAGAATTAAAGTAAAAATAACTTTGTATTGGAAGAAATCCTTAGTTACAGGCTGTCCTTGACTAGACGAATCTAGCGTCGAAGGTATCGAACCTTCTCTTAATACACAAATCAACGAATTGTAGGTTCTACAATCCATCCTACTCAAGGATCCGTAAGGATCCTTACAAATAAAATAATAACTAATCAGGATATCATCTTAATGTGGCATGAGATGTGATAGTGGCCAGAGTTTACGATGTAACAGATCCAAAAGTATTAGCTGATCTAGTAGCAGATCCATCAGTATATTCATATTTTGATATTGCTGATCATACTTATTATGTTGTATCTGATGCCTTATTAACAGTAGATCCTTCTATTGTTAACTTATTACTTAGTGTTAATTAATGATTCAATTTTAACTTATTAATAATAATTTACCCCTTTTTGATATCTATGAATGATCGTAAATTCATAAAAAATCCATAAAAGAAAGAAAAATGATCGTAAATTTATAAAAAATCTATAAAAAAAGAGAAAATTTGATCGTAAATTCATAAAAATCTATCATATAAAAGAAGAATAATAGTTTAAATGGAAGTAATAAAAAGGAATCTTTAAAGATAATTGTTTTACCTTTATATCCGTCGATATTTAACTTAATTTTTATTGACATTAATTTACCGTGAAATATTAGAGGTTTAATGTTACCAATGTTTAGTAAATGTTTCATTAATAATATCCCATCGAACCCTGAGAAATTGTGAGCATACACTACCATAGTTTTGGATTCGTTATTAAAGAAAGTTAATAATTGATTAATGAATGAAGAAAATAATGCTTTTTGTTGTGCTTCACCAACTAAAGAGGAATCAGCATACGAGAAAATTGATTCGCTACCATTGTAAGCACAGATTAAATAGGGAGTTATTTTATCTTGTAATTTAATGGTTTCAATATCCATGGTAATAAACTTAGAATCTAATTGTGAATCTACTGCTACTTTTGTAAATGGTTTAGCATTAAGCACTTTTTTACTTAATACTTTTTCCCCACCCATAAAATATATTATAGATTTACCGATTGCTCTAGAAAATATATCCTCAGCAGCAGAGATTTTTGTATCAACCCATGATAAATTAATAGCACCTTGAATTCTCACTTTATTGGTTAATCCATCAGAGGATGTATCAATAATATAAGATCTAGTACCATTTTCAACCAAGAATCTATGTACATTTTCTCCACCAATTTGAACGTAATTATCTAGTATTACATCTCCGTAGTCTGAAGGATTCATACTAATAGGTAAATTCATATTATTAAATCTATGAGCTGGTAATCCTTTAACGACAGAATCTTGTAATAATCTTCTATCTTCTGTTGCTAAACCGTCTTTAATGAAATACGAGAAAGTAATTTTAGAAATTGGATGAGTAACATAAGCTTCAGTTAAAACACCTAATCTTGCAATTAAATATTTAATGAACATTTCTTTATCATCAAAGTTAACTCTTCTTAATTCCCCTAACGTTCTATATCCTAATTCAGAGTTATTGAATTCAACTTTACACATTAACAATAAATGTTTATCGGAGGATTTAATTAATTGCGAAAAGACATCGTTCCAAAAATTTGTAATATATGCGTCTAATACTTGATTTGTAAGTAATAAATTATTTATCGAATAAGATTGAAATTTGATCATTGGTATGTTTTTTATAGTTTATGCTAGATATTTTCTATCATTTGAAGATTCCCCTCCATAAAAGACTTTTACATTTAAGTCAGCAATTAACTCCTCCAGCATTTTCGGTATCCGGATATTCAGGTCAATCCACAAGCCCCTTTTATGATATGTGTCACATATTCACATACTCTTTTAAGTATTTAATGTTTTATTTTAACTCTTTGAAGAAACAATATAAAATCCTATCAGACTCGAACTGATATCTTATAGTACTTAGAACTAAACGTTTTACCTTTAAACTAAAGATTTTAGGGGGTTATTCAATTTCTTCTGATAAAATATTGAATTTATTTTCGTTTAATTTAAATGGGGTTTTAGCTTGTAATCCTTTTGCTACTGCTTTCGCATATGTAAATCCCTCTTTACCTACGGTCTTATTAACATAGTTTTCTATTTCTTTAGGATCCTAAAGAAATAGAATAATTTAGCCCCAGGGTTTAAAAGAATCTATCTAAAAGATCCTTAGTTTAAAGGTTAGCGGCATAGCCACACTAAGTATGCAGTTCTTAGAGATATCAGTTCGAATCTGATAGGATTTTAATAAAGTGTTAATTTATAATAAATAATGTAATTATAGTAGAGGGGTGGCGTAGCCACAAACGAAAAAGGGGGAAATCTGTTAAGTTATATTAATTTTAAATTCATTGAAGATTAATTCATTAAATTTAATTAGTATTTCATGTAGACATTTACAATCATGTTTACAATATTTAATTGCTTCATCCTTGAAGCTCCATACTTTACCTATATAATTTGTAGCGAATGTAATATATTCTTTAACTGTAATACCCGTCCAATATTCAAATTTAGGAATAATTCCTTTATATAATATATCATTAAGTAAAAAGGGGAAGTAACCTTTCGGTACTGTAATATTAAATGCTGAACATAAACTTCTTAATGATAGTGGTAATAATAACATAGAGTCTTTAAAGGTTATTGTTTTACCTTTATACCCGTCTATGTTAAATAATACTTTTATTGAAATTAATCTATCATTATGGATTAAAGGTTTAACTTTACCATAAGATAATAAATGTTTCATTAAAAATATCCCATCAAATCCAGAAAGATTGTGTGCATAAATAGTTAAATTAGTTCTACCGTTAAAAAATGTTAATAATTTATTTATAAAATTATTAAATAAATCTTTTTGCTGGACTACACCTACAAAAGATTCATTAGCATACGATGTAATAAAATCTTCACCGTTATAAGCACAAATTAAATAAGGAGAGATTTTATTTTCAACTTTTACAGTTTCAATATCCATAGTAATGAAATTAGAATCTAAAGATTTAGATAATTGTTCTTTTCTAAATGGTTTTGCGTTAAGCAGTTTTTTTCTTAAAACTTTAATACCATCTAGAAAAAGAATAGTTGATTTACCAATTTCTCTTGAAAATAAGAATGAGCCGTTTTCAGAGGAAATTTTAGTATCTGTCCATGATAAATCAATACTTCCTAGTATTGTTACATGATTTACCATACCTCCATCATTTACATCTATTTGATAAATTCTATTTCCACTTACCACAATAAATCTATGAAAGTTTTCACCTTTTATTTGTACATAATTATCAACAATTATATCTCCGTAATCGCTAGGATTCATACTAATAGGTAAGTTCATATTATTAAATCTATGATTAAATGTTTGATTATCCACATTTGGATTTAATAATGATCTACTATCTGGAGCTAAACCATCTCTAATTAAATAAGTGAAAGTAATTCTTGACATTGGTTGTGATGTATAAGATTCTGTTAGAACACCTAATCTTTCAACTAAATATTCAATAAATAGTTCTTTATCTTCAAAATTTAGTTTTCTTAAGTGTCCTAGACTTCTATAACCTCCTAATTCATCTCCTACAGATACATAATCTACTTTACAAATTACCATTAAATATTTATGTCCATCATTAATCAATTTACTAAAAATATCTTCCCAAAATTTATTAATGTATCGGCTACGCCATTCTAATATTTTATTAGTAAGTAATAAATTATTTATTGAATAAGATTGAATTTTTAACATTATATTTTATTTGTTTGATTTTATTTTTCCAACATCCTGATTTTTACACCTAGATTGTAAAGTGATCTTGAGAATCCAATCTCCAAAAAGTATTTTACCATTTAAGGAATATAAATTATAAGCTCCAGCATAAATTACTATAAAAAAATGAAAAATAACAAATTAACCTTAAAAGCTTTAAAACAAGAATTAGATTTAATTAAATCAGCTAAAGGAATGGTCCACAAGATATCAAACATTCATACATAAATAATTTAAACATGAAATTAAGAGAGAATTCCATGTTTTTATTATACATAATATCAGGTATATTAGCATACGCTCATAAAATACCATTCTTAGGTAGAATCATTAGTTTACTATCAATCTGGTATGGCAGAACTACTTGGTGGAAAATATTAATTAAAATAAGAAAACTATTTATAATCTTTAATGCCTTAATTGGAGTTCTAATGGTTTACAAAACAGTAGGATTTGGTTATGATAACATATTAGCCGGATTTGCTGGTATGGGATATACTTACATTGAGATGTTCACAAATATGACTAAAAAACTATTCAATTGGTTCGTAGAACTATTCGATCAAAAAATAATCCCTAATGTACCTAAAGATGCACCAAGTAAACCACATTTCTGGAGTCCCAGAGGTTTAGATTACTCATGGAACAATAAACTACCTAAACTAGATAGTATACCTAGTGAATGGGTAACTAATCCGTTTAATCTAAATGTTAACACTTATACAACACCATGGTATAAAGAATGGAGTACATGGTTATGGATTGCTGGGATAGTTACCGCAGGTTATCTAGGATACAAATTTATAATTGATCCATTATTTATAGATAGTTTTAAAAATCCTACAGTAAACGTCAATTCACCTGGTGGTACTACAATAGATCCAAGTGGTAATGATATTACATTAGGTAGGAGATTTAACGACGTCGCAAAGTCCATCGGTTTCACCATCTCAAAAATTAGATATAACTTAAATCCAATAAATTGGCTACTAGCAACTTCTACTCAAGATATTAATAACCAATTTCAGTCTTTTATTGAAAGACAAAATGATATGGTGACAGCAGATAGAAGATATTATCCATTTACTGAAAATAATCCATTTTTACCATGGTACAGTAAAATAAAAATACATTTCTTAGGTGAATCAATGTCCGAATCCTTACAAAGATTTAAAGATAGAGAAATCGCCGAAAGAATCTATTCTTCTTTACAAGTAAGTAAAGGTAAATTTACTTCTGTTGAAGGTTTAAGCCCTAATCTATGGGCCGGTGGTGTGGCGTCAGTAGGTTTAGGAGTTAATACTCCAATTACTTCATTTAACTATGCGGATGCAATACATGCTATAAATGTAGAAAATAAATTCAATACTTTATCGCCAACTCCTAAAGCTATTCCAATCTTACCGGAATTTGAAGGAGGTAATTCTTCATGGAAAGTTCATGAAAAAGATTTAACTATTTCTGCAGAAAAATTCATGCATGAATGGAAATCAAATACTGCTTCAAGTAGTAAAACAATGTTAGAAGATATCCCCGCTCACTTTAATAAATATTCAGTATTAGAAGTTGAATAATTTATCCCCCGCTCATATTTAATATGAGACAATGATAATAACTATGATAAGTTACTGCGTTCTATATTGACTTAAAAGAGTCAAAGGATTTATAGATTAATGGTAGATCAGTACTTTAGTCGGAGTAAAGGTGTCAGTTCGATTCTGGTTAGTGCTAAAGCACCGTATGCAAAGAAGTGGGGGTATATTATTTGATTAATTCATCATAAGACCGTAGGTGGTATGGTCTAGTAGAATCAAATTTATTATTTATATAGATTGGTTGTCTTTTATTAGAAGTTATTTTTAAGGTATAAATTGTATCAGCTACTAAGATTTCTCCTTCGATTACTTTTTTATACCATTTTTCTTGTGTAAATTCTTTTGTAGAATCTTTAACAAGTAATTGATTTAAAGTAGAAAATGAAATTTCGGATGCTGCTTCAGATGTTACACCTTTAACTTTAATAATTTCGTTCCCTTCTATATCTACTAGTCCGTACACACCCTTTAGGATGGTGCTAAGAATACAGCTTTATTAATTGTATGTTCAAGTTTTAATTGACCTAATTTACTTCCAACAAATTTACTAGCTAACGGTTTATCAACTACACCTGAATCTGTATCGGTATAATATAGATTAAATTCAGGGTTGTTTTTAAACATTGACATGTGAACTCTTGCACCTCCTGTAATAGCAGATGCAATCGCAATGTTAACATCTAAACCATAGAACATATCCATTTCTTCATTATATTTATACGATAACAATTTATTTCTAATTATTAATAAGTGACTATCAATTTTAACGAAGTCTTGGATTGTTTCTTCCCATAGTTTCATATCGTCTTTTAAAGATTCTAATTCTTTTTCTGATGAAGTATCATACATGCAGATTTCAGTAGATTCTAATTTCATACCGAATTTACCGTATAATGAATTCATAAGTAATTTTGCGATTAAATTCATAGGAGTACCTTTTTCAAATTGTAATCTTAAATTATACATTTTAGTTACATATTCAGAGAAGATATTACCTCTTTCGAATTCATATCCATTAAGAATTTCAAATTGATATCCATATTCCATTGCGTTATCCATTTCAGTAGAGAATATCCATCCCGTCCAACTTCCTAAGCCTGCTATTGTTCTAACTCCATTTTCTGTTTTTATTCTTCTTTGTAATAAAGGATGTAATAAATTATCAGGTGAAGTTATTTTACAATAGAAAAATCCAAAGGCTTTAGGGTTTATTTTTCTAATATCCCCTTCAAAAGCTGTTGGTTTTCCTATTGGCATATCAAAAGTAGACATTACGAATGGATATAGACTGTTTACATCATAATAGTATAGTGTTTTAAATAATATTTTAGCTTTATTAAATAAGTTTGTTATTCTATTATGAGGAATATAAACGTCTACGGCACCTCCACTATAGGATTCTCTTATGTTGTATTCAGCTTTACCTAGTAATTGATAGATTGTATCCTCTGGCATGTAATGAGTTTTATATATTCTCATTGCTAATGCCGGAAGAGTTAATGCTTTATGAGCATCCACTTTGAAATGATTAAAGATTAATTCATTAAATTTGATAATTATTTCATGTAATGTTTTACAATCTAATTGGCAATATTTTAATGCTTCCTCTTTGAAACTCCACATTCTTTTTCCGTGATCATTTTTAAATATGTTGTATTCATTTAATGAGATTCCAGTCCAATATTCGAATTTAGGGTTTACTCCGGTATAGAAAATATTAGTTAACAAGAATGGAAAGTATCCTTTCGGCACTGTAATATTAAATGCTTTACATAAGTATCTTAAGGCAAATGGTAATAATAGATAGGAATCTTTGAACACAATTACTTTTGGTTCTTTTGTACCCACTATTGTTACTTTAATAGAGATTAATTTACCATTAAAGATTAATGGATCAACTTTACCATAGTTTAATAATTGTTTTAAGATAAATATTCCGTCGAAACCTGATAGATTATGTGCATAAATTAAGGTTTTACTTCCTTGTTGAACTTTGGATATTAAGGTTTTAAAAAAGGTATTGAATAAAGTTTTTTGATCTTTACTATAGGAACTAATATAGTCTGAACCATTGTATGCACAGATTAAATAGGGAGTTAACTGTCTATCTACTTTAATTGTTTCAATATCCATTGTATAGAAATTATTTACTATTTTAGAGTCTACTTGTAATCTTCTGAATGGTCTTGCTGGTAAGATTTGTTTTCTTAATACAATTTCACCGTCCATAAAATAAATAGTAGATTTCTTAATTTCTCTTTTGATTAAATCATCAGAAACTTTTGTATCAGTCCAAGTTAAATTAAGAACTCCTAATAAAGTTACTATATTTGTAATTTTATCTAAGCTTCTATCAATTCTATAGATTCTAGTTCCGTTCATTACAATAAATCTGTGATAAGTTACTCCGTTTGTTTCAATATATGAATGTGATTGTATTTCTCCGAAATCTGTTGGATCCATCGAAATAGGTAGATTCATATTATTGAAACTATGTGTAGCGTTTACTTTATCATTTAAATTTAGTAATGCTCTACTTGTATCTGTACATAGACCTTCTCTAATTATATATGAAAAGGTGATATCTGAAATGGGTTGACTTAAATATGAATCATTTATTGTATTTAAACATTGTGTTAAATATTCAATATATAATTCTTTATCAGTAAAGTTAACTTTTCTTAAGTGACCTAGTGTTCTATATCCTTGTTCGTTTTCGGTGAAGTGAACTTTACATAAAATTAATAAGTGTTTTGTATCCTTAATGTCGGTAAACATTTCTTCCCAAAATTTACATATGTAACTAACTAATATTTCATTAGTTAGTGGTAAGTTATTTGCAATCGGGTATGTTTGATATTTGATCATTAAGTTGATTTTAATTTATACTAGACCTTAACCTTAGTCGGTTTTTATGTCCATGAGACTGGATAGCTCCATAAAATTCTTATTACTCGAACTCCTTAACTTCAAGATTGGAGCAGTGATGTCGCTTATTTAAGCACTTAAGATTTTCCTTCCTGTATCAACGCGTCCATGAAGATTTCTGGCTTAGCTAGTAATCTACTGATGAAGAGGTTAGGTTAAGATGAAAGCAACCTAAGAGGATTTTATGGTTTAGATATTAACATTGCCATTGCATCAGCTATTACAGCGTAATTACATTTTACTTATATTTCTCTTCATTAATTTTTAATATTTCATTTTTTTGAATTAATCAAATTTAAAACGAGCCCTTCCAGATTCGAACTGGGATCTCCTCAATTGACAATCGAGTGCTCTACCTATTAAGCTAAGAACCCCTATTTTTAGTTTATAATTTTTTAATAAAGAAATAAATTGATAATTTATTTATTAAATTTTTATATTCTTCTTTTAAGAATAAAATTATTAATTAATTTTTCTAACTTATTACACTTGTACCCCTCGTTTGATGTTAATGGCTAAGGCCTTTGCTTTATAATTTAGCCTGCGGTATCTTGCTAGGGGGTAAATAAATTTTAAAAATTTAAAAAAAGACATGTCCCGTAGTAACAGTAATACTAAATGAACCTCTTTTATTTTTATTAGAAAATCTAGCACTATTAACAAATTGAGCTTTACCTCTAGCTAAAGTACCTCTTTGAATAGTTTTAACTGTTAATCTTGGTACAACTCTTTGTGTTAATAATCTACCAGCTACTCTGATTTTAAAACCAGATAAGTAAGAAGGTAAAATAGAATATTTATTAATCAAATTATGAGTTTTTTTAATTTTAGCTATAGTAAATAATTTTTTAATAATAAATCTAAGTTTAACAATATTACTAATTAAACCAATCATATTAGATAAGATATTACTATCATAATAAGGATAATGTAATCTATCTAATTCTAATTCTACTGGTTTTTTATATATTTTACTTAAAATTAAACATAGAGATTGTAATTTTTCATTATTAATATTTAATAAATTTTTATTAGAATAATATTTATTTAAATAATAAAATAATTGAATAACAACTTTATTAGGAGTAATAATAATAATAGGTTTACTTATTAAACAAGACATAGATAAAAACGTAGATTCTAATATAGTAAATACATTTTTATTTATTCCTACACTGCTATTTTGTATTCCTTTTTTATTAAATTGATATACAATATTTTGATATTTTACTGTTTCAGAATCATATTTAGAAATAGAATTAAAATATTTATTTATATTTATTTCTTTTTTTTCTTGATTATTATTATATATATTTGTATTAATTAATTTTATAGTATTTTTACTAATTTGTACATTATTATCCTCTGCTCCAGCCATTGGTAATATATTTGCTAAAGCTGGTGAACTAGCAGTTGCTAAAGTTTTATTTACTTCAAAATTTACTTTTGTTTTAGGTTCTAATATACTGAATTTATTATTTGTATTTTTATTTAAAAAATAATATAAATAATTATCATATAATTTTACCCATAAGATCTTTTTATTAAAGATCTTTTTATAAGATAAAAATTTATTCTTTTCAGAATATGTATTTTCGGAAAATGAATTAATTACATTTTCAAAATTTGATGATAAACTAGACTTATTGTTTATTATATTTTTAATACTATTTTCCTTTGCGCTCTTTTTTGATGCCTTACTATTGCACAGATTTATTTATATTTGCAATTATTAATAAGGTAGGTGTACAAATACTTAATATTTGTATTTGAGCAGGATTTTAATTAAATACAAAGACTAAGTATATGCAAGCTATCCTGTGCTTAGCCAAAGCTAAAGAAATACAGCAGTAGCAAGAATACTTAGTTATTTAACACTCCATACTATTTAATCGTAACATGGGTCGATCTACTATTTAAAGTTAAAATAGATGTTTAATATAATTGATACCTTATTATTATAAAAGTATTAAATATTAGTAGAAATAATTTTGTAAAGGAGCGGCGTAGCCAGGACCAATATAGTATCTATTAATTAATCTACTCTTTTATGTTAATATAAAACAAATTAATAAACTTAAAGATAAATTGAACTAAATTAAAGGCCCTACCTAGTTATCCTTAAATGGATTTAGGGGCACAGGTAGCGAAACTATAGGGGGGATAAATTAAATATTATTTAATATATTTTAATTAAGCTTATTAATTAAGATTGTACTGGTAACATTTTAAATGCGTGGAATGGAATAGGACTTCTTAATGACCATTCTAATGTATGAACATTTTGTGTATCACCATTAAATAGTACAGAAGAAGTAAAGAAAGAAGGAACAGCCCAAGGATTATTTGAAACTTCTTTACCATTAGCGAATAAGTCATAAATAATATAACCAAATAAGATAGCAGAAACTAATGAAATTAATGAACCTAAACTAGATACGGCATTCCATCCTGCATAAGCATCAGCATAATCAGGGATTCTTCTTGGCATTCCAGATAATCCTAAGAAATGTTGAGGGAAAAAAGTTAAATTAACCCCAATGAATAAAAGCCAGAAGTGTACATTACCTAATAATTCATTATATGTTTTACCTACAATTTTTGGTGTCCAATAATAGAATCCTGAGAATAAACCAAATACAGCACCCATAGATAATACATAATGGAAGTGAGCTACTACATAATAAGTCTATAAACCTTGTGTCTAAGAAATTAGAGGCCTCCGGCCCCAATAATGATTATTCCTGCCCTCAGGGCCTCAGGTTAATTATATTAACTTTAAAATAAAGAGATGGGGATAAATTAAATATTATTTAAAATATTTTAATTATGAGATTATTATGTAACCTAGACTTTGTAAATAACTTACAACAGTTGGGGTATATAAACCTAAACTATTAAGAAGTCCGATACTAATTTGATTAGAAGAACCAATTTCTCTAAAAACAACTTCTAATAGACTATTTAATTCTTCGTCTGTTAATTGTACCACAGTAGATTGTACTTTTGTAGATACAGTACCAATTGAAGATAATCTTATTAGTGCTAGTTTAAATTTATTATACACCCCTACATTAGTATTAGAAGGTCTAAGTATATTTGTAAAGATATTATAAAAAGTATATGCAAATAAACCAAATACAAAAATAGCATATACAACAACCATTAAATCATTGTTAAAGAACATTATTGTAAATAAGATAAGGAAAATTCATAAAATTAATATAAATAATAAACTTATTTATTTATATTAAATATGAATTAAATTTTTTGTTTATAATTAATAACTTTCAATGAAGGTTTTTAAGCTAATAATTATTTATTTTTAGTAACCGCTGTCAACACTTTATTAAGAATTGTGGGATACTTTTTTATTTTATTTTATTTTTATTATTATGCACCCTAGCTTTAGCATGGATGCACAATACACTATAACTATTGAAATTAATTCGATTAAGATTATTTACTTAATTTATGTTCTATTTATGAAATTGGTATGTGTACTACTACTTTTATGAAATTGGTATGTGTACTACTACTTTTATGAATTAAATTTGTTTTATTATTTTTTTGCATTCCTATTCTTTTTTTATTAATTATACTTCTTTTATAAAATAAAATTTTGTAATTAAATATTTTAAATATGATTAAATAATATTTTTCTATTATAATAAAGTTAATAATGGTTTTCTCTTTTCACAAAGAGGATTGGACTATATCTTATCTAATAGTTAAACTTAATTAACTTTCGACTACCACGTATAGTCTCTACAGATCCTACTTTTAATTGTTATATAATTATTATACACAATTTAATTTGGTTTCCACGGTATAGCCTTTAAATTTGTAGCGTAGAAAAGCATAAATTTTCTATTTAAAGATTCCACCGTTAGCAATATAAATAAAAAAATTTATTATATTACCGACAAATTATAAATTAATTCGTCATAGTGGTAAGACAACACAACACTTATTTAAAAAGATCTCTGAATTTAGTAAATGAAAGTTTTTTTTCTCCAAGTAAAGGATAATCAATACAATGATTAATAATATTTATTAATGTTGATTTTTTATAAACTTCAATTAGCCAAAATCTATCGTTTATTTTTCTAACTTGATTTGTAATATTAAAATGATTTTTAATTTTATCTAATATAATTTTATCATTATTTTGTCCAATTGAAAAAGAATGATTATTGGAAGTTGTTCTGATAGAGAAACTACCTTCTGCTTCTATAAAACCAGATAACCAATCATTAAAATAATTATTATCAATATTTAGAATTTCAACATTAGTATTTAAATATTTATTATTTCTTGCATTCAAATACCATTCAACATTGTTCTGTTCAAAACATTCTAACATAAATGCTAATTGAGCTCTTAATCTTGTAGTTAGAGGTGGATATTTAATAAAAATTTCAATTATTTTATGGATTTGTTTTCTATTATCTACAACCCAAATAACATATTTATTATTTTCAATAATTCTTACTCTTCCTCCAATATGGGAACCAATTAAATTTAACATAGATAAATTTTCAGAACAATATTTTAATTTAATAACTAATCTATACTGAAGATTTTTATATCTCCAATGATTTACTTGAATACTTCCATCACCGTCCATTAATCCAACCCAGAATTTCTGAACGTAATCAGGATCTTTTTTTATTCTATCGTGTAATGCTATATCTAATGAAGCATTAGATAATACTACTCCAGTTAAACCACCTATAGTAAATAGAGCTAAGAAACCTAATGTAAAGATTAATGGTGTTGTAAATCTTAAGCTTCCTCCATATAATGTTGCTAACCATGAGAAGATTTTAATTCCTGTTGGTACAGCAATTACCATTGTAGCAGCAGTAAAGTAAGCTCTAGTATCAACATCTAATCCTACAGCAAACATGTGGTGTGACCATACTAAACATCCTAATATACCAATAGATAACATAGCATATACCATTCCTAAATAACCAAAAATTGGTTTACCCGAAAATGTTGATACTACTTGACTAACTATACCAAAAGCTGGTAAAATTAAGATATAAACTTCAGGATGTCCGAAAAACCAGAATAAATGTTGATATAATATTGGATCACCTCCTCCTGCTGGATCATAGAAGCTAGTATTAAAGTTTCTATCTGTTAATAACATTGTAATAGCCATAATTTCTTGATTTACTGGACTAGGTCCCATGACTCAAATAATAATTACTTGGTCTCAATATGTTTTATTTATTTAAGATAATACATACAGGTAAATACTCATACATTCACATGTATGTTGGGACTATATCTTATTAATCTAAGTTGTAAAATTTGTTTAAATGATCCCAAATAAAAACAGTTCTAGCATCATTCATACAAGATTTAATTGAAATAACTTCTTCAATATTAGTTTTATGTTTAAATGTACCTAATTTAAAATAATCTAAAACTTTAATCCAATCTTTATAATCTAAATATTTACTACCAAATAGAGGAAATGTATTTAAATAGTTTTCTAAAACTAAATTTCCATTTAAACTAGTAGTTCTTACTCTATATTCAGGTTTAGGTTTATCAACTCTAATAGCTTTAACTGAAGAAAGTAAGAATTTAGCGATAATTTCTAGAAAATCTAAATTATTTATACCATTATGATCAATTTGTCTTTGACTTAATTCAAACTTACATTCTACTCTAGGATATTTAGAAGTAATAGTAGTTCTTACAGAGAAATGACCATCAGCTTCAATAAAACCACTTAACCAAGCATTAGAATTTAATGGACTATTATTTAATGATTTTTTAGGAATATTAATTCCTTCAAATTTCAAATTTAACCAGTCAATTAAATTATTTAAAGCATAAATTTTAGGAGTTTTCATATTACCATTAATTATTGAAGTTAATAATAATAAACCTTCAAAACTATTTATAGTTAAAATATAAGCATTTACTCCTTTTTTTCTAGAAAGCGATCCATTTTTTAATTCTTTTTGAATCATTAAAGCTAATGGTAGATCTTTCAAATGAAATACTATTTGAATTGAAGGATAATTAATTTGACCTTTAGCTGATCTTTCAGTTTTTGGTACTACAATAGTTCCATCTCCTTCTATTAAACCAGCTAAATAAGAACTAAAATTTAAATCAGATAAATCTTTATAATTTAGATTATTGTTTGTTTTTACTTGAGTTAAAGGTAAAATGTTACAACAGATTAATTCCGGCGTATAGTCTCTGAGGATCCCTATAAAATTCAAATCAAATAGGTTTCCTGCTGATTGTGTTTCATTAAATTTAATTAAAGAAAACAGTTCCCAGCATATAGCCGAATTTAAAGCTGGCACTAAAGACCTACCAGCTAATACAGGTAATGATAGTAATAATAATACTGCTGTAATAAAAATTGACCATACAAATAAAGATACTTTATGTAAACTCATACCATTTGCTCTCATATTTAAGGCTGTAGTAATGAAATTTATAGCACCTAATAATGAAGATACTCCAGCTAAGTGTAAACTAAAAATAGCTAAATCTACTGAAGCACCTGAATGAGAAACAATACTTGCTAAAGGAGGATAAACTGTCCATCCTGTTCCTGCTCCATTTTCTACTAAAGCACTTAATAATAATAAGATTAATGATGGTGGTAATAACCAAAATGATATATTATTTAATCTTGGGAAAGCCATCAATTGTGTTATCACCTAGGCTCTTTATCCTAGGTTTCCATTTATCACTAAATGGTTCAGACTATGTCATCAAAGGTATACAAAATATATACCCTTGTCGGGCGTTCGTGGAAAGATTATTGTTTGCACTACTCACTTTCTAGTCGTTGAACGTTATTAATCCACTATACAAAGATTTTTTAACTTTATATAGTTATATGCAGGATTAATCTTCGCTGCAAATTGTCTTTTTATTAAATTAATAACATTAATTTTACTATTACTTTTAACAATTTGTTTTATTATAATTTTATTTCCTGCCCTGTCATTTGTCCTTGTCCTTTTTTGCATCCATCCTTGTCCTTGTGCATCCATCCTTGCATCCATGCTAAAGCAAGGGTGCAAGGTAGGGATAGAATAGGAAGGATGCATGGATAGGGCGGATAGGGTGCAAAAAAATAAGAAATATTATTATATTTATCTAATAAAATGAACAACCTTCATTTTACTATTACTTTTAAATAATTTGTTTTAATAATTATAATTTTATATAATTGTTAATTTTTTATGATAATTATATTAAATTTAATTGTAAATTTTTGTGGCCCTATTAATATTATAAGGTCCTATTCTGTTAGAATTAAACTTTAAGAGTTTCTTGCAATTAACCCGATGCTAAATATAGGGTTACTATAATTAGGACTACTGTACTTTATTTAAATAATTTAAATGATCCCAGTTAAATACTCCTCTTTTTCTATTCATATTTGATTTTATCTGTTTAATTAATAATTTACCTGATTCAGTTAAATGTTTATTATCAAGCATTAAATTATAAACTTTAAGCCAATCATCATAATCATTTCTTTTTGCAGTTAATAAAGGATAAGTTTTTAAATATTGAATTAGTATATTTAATTTAGTTAAACTAGTCACTTCAACTATGAAATAAGTTTGTGCAGCAACATTGTGTGTTGACAGTCTTAAATTAGTAGAAAGACCAAAAAAAGAATATATTAGTAACATTATAGCTTCATATGAATAAATATTATTGTTCACGTCGATAGAATCACCGTTTAAATATTTTCTTTGTTCTAAAGCAAATCTTACTTCAATTCTTCCTTTACTTAAAACTTTAGATGTATTTTCACATATTAGTTTTTCAGTAAATCTAAGTTTAAAGCCACCATCCGCATCTATAAATCCAGCTAACCAACCATTTTCATTTAAATCGTTAGTATCTGGAGAATGAATTGGAATATTGTAATTATACTTATAATTTAGCCATACTATTAATTCATTAAATTTAAGAATTTTCGGTGTTCTTAAATAACCATTCAATAGATTTATCATATTTACTAATTCTTTATGAGAACCGATTATCCAAACTATAGCATTTTCTTTATCTTTAAATCTTAATCTCCCTCCAAATTTTTCTAATAATTTATTTATTAAAGGTAGATCTTTATTAACAAAAGTTATAGCTATAGAAGGTGAAGTGTTTTTAACTTTTGATTCTTCTATTATTGATTTAGATAAAACAATATGACCATCACCTTCGAATAAACCAGCCAAATAAGGCCCAATAGACTCAGGCTTATTACTGTTATTAATGGTTAGTTTTTCAGCACTTTTATCACTTGTGCTTAAGCATTGTGAATAGAGAGGCAATGAATCAGATAATTTATTATCTTTATTAGTAAAACAAAGAATAGTTCAGAAATCTATACCTATGAATATTAAGAAAGCTTTCGCTTTTTTTAAGGTATTTAACAATAGAGGACCAAGGCTATTTAAAATTTTAAAGTAATCTGGAGCTCCTAAGTGAATTGGTAAAAAATAATTACCAAATCCACCCACTAAAGCAGGCATACGATAGTACCTAATATTTCTATTAGGATTGGACTATATCTTTATCCTAATTTAGGATATATCGCGTGTAGTCTCTGAGGAACCTACTTATTTATATATAGAATTTGTTAACATTAACTTTAAATAATTATAAAAAATACTGCGCTTAAGTATAGCGAAAGCAAGGTTCCGCTTCCATATTTAGGTACTTTTTATATGACTTTAATTGTTAAATTTTCTCCTATAATATAGAATTTTGGTTTCCTGCTGATTGCCCAATTTTAACTTTGTCACTGTGTTCTACTGACCCTAAAGGAATAGTAGACTTAGTAAGTTAAACTCTAAGGGTGTTCCAGCATATAGCGATAAGAAAGATTTATATTACTATAAATCCCGGCCATGCCCTTTAAATATAGTAAAGTTTTTATTTTTAATATAATTTATATTATAATTTAAGAATCAATTAAAGTAAATTTCCATTGTTTTCTATATAAACCTTTAGATCTTCCTAATAAGTAATTTCTAATTGTACCTCTATCTCCTTTCAAATGTTTAGATAATTTGTGTATACTTGAGAAAGTACAATTTAATTTAGGATTTAAAGAATTTTCAGCTAAAATACTTTTACTCTTAGGTTGATTTGGTTTATATTGAGATTTAACAGTGTTTATTAAAGAGACTAATTCTTCAGTATTTAATATTGATTCAAAAGGAAATTCTGAAATTAAATCAATACTTAGATAAAATCTATTAAGATATAAATTTCCATTCATTAAACAAATTTTCATAGTTTTATGATGAATACCAATATTATTTAACCATTGTTTAGAATCAGATATAAAAATAAGCGATTTGGTTGTAGTATCATAAAAATATATAGGTGTACCTCTTAATTTTCTAAGTCTATCTCTTGCTTCTTGAGACATAGGACTATGATAACCATTATATCCTCCAGCTACTAAATCAACATTAAGTTTAGGTGATAAAGTATCAATATAATATTGTTCTAATTCAAGAACCTGTTCCCAAGTAGAATTAGAATCTAATATTAGGAGAATTAGTTTTATATCTGTAAAACCATATTTATTTAAATATCTAAGAACTTTTCTATCAGCTTTATTTAAAATAGAAGGCATAAAATAAGAACATACTCTATTATATAAATTAATAGAACTCCCTACATAACATATATTTTTATTTTTCACTTCAAAAATATATACTCCTTTAGCTCCTTTAGCTACTTCAGCTATTTTATTTCTATTTTTATAAGGATCTAATATTTCTATTTTTTTATGTGAGTGCGGAGCAGAAGGTTTAATTATTCTTTCTGCATCTATTTTATCCTCTTTAATTAAAAAACTGTTATTACTATCTTTAATATTATAAAAAAGATCAGTAATTAGAATTAACCAATGATTTAATCTTATATTTTTAATATGAATTATATTTTTATAATGTACTGGTACTATATTAAATTTGACCATAAAGAAGATCATTAAAAAAGCATGAGCTGTAATGATTACATTAAATAATTGATGATCTCCTTGTAAGAATTGTACACCTGGTGCTGATAATTCTAATCTAATTAAAACTGAAAAAGCAGTACCAATCATACCAGCAAATGCAGCAAAAATTAGGTATAATGTACCTATCTCTTTAGCATTCGTAGATAAAAGCCAATGCATTTACATTAGACTCTTTCACTTTTTAGCTCTTTATTTAATGAATTATTTATTTTTATATTTTTATATTTTTATATTTTTATTAAAATTACATTGTGTAAATATTTTTATTTGTAAAATAATAAATAATTTTTATTAACTAAAATTTATTTATTAAAGAATCAAGATTATCACACTTAATCATTGATTAATTTATTTATTTTTATATAAATTATCATATTTTGTTTTAAAATATCAAATTTTAATTTGTGCGGCTGTGGCCTGCATGATTTCCGAATGCAGCTACGCTACTCCGCAGCTACGCTACACCCAGCCATCGCCACTGCTTTATTATCCTTGTCCTTTATTGGCTATGCCACTATTTGTGCTTAAGCAAGAAGGGGGGCACATATGGTACACCACGGTTATTTATTTTTCTAGATATGCACTCCTATTCTTCCTTTTATGCATCCATGCTAAAGCTAGGGTGCGTAGGGGGTGGACAAAGGAAAGGATGCACATAATCCAGGTAATTAAAGAGTTTTAGAGACCGATACAAATATTTATATACTACCTACGGTCTTGCAATGTTTTAATGTTTTAATGTTTTAATGTTTTATAGACCGATACAAATATTTATATACTACCTACGGTCTTACAATGATTTATATGCTTTAATTATAGCACCGCAGGAGTAATTATTGCCGGAATAGAGGTGAGTCGAACACCTAAGGGTCTCCCCGAACAATTAGCAATCGTCTTAACTTACCAATGTAAACTATTCCTTTTTATCTTTAATTTAGAATACATTATACTAATGCCCAGTAAAATTTGGCACAAGGTAAAGATAAACAATAAATTATTAATTAGTCTTTATCAGAATCGAACTGACACTAACTACGTGAAGGGTAGTTGTACGACCATTATACTAAAAGACCTTAAAACAATAAAATTATTTAAAATAAAAAATAGAGCGACATTAGGAATTGAACCCGTTCTAGCAGATAATGAGACTGCTGTGCTACCTTTACACTATATCGCTTATGAATTTTAAGGGGTACACTATAATTGAAACATACGAACAAAGAGACTTGAACTCTTAAGGAATTACTTCCACTCCTGCTTAAGAGGAGATTGTTTACCAATTTCAACATGTTCGTTTATATAATTAATTATCTCTTTTAAGAATATTTTATATTTAAATTTAATTTTATTTTATATTAAAAGGCTTCAAGAGGAATTGAACCTCTGAAAAAAGTATTAACAGTACCCCGCATTAACCACTCTGCCATGAAACCTTACATTAATTAATTTAAAAATAATTATATGGTAGGCGCGACTCGAACACGCTATATGTCTCCCACCCAAAGGGAGCGACGAACCAGTTTGTCATCCACCATTATTTATTAGATAATTTATTAAATATTTATATAGTATATATATACTTTTATATGATTATAATTTATAATTAAATAATAATAGAAAGCATGTAATTATAATGGCTCGCTTCATATCTTTAGTGAGGGTAAAATAATGGGGGTAAATTATAAATAATAATTATATTAATTCTAAATTAGAATAATAATGTAGATACTGATACATGTAATGAATCTAAGATAATATTAGGGAATATTCCTAAGATAATTGTAGGTATTAATAAAGTTATTAATAAAATAAATTCTCTTTTTGAAACATCTTTATAAGGTTTTAAGTGAGGAGAATAAGCTCCATAAGAGATTCTATTATATAAATAAATTGAATAACAACCAGAGAATACAATACCCGTAGCACCTAAAGCAGAAATTATAGGACTTCTTTCCCAAATACCAATTAGAGATAATTGTTCCCCTAGAAAATTTAAACTTAAAGGTATACCACTATTACATAAAGTAAAAATAAAGAATAATATAGTAAATACAGGCATATATGTTACTAATCCTCTAATATAACTTATTATTCTTGTACCAGTTCTATCATAAATTACTCCACCAACACAAATAAATAGAGCAGGAGAAACAAAACCATGAGCTAAAGATAATAAAATAGCTCCTTCAATAC